>X415_White_Rhinoceros__coassemble_72_pt1 | contig 30488 bp, 17 predicted proteins | sample X415_White_Rhinoceros__metabat2_high_PE_001 | metagenome-assembled genome bin X415_White_Rhinoceros | reverse complement strand
ACAAATTAGGGACGTACAAATTAGGGACGTACAAATTAGGGACGTAGTCAAATTGCACGAGATTTCACGTGCAATTTGACTACGTCCCTAATTTGTATGTCCCTAACCTGTATATCCTAATCTATTCTTACCGCAATTTAATTCTCTTTCTGTACCTTATCCTTAACCTTCTCCACAATTCCGCCGATTCCCTTAGCCGCGTTGCCAAGCTTCTCCTTAACTCCGTCGATGCCGCCGATTTTAGCAGTAACAGCGTCAACTCCGCTAAGTCCCAGAATCTTCAGATTCTCGCCGACATTCTCCTCATTAAGGAGTCCGACAATTGCCTCAGCCATCTCAGGGGTAAGCGCTCCACCTGACATGCATGCCATCGAGTGCAGCGGCATCTCGCTAAGAGTCGCGATAATCATACCGTTAGAGTCATTCTTGACAGCGTTAACGCCACGGGAAATAAACTCAATAAGCTTAATTATTCTCGCGCCCCACTTGCACTCACGTGCATCCTCTAAGGTTGAGTTAAGATCGAGCTTCTCGCCGGGTCTTCTCATGCTCTCAGGAATAGGACCGCATAAGAGCTTCTCAAACTCGCTGTCCGAAACTGACGAAGGATTGCCAAAGTAGTAGGTAGGCAGCTCGTCTCTTGTGTACTGCCAGATATCGTCTGACTCGTGTGTGAAGCATATCTCGTCGTGAAGTCTTATGTCACGGCTCGAAGAACCTACGCTTATGATATAATCACCGGGCTCAACGCACCATCTGTGCGCTCCCGTGCAATAATATGCGAAAGCTCTCTCATCAAGCTTAATTTCTACTCTCTTCTCCTCGCCGGGTGCCAGGAATACCTTCTCAAAGCCCTTCAGCTCCTTCATAGGTCTGAATACCTTGCTGTTCTTCATTCCGACGTATACCTGAGCAACCTCAGCTCCCGCCATGGCGCCGGTATTCTTGACCGTGAAGCTTACCTTCGCTTCCCTGTCGCCCTTCTCAACTGAAAGATTGCCATACTCAAAGGTCGTATAGCTCAGTCCGTGTCCGAACGGGAACAGAACACTCATGTTCACCTTGTCGTAATAGCGGTAGCCCACAAACAGACCCTCGCGGTATTCAACCGTAAGACGGTTGCCGGGGAAATAATCATAGCAGGGCGTATCCTTGATAGCGATGGGGAAGGTCTCCGCAAGCTTACCCGAAGGATTGGTTACGCCGAACAGAATATCAACAACAGCCTCGCCTGAAGCTTCGCCTGCAAGATATGCCTCCAAAACAGCGTTGACATCGCCGATCCAGGGCATCGATACAGGTGAGCCGTTGTGCAGAACAACAACCGTGTTGGGCTGCACTCTGCTGACCTCACGAATCAGCTTGTTCTGGCACTGAGGCAGTCTCATGTGGTCTCTGTCATAGCCCTCGCTCTCGAAGGAATCGGGAAGTCCCGCGAAAATAACTGCCACATCGGCATCCACAGCCTTGCCTACAGCTTCATCAATAAGCTCCTCGTCGATGACATCCTTAGTAGCTGAGAAGCCCATCGCATAGTCAACAAGTGTATGTCTTGTCGATGCTGACAGAGCACTGATGACACGAGTAGGGTTAATATGAGAGCTGCCTCCGCCCTGGTAACGGGGCTTCTTGGCGAACTCGCCGATGAATACAATCTTCTGATCCTTCCTGAGGGGAAGTGCTCCTGTGTTCTTGAGAAGAACCATGCCCTCACGCGCTATTTTTCTGGCTTCCTTATGGTCTGCCACATAATTAAATTCAGGTTTAACTTCCTCCTGCACCTCATCATCACTGTTAAGCTTCATGAGGAATCCGGTGTACCTGTCAACCTTGTTAAGGATATTGGTAACAGCCTTATCAAGGGCTTCCTCAGACAGGCTGCCCTCCTCGACTGCACTGATAATTGCCTGCTCATTGATGCCGCCACTTGAAGGCATCTCAAGGTCAAGTCCTGCTTCCACGCCTAACGCTCTGTCATTCACTGCGCCCCAGTCGCTCATTACAAAGCCGTCAAAGCCCCACTCATCACGCAGGACCTTATTAAGCAACCAGGGGTTCTCTGAGCTGTACACACCGTTAATACGGTTGTATGAGCACATAAGTGTATCAGGATGAGCGCTCTTAACTACCTCCTCAAAAGCGCTCAGATATATCTCTCTTAAGGTGCGCTCGTCAACAACTGCAGACACAGTCATTCTGCGCTTCTCCTGATTATTCACTGCGAAATGCTTAAGAGATACGCCCACGCCCTTGGACTGAACGCCCTTGACGTACGAAGAAGCTATCTGACCAGCCAGATAGGGATCCTCCGACATATACTCAAAGTTACGTCCGCACAGTGGCGAACGCTTTATATTAATAGCCGGTCCAAGAATAATATTAACGCTCTCAGCCTTGCACTCGTTGCCAAGCACCTCGCCCATATGCTGTGCGAGATTCCTGTTAAAGGTGCTTGCCACACAGGCTCCCGTAGGGAAGCATACTGCCTGGTTCGACTGGGACATATCGGTTATGTCACCTGAAGCCTCAACCTTTCTGAGTCCGTGAGGGCCATCACTTACAGTAATCTCAGGGATTCCAAGGCGCTCAATGGCCGCGGTATGCCATGCGTCAGCTCCTCCCAAAAGCTTGGCCTTCTCTTCAAGGGTCAGTTGCATTACAACATCATTAATAGTCATATACAATCCACCTTTCACATAAGTTAACTGCTACCTTTAAGTGTAACATAAAAAGCCCCGGATGTTAACCATCCGGGGCTTAAATTCATTAACTAATATTACTCTGTTTTGTCTTTAACAACTGCGCTCTTAACAATAATCTTTTTGCCTGCATCATCCTTGTCATATACAACTTCAAGGATTGATACGGTACCGGATGTTGTAAGTGCGTCGCTGCCTTCTTCTGCTTCCTTGCCTGACTTGGCAGTATTCTTAAGTCTGATCTCGAACGCTCTGGTGGTTACAACACTTGAATTAGGCAGTGATGCCTTCCACTTATTGCCGTCCTTGATCTCGTATTTAACTGCTGTTGTACCTGTTCCAACAGTAAGCTTAATCTTACCGTTCTCAGGAGTGAAGGTTGTTCCTGCAGCGATTGCCTTTCTCTCATACAGTCTGATAGTCTGCTTAAGTGAAGCGGGCTTTGATGCGGTTGCATTGGACCATGCAAGAATCACATTTCTGCTGCCGGTCTCGATGTAATCGGTAACGGTTCTCTTGATTGCAGCCTTCTCAGCTATTACTGTCTTGCCTGTGTATTTACCCTTCTCAATAGCACCGTCACTTACGGTATCCATTATGTACTCTTCCTCAAGAGGATTAGGTATTGCATTTCCGAAGTATACACTTGTACCCTTCTTAACAGTGATATAGTCAACGTCAAACTCGCTGCCGAGCTTCTTGCCGTAGCTTACCGTAAGCTTGGGAGCTTTCTGTACTGTTGCGATTGACATCTTCTTAACCTTAGATGCAGGTGTATAGGTCTTGGTTCCGTCTTCCTTCTCAAATACGCTCGGTCTTATACGTAAGAAGAACGTATACTTGGTAGGCTTGGCTACTCCGCTGGTAGCATCAACAGGTGCATCAGGTACCCAGACACCGCCCGTTGTAGGCCATAAGCCCCATGAGTTGGTCCATTTAATCTGTTCCTTTGAGTTTGCGGGAGCAAAACTGATTTCGTATGTATCGCCGATGTTGTATCTGACCTTGCTCGTAGCACCTGATGTCATAAATACAAACTGTCCGTTTGTGACACCTGTATCATCAGCACAGCGGTCATAGCAGGCCTTGAGTGACTCTACGTTGCCGGGCTTGGTCATCTTGCTGAAGTAATACTCTGTACCGGTAGATTTCTTGGCCTTGCTATCATATGCGGTAGTTACGGTAAGTGTATCCGCACCTGAATTAAGTATCTTAGGCAGATAATCCTTAACGAAGTCCTTGTTCTCCTTGATTACTGTCCATGTTCCGTTCGATCTGAGCTTATATGCTGCAATCTTGAGACCGTCAGGGCAGGTAAATGTATTGTTATATACATCGATATACATTGAAGAGAATACGCTTCCGTCTGTATTATGTGCGTAGTTGCGGTACTCTTCATAGGTTGAATCAAAGCCGACTTCCGCATTGCTTACGAACTTAACGAAGTTGTACTCACTTGAAACGCCCTCTGTTGCGCCTTCCTTCTGGCCTACGCCGAAGAGGATGTATCCCTTTGAACGGTCAAGACCGGTTCCTGAATACTCATAACGGTATTTCTTGTTGATGCCAAGTGCACCGCCGTTCTCAGGATCAGCTGCAATAGTGAACTCTGTATGTCCTACTACGTCATTGCCTGTCTCAGGATCATGATATGTTACACGTGCCCAGTAGGTACCAGCCGTTTTAGGAGCTGTGGTCCAGGGGCCGCCAATCTTAGTTCCGGTATCAGGATTAATCTGGATATAATCCTTTGTAACTGTAGGTAAATCAAGTCCTTCAGGGATTTCTCCACCGCCGTTAAGGGTTACGGGTTCTGTATCTACATAAGGTTCTGACGAAGGGTTAGCGTCCTCATCGATGGTTGTCTGCATCTTGAAAATCTTGCCCTTACAATCGGAGCTCTTGCCGTACTTCGATACGCACTGCATGTATAAGCTGCCGTTCTCCTCGGTTACCTTCCACTTATGAACATGAGAAGCCTCATCGTGGATAATACCCTGATTGTCGATTGAGAATTCAGCAACGAGTTCATAGTTCTTACCGCCGATGGTAACAGTCTGATATGCCTTGTAGTTACCGGGCTTGGTAGGTTTCGTAGTCGAGTTGTAGTTTACATCAACTCCCTTATAGGTAACAGAACCTGTACTATAAATATCCTGGCCAACAAATGCAGCCCAATATCCATTGGGTGTAATTGCTACAGGATTACTGCCACTTACAGCTTCACCATCGTTAACCTTCAGGATAAGCTCAGGCGTGAATCTGCAACCATCGTCACATTTAGTTTCAAGGATGTTGCCTTCAGTTGAAAACTGTGAATATATATGATTGATGCTGAAGGTATCTGCTACAGTTGACGAAGCATCATAAGTAATCGGATTACCCAAGCTGTCCTGCGTTGTATGTCCGTTAGGATAATCACTGAATTCTACGAAATAGCCTGATACGCTTTCGGTATTCTTATAGTCATTCCACTCATGATTAGTCCCATGGTGAACCTCCAGACACCATTCACCTGTAACATCACAATTATATGTATTAGGCTCATTTGCAGCCCAATGGCAATAGTCACGCACTAACAAACTATTGTCAACACGCTTCGAGCCATCGCTTGTACTATTGCCATTTAATGAATTAGTTCCGTGGTTAAGATAAATATATTGTCCCGCCTCAGGTCCACAGGTCCAAACCCATGCCGAGGTATCAATTACGGGCTTAGACTCCAAGTATTTAAGGGTTGGCTTGTCTAACAGTTCTTTTGTCTCGTCATTATCCAGAATTCTTGCGCCTCCAGCCCAAGCTACCGCCAAGGTAATTCCATCAAGATAGTCATCCTCTGTACGGGATGTCAGTGTTGCAAGATATCCTTTAAGTCCCATATAGGTCCAGGTCTTAGCTTCTGCATATGCATCTGTCCAGGAAATATTTGAACTCTTTGCAACATGCATATAATAATGTGTCTTGTCATCATCCGGATTCGTATATGCCTTAATTGTATAGTTACTTGAAGGAAGATAGCTATAGTTACCATCAACACGAATAGTAACTGTTACTCCATTGATAGTCTTACCTGAAGCCTTCTCATCATCATTGAGACCAATCTTTAAATTCTGAATAATCTCCTGAATCAACTCAGGCTCTACTGCGTAATCAAACTTCCACGTAACAGAACGGAAATACAGATCATGTGCAGTCCAGTCAGGTAAGCTACCCCAAGTCTTGGTATCCTGGAATATCTTACCTTTATCAACTGAAATCTCGAGCGTATATATCGGGACGCTCGCTATTACATGTGCTTTTTCATATCCAAAGAAACCTTCTTCATAGTATTTTGCATTGCCGAGTGACACTTTAATCTTAGCATCACTGCCTGTGCCCGCCTGGGCTTCCTGCACACCGAGTCCGCCGGGCAGTCCGGTGACAACCAGTGCCAGTGCCATGCATAATGCCATAAGCATCATGCCAACGCGCTTTTTACCTTTCTGAATAGTATTCATATAGTATACCTCCTTGTGTCTCGTAGCCATCCGTGGCCCGATGAATAACTGTTGCTATCCTATATATCGGACAGAACGGGCCATTTTTTAATAGAACCTCCATCCCCGTGTAAGCTAATGGTTGCTGGAATTATACTATATAAAGCGTCACAGAAGTGTCACACTTAGAGTGCAAAAAAAGGGCTCCCAAAGGGGAGCCCCAAGAAAAGTTTATACTTTTTTAATAATTATACCCAGCCCTGTGCCATCATAGCGTCAGCAACCTTACGGAATCCTGCAAGGTTAGCGCCTGCTACGAGGTTGTAGCCGATGCCGTACTCATCACATGCATCAACAATCTGCTGATGGATGTTCTCCATAATGTTGTGGAGCTGTGCATCAACTTCCTCAGCCTTCCAGCTAAGTCTCTCTGAGTTCTGGCTCATCTCAAGACCTGATGTTGCAACACCGCCGGCGTTAACAGCCTTAGAAGGTGTAATAAGAACGCCCTGCTGCTGAAGGTAAGCAACTGCCTCGTTAGTTGTAGGCATGTTAGCTACTTCGTTAACGTACTTGATACCTGCTGCAACGATAGCCTTAGCATCGTCAAGAACGATCTCGTTCTGGAATGCGCAAGGCATGCAAACATCAACCTTAACATTGCCCCAAGGCTTCTTGCCTGCTACGAACTCAGCCTTGTCAGGGAACTTGTCTGCCATATCCTGTGAACGGTTACGGTTAGAAGCTCTCATCTCAAGCATGTAGTCGATCATCTCATCGGTCATGCCGTCCTTCATATATACATATCCGTCGGGACCTGATACTGTGAGAACCTTGCCGCCCATCTGCTTAATCTTCTGAGCTGCGCCCCATGCAACATTACCGAAACCTGAAAGAGCGAAGGTCTGACCTGCAATGGTCTTGCCCTCATGCTTCATAACTTCATTCCAGAAGTATGTTGCGCCATAACCTGTAGCCTCGGGACGGATAAGAGATCCGCCGTATGAACGACCCTTACCGGTTAATACGCCGTTCTCGTAAGCGTTCTTAATTCTCTTGTACTGTCCGAAGAGGTAACCGATCTCACGTCCGCCAACACCTACATCACCTGCGGGAACGTCAACGTCGGGACCGATGTGACGATAGAGCTCTGTCATAAATGCCTGGCAGAATCTCATAATTTCTGCATCTGACTTGCCCTGAGGATCGAAATCAGAACCGCCCTTGCCGCCGCCCATGGGAAGGCTGGTAAGGCTGTTCTTGAAGGTCTGCTCAAAAGCAAGGAACTTCATCATACCAACATAAACAGCGGGATGGAATCTGAGACCTCCCTTGTAAGGTCCGATTGCGCTGTTGAACTGTACTCTGTAACCACGGTTAACCTGAGGCTTGCCCTGATCATCCATCCAAACTACTCTGAACTGGATAATTCTCTCGGGCTCAACAAGTCTCTCAAGGAGCTTGTTAGCTTCGTACTCAGGATGCTTCTCAATAGCGGGCTCCAATGATCTGAGAACCTCTTCTACGGTCTGAATAAACTCAGGCTCGGAAGCGTTTTTCTTCTTAACGTCTTCAATAACTCTCTCAATATAAGCGTTCATGTGTGGCCTCCCAATTTTTTTGTTCCGAATACAATAATTTTTCGGTTCGCAAAATATTATATGATATATAAAAATAAAAAGCAAGCAGATTATTTTTGGTGCGCGTACAAATGTCTTTAGCGCGCGTACATTTTTGTGCTTTTTTCATAATTTTTTGTTTTTCGACCAAAATCTTTTGTTCAAAATCACAACATTTTTACACTTTAATGCGTTAATTCGGTAGAAATATTTTTTTTGTAACTTTTGTTATGGAATGACCGTTTCTTTGACATTATACTTTCATTGTGCTATTGTTAGGGTGTATTTTTATGTAAATATATAAGAAGTAAAAGAACGGAGATTACATGAAAAAGCATTTCCTGGTAGTTGACGACAGCGAACTGAACCTTCGCGTTGTACAGACCCTTCTTAACAAATACGGAATCACTGCAGACTATGTCACCAGCGCCGAGCATGCCTATACTGCCCTTGAGTCATCTGATTACGATCTGATTCTCATGGACTACCTTATGCCCGAGACTGACGGCATCGAGGCTACCAAGCACATCCGCAAGATGAGCGAAGGCCACACACGCGATTTCTACAAGAATATTCCTATTATAGCACTGACTGCTGAGGACAATGATGCCCTGCTCACCAAGATGGTCAAGAGCGGCATCAATGATATTCTCTTAAAGCCCCTTGCACCCGCTTCATTTTCACAGGTACTCGACAAATGGGCACCGACCGTACACGGCATCGATGAGTCTATGCTTATCGGTATGCTCGATGCGGACCGAAGCAGCTATTTCGAGCTTGTAAGCATATTCTGTCAGGACATTGACGGCAAGCATAAGCGCATTAAGACTGCGCTTGAGAAAGAGGACTATAAGGCTTACACGGTTGAGGTACATAAGATTAAGGGCGAGGCCAGGGTTATCGGAGCTACAGCCTTAGCTGAAGCAGCCAAGGCTCTTGAGTTCACAGGCAAGGCTCTTACTGGTGTTGTTCCAAACGACCTGACTGAGGAAGAGAACCAAAAGATTATCAAACGCGATACTCCCAAGGTTCTTAAGGCACTTGATTCCATCGCTAAAGAGCTCGGTGCTCTTATCGATGAGGAAGGCATTGATGCTTCGTCCTGCACCGATCAGGCCATGCTCGATAAAAAGGTGGCCAAGGAACTCAAACCCGAGCTTGAGAAAGTCATGCGTTACTGTAATCACGCAATCGAATCGCTTAATCAGGCTGACTACTCTCTCACCCGCGAGTGGCTCGGCGAGATCAGTACCATCGTGGAAGGTCTGCTTAAGTAGTAAGCCCGTTCACAACATATTTTAGTTACAGAGGTCATATCCATGTTAGAACTTAGAAACATTTGCTATACCGCTACCGATGACAACGGTACAAAAGAAATCATCAAGGACGTTTCACTCACCCTTGATGACAATAAATTCTATGTAATCACAGGCCCCAACGGTGGCGGCAAGTCTACTCTTGCCAAGCTCATCGCAGGCATCTACACTCCCACTTCGGGACAGATTATCTTCAACGGCACCGACATCACTAATATGTCCATCACTGACCGCGCGAAGGCCGGTATCAGCTTCGCTTTCCAGCAGCCCGTAAGATTCAAGGGCATCACTGTCAAGGATCTTATTCAGCTGGCAGCCGGCGGACCTGAGAAGACTACGACTGCTTCAGCGTGCGACTATCTCGGTGAGGTTGGACTGTGCGCAAGAGACTATATAAACCGCGAGGTCAACGCCTCTCTTTCAGGCGGCGAGCTCAAGCGTATCGAGATTGCGATTACGCTGGCACGCGCAGCACAGTTCTCTGTGTTCGACGAGCCCGAGGCAGGTATCGATCTGTGGAGCTTCAATAACCTCATCAAGGTGTTTGAGAAGCTGCACGACGAGACACACGGCTCAATCGTTATTATTTCCCATCAGGAGCGCATCATTAACATTGCAGATTCCATCGTGCTTATCGCCGATGGCAAGATTGCCAAGATTGGTGCCAAGGATGAGGTTATGCCTCTGCTCATGAGCGGCAACATCACCGCAGCAGGATGCAAATACACTGCTGACTGAACAAATATTTAGGAGTTAATTATGGATGATATTCAGAAGCGGCTTATTGCTGAAGTCGCTGATCTTCACGAGGTACCCGAGGGTGCCTACAGCATAAGAGCTAACGGCGAGAGCGCAGGAATTCAGTCTACCGCCAACATTGAGATTACCAAGAAGACCGACAAGCCCGGTATTGATATCCGTATCAAGCCCGGCACAGTGAAGGAATCACTTCACATCCCCGTTGTCATCAGCGAGACCGGTCTTACTGAGTGCGTATACAACGATTTCTTCATCGGTGAGAATTGTGATGTCACCATTATCGCAGGCTGCGGTATCCACAACTGTGGCTCACAGAAATCTGAGCACGACGGAATCCACACCTTCTTCGTAGGACGCAATTCCAAGGTCCGTTATGTCGAGAAGCATTACGGCGAGGGCGACGGCAACGGTGAGGTTGTTCTTAACCCCCAGACCATCGTGCATCTTGAGGAAGGCGCATACCTTGATATGGACACCGTTCAGATCAAGGGCGTAAGCTCCACCGTACGTGTGACCCGCGGTGACCTTAAGGACAACGCTACACTTGTCATCAAGGAGAAGATCATGACTCACGGCAAGCAGCGCGCTGAGACTGATTTCGATGTCGATTTGAACGGTGAGGACTGCGGCTGCAACGTTATGTCCCGTTCCGTAGCACGTGACAACTCTTACCAGATATTCCGCTCCAACATCAGGGGCAACAATAAGTGCACCGGCCATTCCGAGTGCGACGCAATCATCATGGATGAGGCCAAGGTTGACGCTGTTCCCGCTCTTTCTGCAAACTGTGTTGACGCTTCACTTATTCATGAGGCTGCCATCGGCAAAATCGCAGGCGAACAGATTACAAAGCTCATGACCTTAGGTCTTACTGAGGCTGAAGCTGAGGCTATGATTGTTAACGGTTTCCTCAAATTATTATTTGTTTGAATTGTGTGTAATTCATTGACAACATTTCCCCGAAATGCTATCATTTGAGAGTCGTGGGTAACAATGCCGCAATGGCGGAATGGCAGACGCAGTGGACTCAAAATCCACCGCCCTCAAAAGCGTGCGGGTTCAAGTCCCGCTTGCGGCATTCCAAATATAACCGTCACAGTGTGTGGCGGTTTTTTTATTCTAAACTAAGGATGTGTTTATATATGAAACGTTTTTTTTCAGACTTATTGATTATCAGTGTGCTGCTCTTCATGACAGGCTGCAGCAAAATGAATTATGAGGATCTCAAAAAGGTCGATATCACGGTTATAACTCCGCAGGCAGGTACTGCCGAGGTTCCCGGAACCTTCACCGTGGAGGATACCAAGACCGAGGGCGGTAGCAATACCGAAGCAGTTCCTACCATGGTCGACGAGGCTCTGCCCACTCCTACAGGACTTGAACTGCCCGCTGATGCTTCTGATATTACGGCTCCCACAGAAGCTCCGACAGAAGCTCCCACTCCTACCCTTGCAGCCCACGCCACATACAAGGGCTCACGCGAAATTCCCGCGAACATCACGGATGTCAAGGAGATGTGCGAGTACCTGCGCAACCAGATAGTAATTAACGCCGATTACTATGACAGCCTTGATAATTCAAACGAGCAGACCTGGTGCTTTAAGCGCATGAAGGACCACACTCCTTCCGGCACCTATGAGACCTTCAGAATTAAGGATTATAACAGCTGCTACTACGATGACACTGTAGCTGACGATGACAAGGTGATATACCTGACCTTCGACTGCGGATACCCGTCAGACCGCACGGAACGCATACTGGATATACTTAAGAAGCACGATGCCAAGGCGAACTTCTTCGTGACCAAGATGTACATTGAGAAATGTGCAGATTACTGCATAAGAATGAAGGAAGAAGGCCATGCCGTGTGCAATCACACCGTAAGCCACACCGATCTGCGCTATAAATCCGTAGAAAAAATCGCAGCCGAGATATTCGACTGCGCTGAGTACTTCTATGATATGACAGGATATGAATTTGACCCGTACTTCAGAACTCCGTCAGGCGCTTACACCAAGAAGCTCCTTACAATTATCAATGATGCGGGCTATAAGACCGTATTCTGGAGCATCGCCTACGGCGACTACGATTCCAAGAATCAGCCCGCTCCCGGATATGTAACGGACCATTTTGCAACCTATCATCACAACGGAGCCATCGCGCTTATGCACAATGACTCCGAATCAAACGTTAACGAGCTTGACGCCGTGCTCACACTTTTGGAGAATGAAGGTTACCGCTTCGCTCTTTTGTCTGAACTCGACTGAATCTAATACAAGGAACAATTATCTCTTTATTCAAACTTTATATCACCGGCTATAGGTGCACTGATATGCGTGTGCTTCAAAGAATCACTGATGAATGAGTAGTCCTTATTTTTATATATTATAAGACCTGTTCCACTGTCCTTTATCTCTTTTAGATATACCTTGCCTATGCCGGGGAGTTCACAGTCACCAAGCTCTCCCCCAGCGAAGGTCAGCTTACGGTATATTTTATAATTGACTTCTACGGCATAGCCATCGCGCGGTCTTACCCACAGGTTGCCTGTCCCGTTTTTCACCCTCACGAGACCAAAAGATATGCCTTCCAAAGGAAGTTTGGTGCTGACGCCAAAGCCAAAGGCAATATAACCTGTGTTGTCCAGTACACTGTCGCTCATAAGGAATCCGTCATACATTACCATCGAACCATGGCTTATAAGCTGAGCTCCGCCTAACAGGGCGACCTTATGGCTCTTTTGGTTCTGAATGTATGATGCACCACTTAAGATAATAAAATTGCCTTCTATCTTCCCTGACTGCCGGTATCTATTCACATTTTCAATGTATCCGTTCTCTGAGCCGTCATGCACAGCCATCCATGCATCCTTTGCATACCATCTGATTGTGCCGCTGTCATCGTTTGCAAGTTCTCCGTTCGCCACCGACGCTTGCGGTCCGTAGCAATTGACCATACAGGCTCCGTCATGCGTAGTCCACGCCGAACACATTACGGCATTTTTGTCCAAAATCAGTGTTCCGTAATTCTCTATGCTTCCGTTACACCAGAAGATTCCCTTCACGATAACCGTAGCACCGGGTTCAATTACGAGCGTACAGCCCTCTTCGAGAATAGTGATTCCGCTTTTCTTATTATCAATGTTTAGAAGCTGTCCTGATGGAATATACATGTCCTTGCCTATTGTCGACACCGAGAGTCTGATACCGACATACAAATAGAATGTATCCTTACCGTCAGATGTGTCGTTCACACTCTCACAGAACAGTTCATTTCCGAAGAATCCTATCCAGTCATTATCACCATCATCTCTATGGTAAATACAAACCCGATCATCTTTCGGCAAAAGCGTCCAAAAGTTTCGACCGTCTTCAAATTCGTCGTACCCGATTCTCATATTAGAGTCGTGACCGTCATGGCAGGTAATCTTACTGCCCTTACCCTCTATGCCTTTTGTGTATAGCTGGCACTCATTAGCACCATCTGCACCATCCAATCCCGTTGCAATTCCAAAGGTCTCTATGTCACCGTCAGTATAGAAGTAATCCGATTCGATAAGAATCTGCTCTTCCACGCGATAACCTGCCAAGTACTCGATGCTTGTTGACTTGGCAAGCTCTGTATCCCTAGCACGTGGGTATTTCTTAGTGTTAGCAAGTCCCATAAATATGAAATGGAAGCCATCCGTCGTCTCTGTATACACCCTGATTTTAGCATATTCAGCGATATAGTATCCCGGATGTGCCACATCATTACCTGCAGGATTCGCATTCCCTAAATGTTTTTGTTCTCCTACTGTTACGGTATACCATATGGAATCACTCCTTGAGGTTCCTTTATTCTCCCAAGCAATAATAACCGGATACCTCTTACCCTTCTCAAGGCCCTTAAGATCGGTCCTCCTCTCCCATCGGATAACCTCTTTTGTATCCGAAAGACTCACCTTGGAAGCAGCGCGCACAATGCGCCCCTCGGCACTCGAAACAAGCATACATACAAGAAGCATCAGTACGCCTATTTTCTTAGCTATGTTGTTTTGTAATAATCTCATAACACTACCTCCGGGTATATTGCTATAGTATTGCTCGTAATCAAAGCTCTGGTAATATTTCATCCAGATAGCCTCTTAAGTATTTAGCCCTGTCTTCGGCAAACTTTAAAATCTCTTCCTCACATCTGTTGTAGTATTCCTCATTGCCGGTCACTATAAAAGGATTCACTTCACGGCCACATCTGAAGAACATATCAAGCTCCTGCCTGCGCGATGCATGCAATTCATAGTATGTTTCCGTAATGCTCTTGCAGCTTAACGTTACGTCAAGGAACTCAAGTATTCTGTTTCTAAAGTAGTTTCTGCAGTCCTTTCGGTTCATCAGCTGCACAAACAGCGGCGAATACGACTTACCCTCTTCATCAAAAAGCCGAAGGAAGGTATTGTAATCAGCCCTTAGTCCGGTCATACCGTGGCGTCCGAAGCTGTAATCCATGTCCTGATAGATACATCTCCACCTGCCGTCAAACACCTCTGACTTAAGCTCGCCTGTCTCGGGGTCCAGTATCGTCTCGTCCTTCTCACCGACATATCTGTACAGCCGGTAATTATTGGAAGGCCAGTCTGCATTGTTCACAGCTATGTTCCACGCGTAATAATCGAGACAATCCTCCACGTCGATAAAATCACACAGCCTCCTGTAGTTCGCATCCACCGTAAGATCTGTATCCATGATAGCGTAGTATATCTTCGTATACTCCTCCGACAGTCTTGCAGTTTCTTCGTTGTTGTCAGAATCCTTCTCCCTCTCGCTTCCTTCAATCTTGTAGAAGCGTCCGGAAGCGTCGCCGTACTTCTCCTTCATGCGCTTATCAGAGAAATCCTCGTGCAGCCAGGAAGGTCCGTAATAGCTGCCGTTCAGATAGACTGCCACGGGAACAACTCCCTCCGTGCACTCAAGCCCTGCCTTACGCGCCAGTGTCTGGCAGAGCTCCTCTCTGATATATGCCTCACCGGTATCAGTTCCGCCGTGGCGGAGTGTCATCCTGCCATAGCTGTCAATAATCCCACCTGAGCCGTCCAGTTTACGTGTCCCAAAACCACTGAACCTGAAAGTCTTATGGTACTCATCGTACTCCTTGCGGGCATACAGTCTCATACCCTTGATAGCGTTATGTCTCGATGAGCCGCCCTTGACACGCACGCCGCCAAACTGTTCAAAAATCGGCAGACCGTCTGTGTCGCGGGCTTCAATATAAACCTTTCTCTCGCTCTCTCTGCCTTTTGCCTCATAGTTTTCGCCGGCAAATATTCCGTCGGGCAGTTCCGTAAGCTCCTCAGGTTCACCGCTCACACAGATGACCATCGTGGAGAAGCGCTCCTCGATGTTTCTCTGTACGAAAAACGTTCTCGCGGCCGTCCTTGTGAAGCTTCCGTCCTTTAATTTTGCCACCGCACGCAGATGATACGCCGGTGCGAAGTCATTATCCTGTACATTAAGCACAATAGGTTTCTCATAAATCTCAGACGACTCATTCGGCTCGCTGCAGTCCAGCGTGTAGTACACCGTACTGCCCTCAGGCGCCGAAATTACAATTTTTACATCATAATCGAAGAAGGCGTTATCACAGCTAAACGCCGCTCCGCCCTTACCGGTAAATGTGATGCCGACTTCGTATGCACATTCCTTAGCTGCTGCCACATTAAGGCTTGCCTGTGAAGTTCCAGCCCTGTCAGTACTCAGATCAGCCTCTATCAAAGGCTGACCGGTAGGAAGGGTGTTAAAAAACTTCCGGTTGCCCTCAGCGACATTATTAAGCTGTGCCGCCTCAGTCTGCCTGCCGAAGGACTCCGACAGGCAGATTGCCAGCGAGAAGAGAATCACACTTATCAGTAGTGATATAGAAATCAGTCGCCTCATATACTATCCTCAGCTCATTCATTACCTAACGTTTCACCGTCTGTCGGCTCGATGTCCGTGGAATCGGGCCCTATTTTCTTAATTATTGCCTGGGTCTGATCATCCTCTGTGTTACCATCAGTTTCTTCTTCAGAATCAGAAGTAAGGTCAGTGCCTGCGTCCGTGCTAATTGAGTAGTACTTGTCTCCTTCGCCCGGCACAGTGATAGTGAACTCAATGAACTTGTCCTTAAACTCTCTTGATCTGATTGTCAGCTTATAGACAGCCGTCTCACTTGAAGGGTCGCCCGCACTGAAAACAATCCTGTTTATCGGCTGCCGCTCTTCCGCATTAGTATCAACTAAAACATCCACACCGTTCTTATTAGAATACAGCGCAAGATTTGTAAATATGAGCGGCCACGAGGTCTCATCGCCTGCAGACTGACATATAGCCAGAGTAACGTCTACATCAGAGAACGAGCCCTTAACGAACTTGCCCTCATCAGTGCTGAATACATTACCCTCATTGGTAGCAGTAAGAATAACCTGTCCGCCCGCATTGGTTCTGATTGCGGAACCGGTCCTGAAGTTCTCAGCTGCCGTAGTCCTTGCCTCGCCACTTCCGTCGAGGTATGTATAGGTCATTGAGCCCTCAAAGAATATGTTGGCAAAATTAATCTGCTCGCCTGCGTCAGAAGCTGAAACGCCTGTGATGTTCTTATCAATATCACGCGCCATCGACGCTGTGGTGTAGGTCTTAGGATTAAGTATAGTAACCGTCAGCGAGTGCAGGTTCAGAACGCTCGGGACTGTGCCTGACTCCGAGTACGGAAGCATGCTCACTGAATGAAGCTTGCCGTATGCCTCAAGAGGTACGGCTATCGTAGCGCTCTTGCCGGCCACAAGGCCTTCGCCGTCCACCATGTAATCCCTTATGTCATCAAGTACCATAACGTGGTTGTTGCCAGCCTCGTCAGCCCAGCTCAGGGTCGCCTTGACAGGTGTTGAATCCGTTGCACTGTCAAAGGCTTCATTCCCGGTACCTACTTCTATCTTCATCCACATGAATGCCACAGTCGCAACATCCTGTGCAGACATCGGATTATCAGCATCCGCGGTCTTGGCAAAAGCAATGCTCTCGCTCTTCTCCAAAGAACCGTCATATCCGGGTGTGCTTACATATGAGTAAGCCTTGCGCACTGCAGACGCAGCACCTTCGAGCTGTGACAGTGCCGCTACGGCAATATCAGCCTTAACCTCGCCCTGTCTTACCACCTCAATTCCCACGACCTCATCGAGGAAATTCTGCATGAACTCAAGCTCAAATACCTGATAAGGCTTAATCTCTGTAACACCTTCCTCAGACAGACTGCTCAGATATATAACCGGTGTCTTATAAACCTTATAATCGCCGACCATTTCCGCGTACTTAGATCTGTATCTGAGCGCAATTCCGATATCATTAACTGCATTATCTTCAAGTCTTGAAAGCTCAATCGGAACAGTCTCATTGCCAAGTGCTATGATAAGTTCCTGCTTAAGACCGTCATTGCTTCCCGAGAACTTTCTCGGCTTCCAGGTCATTTCGACTCCGTTGCTCATATCAGTCGTGCCGAATTCAACCTTGTAGGTTCCCGCAATGCTTCCGTTCTTAACGTGCTCAAATATAGCGTAATCAGCATATGTACCGGCATTCAGAAGCTCTCTGCCGCTTTCGTCCTTAGGCTTTAGTGCGAACTGAATTATCTCCCTGAAGCCCTTGACATCGATTGAAGCATAGAACATGTGCGAAGCCTCGCTGTAGTTCATCTTCTCAACTTCGTTCTGTGTCTTTCTGTTGCCGCGCGTCACAGAATCATAGGAGTAATTCATGACAATGCCCATGTTATACTTCGAATCGCCGCCGTTGTTGCGTATAGTCAGAGGAAGCGAAGGATTCTCAGTATAGTTCATCATATGAACATAGATGTTCATACTGTCGTCCTGTATCTTATCCTCAGAGTCTGTAGCCTGTTCAAGTGATTCAAACAATATCTCCTCACTGGTGAACGCATACTCGACCGTCATATTGGCATTGTCACCGTTGCCGGCATACAGGTATTTGCTTCCTGTACCCTCGGTTGTAGCAACCTGTTTGGTATCATAATCGCGCACTCGAACACCGTCACTGCCCAGGTACAAGCCTCCGGTACCGCCCATAACCTGATTAACCGTAATTCCGGAGCATCTCCATACTCCGTTATCAGTCGCATTGCTTGCTATAAACTTGATACTTACCAGCTTCTTGGCCCTCTTGACACCCAAAGTGAAATAGGAAATGCTGTTAGGTACAAGCATCTTATTCTGATCGATGATAACATCCTTTGTCTTCTCGTCACGCTTCTCAACGTAACCCATGTACTTGTACATTTCCTCATAGACATCGAACTCAAGCTTCTTCAGCTCGTCGTCAATGTCCCTGTACTGCAGGATTCCCGTCATGGAACCTGTAAGCTGCTTCTCCTTTTTCTCAAGTACTGCAGACTCAACAGCGAACTCAAGCTTGACATCATAATCCGTAGTGGATACGGGATAGGTTCTCGCTATCTCACTCTCGTACCTTGAGGTCTGGCCCTTGGCAGAGGTTGCCGCGCCGTCATCGTTATAATCAATTCCAACCCAGCCGTTAACATAGCATATCCAGTTCTTGGTTGCGTTAGCTTCGGCCTCGGATACAGTGATGGTATCAATCTTCAGCTTATCGTAGATATCGCTGTTCTCCTGCTGGGCATCGGGGATAATTCTCACACCGACTACCTCACCGTAGTCATAGTTGGTATAGATGCTGAAGGTCTCCTGTCTGCCTGACTTAAAGCAGTCTGAAGAGAGCTGCTGATTGGCCAGAACATAACCCGAGGAGTTACCTGAATCAAACAGGAGCTTGAAATAGAACTGGTTCTTCGAGCCCGAATCACCTTCATCGTTGCCCTTATCACTGGGTACGTCGACAGTGATTACATATTCTCCTCTGCGCTTTGTATAGCCCAGCTTCTGCTTTGTCTCAGCGTATGTCATAGACTCTGAGTACTCGTACCAGTCAATGCTGCGGACCTGCTCAACTCGCTCAGCTTCTGTGAAGTATAATACCTTAGCTTCATCGCCGGGCTCGATGAACATGCCCTTACCGCTACAGTCATTCTTGCCGTATACGGTAGGTGTGAACACACCGCTTATCGTAGTTCCCATAAGGGAAATATCCCTGCGAATAGTCCATTTGCTTACAGCGCCGTTTACTGACGTAGCAGTGTCACCAAACTGATAGCACAGACGTCCAAGACCTTCTTCAGAAAGCCTCTCGACCCTAATCTGTTTCATCGACATCTCATCGTGCTCAGTCTCAGGATCATTGCTTTCGAGCTTAATCTTGGCTCCGATGAACTTCTCAACATTCACTATATTGGCAACAATCTGAAGTGAAGCACCGGGCTGGGCAATCATATAATAAGCTCCCTGCCTGTCGGTTCTTCCGCTTGTCAGCCATCTGCCATATATAGAATTAACACCGTCTCTTACATTGATAGCGCCGGTCTCCCTGTCATTGCCGTCTCTGTCCACATACATAAGAGAGACATTAATGTCAGCCATTGTCTCAGCGCCCTTCTTGTCATCAAGTTCTATGGTAACAAGATAGGCATCGCCTGCACTCCTGGGAACCAGATTCTCATTGCCCCTATATACACTTAGGGAATCCTTAATGTTTAAGCAGTTAGGCTCCCAATTAGACACCTTAGCCTTATTATCGTCAAAACTTATTTTGTATCCGCTGTAATCTCCTGCCACGTAGTAGAACAGAATATCCTGATTATTAAAAGCGACATCCATTCTGCTATTGGTACTGTCAAAGGTAATACCGGGCATATTGCTAAGGAGCTGGACACCAGCTATAGCAATCGTTGAATCATCCTCGGTAACACCGCGCCATTCCTTTTTAGACATAACGACTGACCCGTTCCCATTGTTATCATAAGAACCGCTCGTTCTGCCTAATGCATAGTTAATTCCGCATTTTGCCTTGGCATACTCGTTTGAGTAATACAGCTTCATCGCTACAAGAGCTTCCTTGCCCAGTGAGTCAAACTGTACTCCGGGCAGTGTAACCGGAATAAACAGGCTGTCAGAATCCTGTCCCAGACCGTATATATACTTACTGTTTGCATTCAGTTCGTCACATAGGTAGCAGAGCATGTTCAGGCAGAGCGGGATGTATACGGAACGTTTGATTCCGCTCATATCAATATACTCAACAAAAAGTGTCAGACATTCCATGTATGAACCGATACCGTCTATATCGTCCAGACGCTTTCTGCTTTCTGCACTCTGAATAAAGGCATCTATTCCTGCACCTTCCATCTGTGCAATATCTATTTTGACTGCATAGTTGCTTACAAAAGCATGCTTTGTGTCAATCTTACCGCCAAGGCTTTCCTTTGTCTGAAGAGGATACTTTGAATCCCCTATTCTGAAATGTGCAACCAGACCGTCATCAGCGACATCAATATTATTCGAGAATGTAGCCCTGGCTAAAAGAGTACCCTCAAAATCAATAAAATACTGATTCGAGTAATACCCGATCATATCTATTCCCTTGAGCCTATCTACCGAATACATGCCGATACTCTCACAGTACCAGTTAGAACCCTTGGCTGAGCACACATCAATACCTTCTATGCTCTTAATCTTGAAATTAGTCGTGAAGAAGAACTCGTCGATGGTATTAGCCTCAAGCGCCTTGGCTGCCTTCGCTAAATATCCCTCAGTATTTACGGCATAAATATCCTGCATAGTCTTCGCCTTACGGTTAGCAGGTGAAACATTGCCTGCCTGTGCCATAAGCTTGTCAACCTCGCTAAAGCCGTCAGCCTTCGCACCCTCATGAGGGAATATAAAGTCCGTGCGCACACGGTTTGTGGTGTCCTTGTATCGTATAGCGAAATAAAGTACGTCTGTGCCGGGAGTGGCACCGGTCTCAACCGACAGAACGTAGTAGTTCTCATTTGAAAGGTCGACCACATTCTTATTCAGTGTCGATGCTGCCTGTACTTCATATGTGGGAGTATTGCATGCGAATTCAAGCCCTGTCATACAGCCCAGGACCAGAACAAATGCCATAAACATTGCCCATATACGTCTCATCATATTATCTTCCTCACTTATTTTTTATCCGGAGGTCCGAATAAATTAGTGTCACTGACTTTTATCTGCTTCTTCGGGGTATCCGTTTGTGAACTCTTAGACGGTCCAAACAGATTAGTATCCTCTGCCTTTATCTTTTTTGCCGGCTGTGGAACGGAGCCTGAAGATTTTGGAGGACCAAACAGGTTGGTGTCCTCAGCCTTTATTCTTCGCGGCGAGCCGCCACCGCTACTGTTGTTCACGGAAGGGATAGTCTTTGTAGGCTTCACCTCCGGCTGCGGATTAGAATCATTGGCAATTCGTCTCTGCATGAGCGGGTTGACCGAAGCATCCGATGAATCAGCGGGATTACCGGATGTATCTGCACTGCTGCTTGCAGAGGATTCCGGACTGCTGCCCTTGATTGCTGCGCTCAGCTTGTCAGCTGAACTGTAGATAGCCCGCTGTGTATCCAAAGCCAGTTCTTTCTGCAGATTTCTGTCGTTCTCCTTCTCCTGTGCTTCCTGCCTTGCCCTCTTGTTTGCCTTACCGCTATCTGTAATTCCAAGCTTGTTATCCAGAGCATCGAAACCGGTGACAAATGCCGCTGCGCCAAGTGCCTTTTTGCCTACTGACTTCGCAGCTGAGCTGAACAGTCCGTTGGACATTGCGGTCATATTGCCGGCTGATGCCGATGCAGAAGCGCCGTTACCGGTCAGAATACCTGAGAACAGGTCTGCTCCTCTTGAGCAGGCAACAACGCCGGCGTAGATAAGGATTGCCTTACCGACAAGATTAAGGAATCCATTGTCAAAGAGCACGAGCTCGTCACCGAGAATGATAGGAATGTACAGAATCAGAATTCTCATACAGATTACTGTTCCAAATACATTCAGAAGCTGTACCACAAACGCCTCAGTCCATGACTTAAAGCGGTGGCCGCCGTCTAACGGAATAGTAGCCGCAAAAGGAGGTGCAATGATGTATATCAGCATCAGATTAAAGATTCTTACCGCACATGACATTATGCATCCGAACAGCTGCCATACCATAAGTGCCGCGAGAATGATAATAATCGGATAATCTATTCCGCCGAGCTTAATATCGAAGTCATCAGTCACATCGTCGTAGCTGTATATACTCTGCTCACCCGCAAAATACGGTCCGCGGACGGGATCCGTAATGCTCGCATTCTCATTGTATGCCGGATTCTGAGCGGCGTTAGCGGTACCCGTCATAAATATGATGACATCAAGAGAATCAATACTGGTCGTATCATAGCTGCTCCTTATGTACTGAAGCGGTGCAAAATCCGGATAATCATTGATAATCGTAACCGTCTCAACAATCGCTGACGTTACCTTGTCATTGTAAATATCTGATTTCAGCTCCCTCTTAAGGTTCGCAGTTTTTGATATCTTCTGAAGTGACCGCTGCCAGTTCGGAATCTCAACCTCCTTGCCTTCCGAATCAACGTAATACCTATAGTAATTATAGTCGAATACTCCGGCCTCCTGCAGATACAGAAGGTCGTCTCTTATGTCGTTAAAACAGCTGTTTATGTTATATCTGTTGGTGTACGAAGGATTCATCGAGTAATTGCCGATTACCTCCAGCGCATGGTTCATTACCGCGAACTCCTCATCCGAGAAGGCCCGATAAGGCTCCTGTTTGCCGGTCGAGGCATAGTCAAATATGGCCGCCACTCTCTGCATAAGAACATTAGTGATATTTAAGGACACGCTCATAATAGCGCTCATAAGAACTATAATCAGAACTGCCTTGCCTGAGCTTGTAATCAGCTCACCGTAGGATTCCTTCTGCTTGCCGTTCGCATCAAACAGCTTTCTTATAACTGCTACTATAAGGAATGCAAATATGAGAACAAACGACAGACACGCGAAGCCCCAGTAAGCCTTACTGATTGTAGGATTCTCAAAGAATACGTTTATTAAGTATTTATCCTCATCGGCATACTGAATCTTCTCCATGCCTGAGAATATAGCAAAGAAACCGTACATAATATCAACCAGCTTACATATAGCTATCGATATCAGGTACAGCAACAGACCGAACACATACTTAAGGCCGTTGACAATTCCGTTGAGCAGCATATCCGGAAGTCCGGAGAAGAAATCGCCTATATCACTAAAAATCGATAAGAAAGGAACAAACCACATATAATTGTTCTCCTAAGTAATTTATGTTTCTAAACCCTTTTGGTAATCCGTTATCTGACCTTCATTTTCCTGCGCCCTATCATCAGGTAGACCACAAGTCCCACAATTAGAATTGCAAAAGCAATCAGGAACAGTATTGTATAAAAATCGAGTGAAACAACAATTTCAAACTCATATTCAGTACTGTTGCCCGCCGGGTCCGTTACTCGAATGTAGTATTTACCGATAGTTCTGAGCTTCGAGTCCTCCGGTACAATATGCTTACCGTCGAGTGTCACGAATATCTCGTCCTGCGAATCAACGTCCCCTATGGATACCGCGCCTTTAGCACGCCCGTCAACTACGCCCTCAAGGGTAAGTGTCGGTGCCGTATGGTCAACACAGGTTGTGAACGAATGTGTCATCTTACTGAACGAATTGCGGTACTCCACATGATAGACACCCTCCTGATCCAGTGCTACTACGTCAATGTCCGTCACAATCTCCTTCTCATTGAGTGTGCAGAGGCTGACGCTGCAGCCGTCAGGCAGGGAATACTGGGTAAGGCTCGTGTACTCGCCCACGATAGTGAAGCCAAGCACATTGTAGGGAGAACCGTTACTCATTATCTTCACCAGATAGGTTCCCGGGTCGGTAATCCTATTCCAGTCGGGTGTAACCTCGCTTCCGTCCTTATAAAGCATTATCGGGAAAATAGGATTGTAGCCGATTCTTACGGGACCGTTCACGAGCATTCCGTCTGCGACCGAGCACGATACCTCAGCGCTCGCAGCCTCCTCGACAACATAGACATACATCTCTGTCTCCTTATCGAAATAGTTGCCGCCCGAAAGGTATACTCTGTCTGCTAACTCCGCATCGGAAGCCGCGCTCACGCAGGCTGCATTCTGCCGGCTCACGCTCAGGATTGTAAGCGCCAAAGCCGCAATAATTAATCTTCCAAGTCTCTTCATGTATGTAGTCCTGTCCTAAAAAAAGTTATAGTACCCCTACGATAATTTTATTCTCTGAAATAGTACTATATGAAGTGTCACAAAAGCGTCACACTGGAATGTAGATTATCAAAGCAAATCAAAAAAGAGGTATGGCAGATTACTCTGTCATACCTCTTAATAATTGATAGTTGCAAGAAAGCTTCTATTCTGATATCTGTCTAAGATAATATCTGTCCGCTGCATTCTCGCCGTTTAACCACACTGCAGAAATACCTGCATCCATTGCGCCCTGGCAGTCGCACTCATAGTGGTCGCCGGTCATCACGGTTTTAGACTTATCCATGTGATGCTTATCAAGCATCAGGTTATAAAAACGCACATCCGGCTTCCTGCAGCGCTCCTCGGAGGATATCAGTATGTCCTCCACCATGGTGTCGAGACCCATAAGCTTTATCTCAGGTCTTGTCCACGAGCTCTGCGCGTTGCTTAAAACAAACGGGTGTTTGCCGGCCTCGCGGAGTTTAGCAAGATACTCAGTGACTCCGGGGAACAGCCTTATGTACTCTCTTGACGCCACTCTGAAGCTGTAGCCAATCTCATCAAGAAACTGTTTTGTAAAAAGCTCCTTGGGATTACCGAACTCTATAAGCATGTCCTTATACACTTTAGTTACGTCAATCTCAGGGTACTTAAAGCCCCAGGTAGTCTGGGCTGCTTCTTTTTTAAGATTCTCCCTGCGATAGAACTCTTTATTCATCTTATCGGGAGCTATTGTCTTAAGTCCCAGCCTGCCAAGGGCGAAGCAGAACTTCTCCCAGGTTTCATCGCAGTACCAGTCGGTATGGATGTCAATAAGTGTCCCGTATAAATCAAAGATATAATTGTCAAAGTTTAAATCCATGAATAGCTTACTCTCCTCTGACCTGCTCCAAAAGCGGTTTTCTTGTCTTCTTACGCGTAATCTCGACAAGATTGAGCGCTGTCATGTCGACCAGCTTGGTCGGTATTCTGTCTCGCTCGAGCACTGCCTTAAGATGCCTCATCAGGAGCTTTTTGTGTGCCTCTTCTTCCATATCGATGAAGTCTACGATGATGATACCTGATATATTTCTTAAGCGTATCTGTCTGCCGATTTCGTCAGCGGCCTCGGTATTGACGCTGTAGAAGGTGCCCTCCGTATCGGTCTTGCCTGCAATAGCCTTGCCGGTGTTGACATCGATTACCGTACATGCCTCCGTGGGCTGAATGATGAGGTAAGCGCCGCTGTCAAGCCACACTCTCTCGTACAGGGCCTTATTGAGCTTCTCCTCAATGCTGTAGAGCTTTGATAAAGACAGATTGGTGTCCGTATAAAGCGAGAGCTTTGGAAGGTCCTCCGGCTGGTATATCGACAGATAATCTCTTATCTGGTCGTACAGCTCCTTATCGTCGGTCTTAATCTCCTCAATGTCATCCGCATAGCCATCGCGGATCTCGCCGATGTATGCGGGAGGTGTTGAATAAAGCTTTGTGAAGCAGTTCCAGTGTACGCCGAAATCAACGATATTGCGGTACTCCTTGACAAGGCGCGCTATCTCCTGCTCAAGCACTTCTTCCTTGGCCTCAGCCGCGTTCGTGCGGATAATAAAGCCGTAGCCGTCACGGATATACGGCTTAACTATCTCCTTGAGGCGTCTGCGCTCCTCGGGGTCACTGATCTTCTGGGATATTCCGAGTGCCTTGCGGCCGTGTACCAGAACGGCGTATTTACCCGTAATATTGAACTCGGTCGTGGCAAGAGGCGCCTTAAGCTTAGCGTTCTCCTTGGTGACCTGAACCAAAAGCTCATCGCCTACGCGCAGCTTCCCCGGGTGATCCGGGTCAGAGAACACGGGATTCTTCATGTCAGTAAGTGACAGATAGACCATCTGCTTATTCTCTATCTCAACAAACGCTGCGTTAATATTCTTGACGATATTCTTGACCTTGCCGAGGTAAATATTGCCGAGAAGACCTTCCTCCCCTAATCTCTCAACCTGCACCTCGACCATGTCGTTACCGTCTATAAGTCCCGAAATAATGCTGTCTTTATTCTTAACAAAAACAAGCTTGCTCCCCATCAGTTATCCCCCAAATAAGTCTGCAGTCTGTGAATCTGAAATGCATTCACATTGTACTCTCTTCCCAAATAGTTCATAAACGCTTCCATGATAAGCTCCGGCCTTATGTTGATCACACTGCCTGCCGCAAGCTTAAGGAACACCCTCTGTCCCGACTCGTAGCTGTCCGCGTGTGTAAGGCCGTAAGAATCGAAGCCCTCCTGCCCTCCGAATTTGTATACATAGGGCTTAAGATCGACCTCTTTCTCGGTCTTTTTTGATTTCTTGGTAACAACGATTGAAGGGCTGTCCATGAACTTATTAAAGCTGTCAAGAAGCTCTTCCTCGCTCTTAAAGCCTAAATCATAGCCGTCCTTAAGTGATACCGCGTAATCAGCTGCGCTCACTAAGGACATCGCCTTCTCGACCTTTGTGTTGGGCTTGAAAGGCGGCAGGAGCTTGACCGCAAGGATGTCGAACCCCTCATAGGTCTCTTTCTTCATCCCGTCGTAGACTACCTTCTCAAGCTTAGGAGCGTCCTTAGGGTCAGTTGTCGGAATTACGATTCCGTTGCCCTGATCAAGGGTGCCGGTAGCCTGAATGCCCGCAAGCTCAATCATCTTCTCGTCGATGAACTCTATCTCCATGTACTCGCCATCACTTGTGATGCCCACACCCAAAGGCTGTGCAAAGGATAACAGCTGGTGAGGATTGAAGCCGTTAGAATATCTGACCGGCAGCTCCGACCTTCTGATAACCTTCTGAAAATATCTCATCACGTCCAGATGACCGATAAATTTAACTACGCCGTATTTGGCAAATCTTACTCGAAAAGTCATATGCTAAACTCTTTCTATATTATTTTGAATTAGTTCTTAGGCTCAATGCACACGCCTACATTGAAGGAATTGCAGCCACAGCCTCCGCATGCCTCGCGGCAGTTGGGTGTAATCTCGGCCCTGAGTGCCTTCTCGTACTCGTGCCATAAGAATTTCTTTGAGATGCCTGTGTCAATGTAATCCCAGGGAAGAATCTCATCCTTCTCTCTCTGTCTGAGTGTGTAGAAATCCATATCAATGCCCGCACGCTTAATTGCCTCGTCCCATTTCTCCTCGCTGAAGAAATCTGTCCACGCATCGAATATGCAGCCCAGTCTGTAAGCCTCCAGAATAACCCTGCCAACTCTTCTGTCACCGCGCGCCAAAAGGCCCTCGAGGATTGAAGTACCCGAATCGTGCCAGTTGTAGCGGATTGATTTGTAGTTGAGCTGCTCCTTCAGAGTATCCATAAGCACGGACTTGCGGCGCAGGTACTCATCAGGTGAAATCTGTCCGGTCCACTGGAACGGTGTGAACGGCTTCGGTACGAAATAGGAGGTGCTGATGGTAATTGAGCATTTACCACGGCGGTTCTCCTTGGGAACCTCTGCGTAGAAGGTCTTGGCGATTTCGTTGGCAAGAATCGGAATTCCCTTAACATCCTCGTCGACCTCCGTGGGCTGTCCGAGCATGAAATACAGTTTGACCTTGTCCCAGCCTGCCTTGAACGCATCGGTGGCGCCCTGAAGAATCTGCTCCTCGGTGAGGCCCTTGTTAATTACGTTTCTCATACGCTGAGTGCCTGCCTCAGGTGCGAAGGTAACAGAGGACTTCTTGACATCCTGCACCTTGCTCATGACGTCTACCGCGAAGGCATCGATTCTGAGTGAGGGAAGTGAGATATTGACCTTGCGGTCGCCCATCTCTGCAATCAGATAATCAAGCAGCTCGCCAAGCTGAGGGTAATCGCTCGAGCTTAAGGAGCTGAGCGTAATCTCTTCATAGCCTGTATTCTTAATTATGTTAATAGTGTTCTGCTTAAGCACCTCAAGCGACCTTGCTCTTATCGGGCGGTAAATCATACCTGCCTGACAGAATCTGCAGCCTCTGATGCAGCCTCGCTGAATCTCAAGTACAGCGCGGTCCTGAATTGCTCTTAAATAAGGCACGATAGGCTTCTCGGGATAGAAGGTATCGCTAAGGTTAGTAACGACCTGACGCTTAATCTTCTCAGGAACGCCCTCCGTAGCCGTGAAGCTCTTAATCGTTCCGTCCTCATTGTATGCAACATCGTAGAACTGCGGCATATAGAGGCCTTCGATATGGCTGAGCGCAAGAAGAATCTCGCGTCTTGAAGCCTTCTTAGCCTTAAGCTCCTTATACAGATCGAGCATGTCGTAATACACGGTCTCGCCCTCTCCGATGTAGAATATGTCAAAGAAATCAGCAATAGGCTCAGGATTGTAGGAGCAGGGACCTCCGCCGATAACAATCGGGTCGTCCTCGCCTCTTTCGGTCGCAATAAGCGGAATCTGAGACAGCTCCAGCACCTGAAGAATGTTTGTATAGCACATCTCGTACTGAAGCGTAATGCCTAAGAAATCGAAATTCTTTATGGGCTCCTGGCTCTCAAGCGCGAACAGAGGAATATTCTTCTGTCTCATAACCTTGTCAAGGTCCGGCCACGGCGAATAAACTCTCTCGCAGAAGGTGTCCTCACGCTTATTGAACATATCGTACAGAATCTGGATGCCCAGATGCGACATGCCCACCTCGTATACATCAGGGAAGCACATACAGAATCTCACATCGACATCCTTAGGCTCCTTCCATACGGCGTTCACCTCATGTCCGATGTATCGTTCCGGATGCTCTATGCTGCTTAAAATCTCGTCTGATAATGCTAACTTTCTCAATTTATATCAACCTTTCAAAAATCATATTTTTGCACGTTATATTGTCGTATATTTGGGCGGGAATGTCAAATAAAATGGAGGGGGACTGTTGCAAATTAGGGACGTAGTCAAACTGCACGAGACTTCACGTGCAGTTTGACTACGTCCCTAATTTGCAACACCTCAAAATTGTAATTATTCTATCTTCTCTTAAAACAGCTGTCTTCCCGCAACGAACTTAGCCGCAATAGAATTTGAGTGGCATAAGTACATTGTTCGCTCCAGACGCTGCTCAGCGTTTAACGTAAGCGGTGTCTTGGCCATGGAATCGTCGATTACGATGGCATCGAACTCATAGCCTGCCTCGAAGCTTCCGACCTTGCCGAAGAATTCTCCGCCGCCCTTTGTTGCGAGGTAGAATGCCTCAGGGAAGGTGAGCGCCTTCTTGGTGTCGTCTACGATTCTCCAGTAGAGTTTTGATACCTGAATGGCATCGGTTACAGCCTTAAACATATTGATGCTTGCGCCGCCTGCGAGGTCTGATGCCAGACCTGACTTGACGCCTGCCTCAAGGAACTCTCTCATCGGAGAAATTCCGGATCTTAAATTAACATTCGACTGCGGGCAGTGTGCAACAAATACGCCCTGCTTCTTTATAAGTTCAATCTCGTCCTCACGCATGTGTACACAGTGAGCCATGACGGTCTTGCCGCCTGTTCCGAACAGTCCGAAACGGTCGTATGCATCTGCATAGCCCTTTGATTCGGGAGCCAGAGCCTTGACCCAGTCAATCTCGCTCAGATTCTCTGACAGATGTGACTGAACAGGCAGCTTCTTCTCAGAAACAATTCTGCCGAGCTCCTTCATCAGCTCATCCGTACATGAGGGAACGAATCTGGGAGTGATGATAGGCTTAACTAACTCATAGCGTCCTGTAACATCATCCAGCCACTCCAGAGTGGTCTTAACAGACTCCTTCGTATCCTCAACATAGAAATCAGGGCTGTTGCGGTCCATGTTGACCTTACCGATATAAGCGCCTAAGCCCGCCTTATCGAAGCTGTCCATGAGGTACTCAGTGGCATCCTTATGAATGGTTGCGAATACAACAGCTCTTGTTGTAGCGCTTATGCGCATATCTTCGGTAAATATATCGTATGCCTTCTTCGCATACTCCATGTCGCGGTAGTGGCTCTCCTCCGGGAAAGTATTGGTATTCAGCCAGTCAAGCAGTTCGAGATCCATTCCGAGTCCGCGGAACGAATACTGCGGAGCATGAACATGAATATCAGACAGACCGGGGCATACAAGCTTACCGCTGTAATCCTTTATCTCAATTCCTTTGTACTTGTCAGGAAGTGTGGCGAACACGCCTGCGACCTTGCCATCCTCGCATACAAGATACGAATTCTCGCTGGTCTCAAGCCTGCCAAGCTCCTTGGCAAAACAAATGTCACCCTTTATCGCAAATGTTTTATTAACCATAGTAAACCTTCTTTCTGCGCCTTCTCTCGCACAAAATATTTTAGCACATAGAAAAAACTTTTGCAATATTTCTTATCTCTACGCCTGCCCGTTAAAACTAAAAAAACTCCCTTCAAATCTGATAGTCAGATCCTGAAAGGAGTTATACTTTATTAAGTGTCACACAAGCGTCACACGTTACTAT
>X415_White_Rhinoceros__coassemble_70_pt1 | contig 30802 bp, 28 predicted proteins | sample X415_White_Rhinoceros__metabat2_high_PE_001 | metagenome-assembled genome bin X415_White_Rhinoceros | reverse complement strand
TCATTAGTAGCGCTGCCGCCGGTAGCGATAGTAATCTTTCGGCAGCCCATTGACAGGGCGTCGCTTATCAGCTCACCGGTACCGTAGGTAGTCGTGTTGAGAGGATTGAGATGGTCGCCGGGGATAAGTGTTATGCCCGAAGCAGCATTCATCTCTATAATAGCGCCCTTAACGGATGTGCCGTTCTGTTCAGTTGTATAGATACCATAAGTGGCAGAAACATCTTCCATAAGCGGGTTGTGAACGGTAATGGTTCTGCGTTCGCCCCCGAGCGCCTCTATAACGGAGTCGACCGTGCCTTCTCCGCCATCGGCAATAGGTATGCTGACTGTCTCACAGTCAGGGAAATTCTTCTTGGCCGCGCAAGTGAGCAGCTCAGAAATTCTGGAAGAAGAAATGGTGCCCTTAAATGAATCCGAGGCAAATACAAATTTCATTTGGCAACCTTCCTTTCTTTGTGAGTTGTAACGCAATTTGTTACCAAGTTTCTTTCAGCCATTTTACAGCAGATGAGTTCCTTTCGTCAACCATATCCTTATAATCAAAGAAGCAGAACCCTTCAACACCTTCAACCGTGCGTCCTCTGCGGATCATCTCCGCGAGAGTGAACTGGTTGTACCACTCGGAATCGTAGCCAGTTCCTGCGTATCTGACAGGAGTATTGGTGTTCATCTTATACGCGGGAACACCTATATAGAGCTTGACGTGGCTGTCCTTAGCTTCCTTGGCCCAATACTGGCAGGTCTCGTAGTAAGGGAAAATATTCTGCGAGTTGAAGCTCCAGTATACCTGCGGGCAGATATAGTCGATATATCCGGGCTCGCTGAGCCAGAGATGGTAGTTAATGCAGTAGCGGAAATCGTCATCCAGCTGGGTATAAGCGCCGGCAGGGCTGATTCCGAATACTACATTAGGTTTAATGTCCTTAATGGTTTCATAAACCTCCGAAACCAGAATAGAGGTATTGGAGCGTCTCCAGTCCGAGATGGAAGCCGGGGTCTTGCCCTTGGCCTTCAGCTTGGAAGCATATGAGTTATACTCGGGAGCGTCGAATGCCTTCTCGTAGTTCTTCGAACCCATATCGGGATAGAAGTAATCATCAAAGTGAATACCGTCTACATCATAATTTTCGACAATTTCAGCGATTCCGTTAACAATCAGGTCGATGTTTTTGCCGATTGACGGGTTGTAGTACATCTTGCCGCCGATTGTGAGCACATAGCGGTCATCCTTTTTGGAGGAGTTGGTCAGGTACTTGCGGGCCTTGTTGTCCTTGGACAGCGCTTTGACATCGCTTCCGTTCGATACGCGGTAAGGGTTGAGCCATGCGTGGAACTTAAGGCTTCTTGCGTGCGCCTCCCTGATCATAATCTTTAAGGGATCATAGCCGGGGTCAACACCCTGCTTGCCGGAAGCGTACTTCGACCAGGGGAAATACTCCGAAGGATACATGGCATCTGCGAAAGGACGCACATGAACAACTACGGTGTTCATATTGAGTGCGACAACATTGTCAAACATATTGCGGATGTACTGAGTGAAGTCGGATTCGTTCATACCGGCTGACTTCTCAAAATCGCTGTAGCAGATCCAGACTGCGCGGAACTCATCGTCCGTGGCAGCGGCTGCGCCCGTTACGGGAGTCTGTGCAGCTCCTGCGCCGAAAGAGGCGAGAATAAGCGCAAGCAGACAACTCATGGCAACAAATCTCTTTACTAAATTCTTTTTCATAAATCTCCATTCCGTGCCTTAGCACTGTACGTGTGATGTAACCCCAGCTTCAGTATGAAGTAATGGTAAATGATATGCAAGTCAAAAGTATGATGAGAATAAGGTTTTTATAGGTTGAGGTTTTCATGTTCACGAGATATAATGTTGATGGATTATTTCTTCCGCAAACATGAAGTGTGTCTGGCGGAAGGTCCGGATTGGAGATTACTATGGCTTCGAGAACAAAGAAAGAAATTACTGCAGCGCAGAGGCTTGCAGACTTTATTAAGAGTGCGGTATCCCCGTACCACACTGTGGAAGAATCGGCTAAGGTTCTTAAAAAGGCCGGCTTTGGTGAACTTGATATGAGCAGCGACTGGAAGCTTACAAAGGGTGGCAGGTACTATGTCATTCCTTATAAGACAGCGCTTTTTGCATTTACCGTGCCCACTAAGAAGGGCAAAAAGAGCGGGCTGCACATCGCAGCAGCACACACGGATTTCCCCTGCCTTCATGTTAAGCCCAAGGCTGAGCTTGAGAGCCGCGGATATATGCGCGTGAACACCGAAATCTACGGTGGCCCCATCCTTAACACATGGATGGACAGACCCCTTTCTCTGGCAGGACGCGTTCTGCTTAAGAGCAAGGATATCTATGCGCCCCGCGAGGTTATGGTCAACTTCGCACGCCCCGTGCTTACCATTCCCAATCTTGCAGTTCACTACAACCGCGAGGTCAACAAGGGGGTTGAGCTTACCAAACAGAATGATATGCTCCCCGTACTCGGAATGATTAATGACAGTCTGAATAAGGACTCATATTTTATTGATTTCCTCGCAAAAGAAATCAAAGAGAAGAAGGAAGACATCCTTGACTTCGATCTTATCGTATACAACTGCGAAGACCCTGCATTCACAGGAATGAACGGCGAGCTTTTATCATGTCCGAGACTTGATAACATAACCTCCTGCTATGCGCTTGTGGAGGGTATTATTAAGGCACATGAGAAAGATGACAAGACTACAGCAGTAGAAAGAACAGACCTGATAGCACTCTTTGACAATGAGGAGATAGGCTCCGGCACAAAGCAGGGAGCAGACTCAGCGCTTCTTAAGGGCGTGCTCAAGCGCATCTACACAGCTTTGGGCCGCAGCGATATTGAGCTGGAGAATGATATCAGCAACGGCTTCCTTCTTTCGGTTGATGTTGCGCATGCTCTTCATCCTGCCAAGGGTGAGAAGTACGACCCTGTCAACAATATGCGCATGGGCGAGGGCGTTACCTTTAAGCTCAGCGCCAACCAGCGCTATTCCTATGACGCTGTGGCTGTTGCTTCACTTCAGCAGCTGTGCGACAGGTATAAGATTAAGTATAAGAAATTCGTTAACCACGCTGACATGCCCGGTGGCGGAACCTTAGGACCCATTATTTCCTCATGGCTTCCGATGTACACTGTGGATATAGGCGTTCCGATTCTGGCTATGCATTCTGCAAGAGAGCTTATGGGCGCAGCCGATCAGGATGAGCTTGAGAAGCTTATGACTGCATTCTTCAGCTGATATAAATCCTGCCGGATTTATGCGATTACTGAAACGGAGATTCTAAATGAATTCATACGGTAAAAAGAAGTTATCTATAGTTATTAATTCGCCTGTCGTGCTCGGGTTCGCAGGAATCTGCGCAGTCGTGCTGGGACTTGACATTCTGACAGGCGGATTAAGCACGGGCCTGCTCTTTTGTGTGTATCGGGCACCGCTTACAAATCCTTTTACATGGCTGAGATTCTTTGGACATGTATTCGGACATTCGGGAGTAAGCCACCTGATTAACAATATGATGTTCATACTGGTAATCGGGCCGATGCTTGAGGAGAAGTACGGTTCAAAAGTTATTTTGTGGGTGATGGCAATTACTGCTGTCGTCACGGGAGTTTTTCATTTCATTGTGTTCCCGGGCGAGGCACTTATGGGAGCAAGCGGTATTGTATTCGCCTTTATCCTTCTGGCTTCCCTTACGGGAATCAGAAGTCACGAGATTCCGTTAACCTTTATTCTGGTTGCGGTGCTTTATCTGGGGCAGCAGGTCTATGAAGGTCTGTGTGTTTCGGATAATGTTTCACAGCTGACTCACATAATCGGGGGATGTGTGGGCGCTGTTGTCGGTTTTAAGCTGAACCGAAATTAAAAAACTATAGGGAGATTAGGGAGTATGAGAGGAACACTGCATTTCTTAAGAAAGCCTTTAAAACCAATCATCTACGCGTTGGTTTTCTGTGTTCTCACTCTGGTGGCTTTTGTTTTTGCGCTCCAATATGAGCTGGACAAAATCGCCATTGAAGAGAACGTCAACAATTATTCTTACATATGTACCCTGTCAGATACTCAGGTCAAAAATCCTGTGCTCAGTCCGCTTCCGTCGGAGCTGGTGCAGAGTATTGTTGAGTCTGAGTACGTCAAGGAAGCTGAACAGCGAAGTGTGGTTTCAGGTCGCTGCGAGGGAACAAACTCAATGCTCGAGTATTTTATGACCGATGATACAATTGACATGTACGGCATGCTCGAAGGACGTATTATAGCAGCTCAATATTTTGAGGAGAGCAACCGCGAAGACGCTATCTTTGTCGTTCAGAAGAACTGGGCAGGAGTCCTTACGGGACAGAGCATGGTCAATGTCAGCATCTGGTATGACGAAGGGTATAATCCGAATCCCGGTGAAGGTATGCTTCACGAGGATGACAGAGTCCTTCTGATAGGCAGATTTGAATTTGACCGTGAGCATAACGGTATGAAATTCTCGTCACTTCAGATTAGAAATCCTGAAATTAAAAGTCCTAAAAATGTATTGGACGATAACCCGATACTGTTTCTTGACTGGAATGATGACAGAGACGAAACAGATGAATATATCAAAGAGAAGCTGACCGAGCGCGGCGTGTGGGAGTATGTTGACAAAATCAATGCCTGCAGAAACACCTTCACGATTCACCCCATCTGGGATACTTCGCTGCTGCTTTCTCTGGCTCAGAACAGAATATATATCTGCTTCGGACGAGGTCTGACCCCTGCGGACAGCGGCAAGAAGGTATGTATTATCAACCAGGTAATCTTCAGTAAGAATCACCTTGCTCTCGGAGACAAGATTAACATCGCGCTTTCGGATACAAATTACTCCTGTACCTGCGCAAAGCATGACGGCGAATGGCTGAGCGGATATCCTACGTTCGGTGCTGAATTCCCTGAGTATGGGGAATCTGAAGAATACGAGATTGTAGGTGTATTCAATTTTTACAGACAGAGGAATGTCGAGGACGATTTCCTTTCATTCTCAAGAGACGATATCTTCATTCCTGCGGGCAACCCCGGTTTCGCAAGCTATGAGGGTATAGTTCCCAGAGATTTCTCTTTCAGACTTTTAGGCCCTGATTATGAGGAGTTCATGGACAAATTTGAAATCCCGCTGTTTGATTCGGGATACTCGCTCACAATTGAGGACGGAGGCTGGGAGGATTTCAAGGAGAACTACGAGACCATCTCGAGCAGAAAGATCGTTTCGATTGTATCGGCATGTCTCTTCCTTGTAGCAGCGCTTGTACTGTTCACAACTCTGGTGCTTAAGCACTTTAAATTTGAATTCGGTCTCAGAAGACTAATAGGTGCATCAACCTATGAGGCTTCCAAGATTTATGTCACAGGCTATCTGACTCTTGGTATACCTGCGCTTCTCGTTGCGCTTGCGGCTACTGTCGCAATCTATGAGAAATGGCTTGTTATTAAGATGGCGGAAGTTATAGAAGAAAGCCTTCCTGACCTTTTGGGCTGTATTGTCCTTATGGGAAGATGGGCCGGTATTACATTTGCGGCAGGATTTGTGCTTGTTGTTATTATTTCCCTGATTAACGGCAAGAAGAATCTGCTCAGCATGATTAAGTAAGGAGGGGAGACAGATGACGAGATTTATTATGCGTAAGCCGTTGGTTTCTCTGTTCTTCCTCGGCTTGCTTGTGTTTGAAGTGATTTTCACGGGATGTCTGAAGCGTGGTATCGAGAGAGATATGCAGACCATCGAGGACATGTACGATAACGCGGTTATTACTTATCAGGCGCTGCCTGAAAGTCTTGGTGACTTAACGCTTCGCCCCCATTTTGGAGACAACCTTGAGCGAATGGATGAATTTGACAAGATATGCAGCTACATGTCCTGTCCGTATACAATCCGTAAGCCCATGCAGGCTATAAATGTGGGGTGGATGTACGGAACGGAACAGCTTGACTGGTTCTCAAAAAACCAGATGCTGACCTACTATGTTGACGGCACAGCGGTTAGCGAGACAAAGTTTGCAGACTGGAACGAGCACACCGAGGAGGTTCCCTGTATTGTTGAGGACAAATTCCTCGAGTATGCAGGCCTTGCGGTGGGTGACAGCTTTGTGGGTGCATCTTACGGATTCCATAGAACAGATTCGCCTAATTCACCGGACATCAATTTACATATCGTCGGTTATTATACCAATGACGACGATGCACTTGAGGACAATTCGATAATTGTTCCTTTGAGAATCTTTTTGGAGCCTCCTGCAATACTCTTCAATACGAGCCTCCTGGAGAGCTGCTGTATGTTCAGGCAGTATGAGGTAACAATCAAGCAGGAGTACAACCGACAGGCAGATGAGATTGAGGATAAGATAGTTCAGTACTTTGAGAAGGCAGGCGTTCTGGTACACAGCGACTCGAGAATTCTTAAAAAGGCAGTTCATCCTATTGAGCAGCGCCTTAAGATTCAGAAGGCGTTAGAGAAGCCGCTGGAGATAGCACTTGCGGTTGCAGCGTCACTGCTTGCAGTACTTATGGCAATCGGCATTCAGAACGATATATTCCTGTTCCTGCTCTTTGGAGAATCGAAGGCGAAGGCCTTCCTAAAGTGCATGGGCAGTCTGGCCGTGATAATCGGAGTATCGGCCCTCGTGGCAATCGCGGGAAGCCTGATCGTTCTCGGATTCGGCTGGTTCAAGGTGATTGCGCTGTATTCGGCGGCAGTTGTTCTTTTGTGCCTGATCGCAGCGTCAGTACCTGTATTATTCTTCTGTAATAGAAATCTGGTTAATTTCTATCAGACTAAGGAGGCTTAAATGGCAGAGCTTATACTTGATAATGTTAAATACCGCTATCGCGGAGCAAAAATTGATACACTGAAGGGTGCCAATGCCACCTTCAAGGCCGGCACGTTAAACGCTATACTCGGACATTCGGGAGCAGGCAAAAGTACACTTCTGTACCTGATTTCGGGACTTGATTCACCTTCAGACGGACAGATTCTTCTCGACGGAGAATCCCTTAAAAAATCTATGCTTGATAAGTACAGAAGAAACACTGTCGCTACAATCAGCCAGTCGTACCTTCTGTTTGAGACAAGAACGGCACTTGAGAATGTTCTGTACCCCATGGAGCTTACAAAGCTTCCTAAGGACGAGGCAGTGAAGAAGGCCAAGGAATATCTCCTTATGGTAGGAATTGCCGAGGAGCTTCACAACCGTCTCCCCAAGATGCTTTCGGGCGGCGAGCAGCAGCGAGTTGCAATCGCGAGATGCCTTGCGGCTAACTCCGAGATTATTGCCGCTGACGAGCCTACAGGTAACCTCGATGAGGAGACCGCTAACTCCGTTATGGATCTTCTTCTTGAACTGGCGCATGAACATGGCAAGAATATTATTCTTGTAACGCACGACCCCGGACTTGCAGTTCGCGCGGACACAAGATACAGACTTGAGAAGGGCGTCCTTCGAGAGGATGACAAGCTTCTTGAGAGATTCAGAGCCCTTGCTGAGAAGGAATTCAATAAGTGATAAAGCGGAGGGGCTTTACAAAAAATAGTTTTGATGTTATACTTACCCAAAGTTTAAAGGCGTTGAACGGAAGAGTACTTCGCATGAAGGTCACACAGAGAGCCCGGTTTAGCTGAGAAAGGGCAGACACGAAGCGTAGGAAGATGGTCCGGGAGCCGAAGGTGTGAATTGCCGCGTAAGGCTTGAGCATCTTACGGGTGCACCCGTTACAGTGCAGACTGTTGATGGACAGTTACTAAGGGTCGTACCGCGAGGTATGGCTGAATTAAAGTGGAACCACGGGATTACGTCTCGTCTTTAAGAAATTAAAGACGGGACTTTTTTATTTCCCACAATCATCAGTTACGGAATAAAGACCGTGTTACGCACCATCGAAATAATATCAAGGAGGAATACGAATATGGAAAAGAAACCTTATTACATTACTACTGCCATTGCGTATGCATCAGGTAAGCCCCACATCGGCAACACCTACGAGATTATTCTGGCAGACAGCATCGCCCGCTTTAAGAAGTACCAGGGATTCGACGTACGTTTCCAGACCGGTACCGATGAGCACGGCATTAAGGTAGAGGAGAAGGCTGCACTTGCAGGCAAGACTCCCAAGGAGTTTGTTGACGAGGTATCGGGCGAGATCAAGAGAATGTTTGACCTTGTCGGTGCAGAGTACGACAGATTCATCAGAACAACTGACGAGGACCATGTAGTACAGATCAAGAAGATATTCAAGAAGCTGTACGATCAGGGCGATATTTACAAGAACGAGTACGAGGGAATGTACTGCAAGCCCTGCGAGTCCTTCTATACCGCATCACAGTTAGTTAATGGCAAATGTCCCGACTGTGGCCGCGACGTTGTTCCTGCCAAGGAAGAAGCTTACTTCTTCAAAATGAGCAAATACGCAGACAACCTGATTAACCACATTAATACACACCCTGAGTTCATTCAGCCCGAGTCCCGCAAGAACGAGATGATGAAGAATTTCTTACTTCCCGGTCTTAAGGATCTGTGTGTATCACGTACATCCGTTAAGTGGGGCATTCCGGTTGACTTCGATCCCAACCATACCGTTTATGTATGGATTGACGCCCTCAGCAACTATATCACCGGTCTCGGCTATGATGTAGACGGCAACCACGGTGAGAACTACAAGAAGTACTGGCCTTGCGACCTTCACCTTATCGGCAAGGACATCTTACGTTTCCACACTATTTACTGGCCGATTATGCTTATGGCACTCGGCGAGCCCCTGCCCAAGCAGGTATTCGGTCATCCCTGGCTGCTTCAGGGCGGTGACAAGATGAGTAAGTCAAAGGGCAACGTAATCTACGCTGACGATATGGTCAACCTCTTCGGCGTTGACGGAACACGTTACTTCGTGCTTCACGAGATGCCTTTCGAGAACGACGGCGTTATCACCTGGGAGCTTCTTGTTGAGCGTCTTAACGCAGAGCTTGCCAACGTACTTGGCAACCTCGTTAACAGAACAGTTTCGATGAGCAACAAGTACTTCGGCGGCGTTGTTGCCAACAAGGGCGTGAGCGAGCCCGTAGACGAGGAGCTCATAGCACTTGCCAAGTCAACAAGAGACACCGTTGTTGCCAAGATGGATGAGCTTCGTGTTGCTGATGCACTTACTGAGATATTCAATCTCTATAAGCGTTGCAACAAGTACATTGATGAGACTACACCCTGGACACTTGCCAAGGACGAGGCTAAGTCAGACAGACTTGCAACAGTACTGTACAATCTCGTTGAGTCTATCTCAATCGCGACTAACCTTCTGGCTCCGTTCCTTCCCGACACGGCCAAGAAGATCTTCGCTCAGCTGAATACCGCACCCCGCAGCTTAGACGAGCTTAATCAGTTCGGTCTCTATCCTTCGGGCAACAAGGTAGTTGAGACACCTGAGATTCTGTTCGCAAGACTTGACCAGAAGGAGGTTCTCGACAAGGTTGAGGTTATCCGCGCTAAGCAGGCAGCAGATTACGCTGCTGAGCAGGCTAAGTTAGGTCTTAATCCCGACGGAACACCTCTTGCAGCAGCAGAGGAGAAGCACGAAGAGCTTCATGTTCCCACTAAGGAAGAAATTACTTACGATGACTTCGCTAAGCTCGAATTCAGAGTAGGCGAGATTATTAAATGTGAGGAAGTTCCTAAGTCCAAGAAGCTCTTATGCAGCCAGGTTAAAATCGGCGACGACGTTAAGCAGATTGTATCAGGAATCAAGTCACATTACTCACCTGAGCAGATGGTCGGCAAGCGCGTAATGGTTGTTGTCAACCTTAAGCCTGCCAAGCTCGCAGGACTTCTCTCAGAGGGCATGATCTTATGCGCTGAGGATGAGAACGGCGACCTTGCTCTTATGGTTCCCGAGAAGCCTTTCAAGGGCGGAAGCGAAATCTGCTGATTGATTTTTAGAAGTGAATATAAATTATCAAAGGGCATCCGTATTGCGGATGCCCTTCTTTTGGAAATGCTCATCTGTTATAAGGCAGGCGGTGTGACGCTTTTGTGACAGTTTCAGTGGTAGGCTTATGGGAAGATACAGGAATGCAATACAAGAGATTAAATGCAAGGAGGAACAATGGGCAACGCATTTACAAATATAGTGACATTCACAAGAGAGCTCTTTGTGGGAATCGGTGTTCCCGTGAAATTCATGCCGCTTATTTATACGCTGATGATAATGTTTATCCTGTTAGTAATCAGTTATACGGTGAACGGCATCAATATATTCATCCTCAGAAGATTCCCCGCCGGAAGCGGAATGCTCGTCTGCAGGTGGCTTACCATACCGGGAGTTGTGCTCCACGAGTGCAGCCACGCCTTCTTCGCGCTGATTACGGGAGCGAAGGTCAAGAAGATAGTGTTCTTCGGTCCCTCGGGCGACACGCTCGGATATGTGAGCTACTGTACCAGAGGCGGTGTTGTGCTTTCGGGAATACAGAGCATGCTCGCTTCGGTAGCGCCGATAATTGTCGGTCCCTGCGTAATATACGGAATGTACGTGCTTATGACTGCGACAACCTATCTGGCACTCAAGATTCTGGCAGGCTATGTCATGTTCTCTATGTTCGTACACATGGATTTAAGCAGCGCGGACGTGAAGCAGTACCTTAAGGGCTGTGGAGTAATACTCGTGGTCGTATTCCTCGTATGTCTTATCCTACTGAAATGATGGATTATCTTGTAAAGTTTTGAATAACAGGCAGATTTACCCCGGAAGAGCCCCTTCCGGGGCTATTTTTTTCTTGTGCAGGCTAAGCATTAATGGTAGAATCATAGCCGTCAAATTTAGAAGGGAGAGTGGGGTTATGAAACTGATACTTCGCCTCGCCAAGGAGGCAATCAGGTACAAATTCTTATATATTCTTGCAATCTGTGCAACTCTTCTGCACACGGTTGTCAATCTTACGGCACCTAAGATTCTGTCGAACATGACGGGAATCGTTGAGAAGGGAGTCACAGAAGAGAGCCTGAACACAATCGTCAGACTGTCACTTATACTCGTAGGCTTATATCTCATCCGAATTCTCTTCAGATTCACCAGCAATTACGCAGCGCACAAGGCTGCATGGAATCTTGTAGGTGACCTTCGAATCAAGATATACGACAAGATTGAGCATCTCGACTTAGGCTTCTTCCACGACAAACAGACCGGCGATCTGATGAGCCGAATCACCAATGATACAAGAGACTTCGAGCTTCTGTACGCGCATGTAATTCCGGACCTCATCACAAACCTCGTGACCTTCGTAGGCGTCCTCGTCATCCTGCTCAACATCAACGTGAAGCTCGCGCTTATCACCTGCTGTCCGCTGCCGCTTATCTTCGTGTCAGGACTTGTCTTCGTCAAGAAGGTACGCCCGTACTTCAGAACGGCACACGCAGTCATGGGCGAACTCAACGCCAAGCTCCAGGACAATCTCTCGGGTATCCACGAGATTCAGAGCTTCGGTCAGGAGAAGTACGAGACCGAGTCGGTCAACGACTACAACTTCCGTCACGTTGAGTCACAGCTGTACGCACTTAAGCTGAGCGCAATATTCCATCCGACCGTGGAATTTATTTCCTCCATCGGAACAGTAATGATAGTTGCTTTCGGCGGATATCTCGCATACAAGTCACACCTCTCGGTAGCAGACATCGTTGCATTCATGCTGTATCTCGGCCTGTTCTACGGCCCCGTATCAGGACTTGCGCAGCTCCTTGAGAACCTCCAGCAGGCACTCGCAGGCGCTGAGCGTACCATGATGATCATGGACATGGATTCAAAGATTCAGGAGGCAGCAGACGCAACCGACATCACTGATGTCAAGGGCGCAATCGAGTTCGAGCATGTCAGCTTCCAGTATCTGGAGAACGAGCCCGTCCTCAAGGATATCTCATGGCGCTGCAAGCCCGGCATGATGGTTGCCTTAGTCGGCCCCACCGGTATCGGCAAGACCACCATGACACAGCTCATCTCGAGATTCTACGACCCCGATGAGGGCCGCGTGCTCATAGACGGCAGGGACATTAAGGGCGTAACCCTCGATTCGCTCCGCCACAATATCTCACCCGTTCTTCAGGACACCTTCCTGTTCAACGGAACCATCGAGGAGAACATCGCTTATGCCCGCCCCGATGCAACGCATGAGGAAATAGTAGAGGCAGCCAAGGCCGCCAATATCCACGACGATATCATGCAGATGCCTCAGGAGTACGAGACCAGAGTCGGCGAGCGCGGTCTCAGGCTTTCAGGCGGCGAGAAGCAGCGCGTTGCGATTGCCCGCGCAATCCTTCGCAAGTCGCCCATCATTATTCTCGATGAGGCTACCGCCTCCGTCGATGTTGAGACCGAGAAGCAGATTCAGGAGGCCGTTGCGCGCATCTCAGGCCACAGCACTATCGTGGCAATTGCGCACCGTCTCTCAACGGTAAGAAATGCCGATATGATTCTTGTAATTGAGGACGGCAGGGTAGCCGAGCAGGGCACCCACGAGGAGCTCATGGCACTGGACGGAATCTATGCGAGAATGAATAAGGTGCAGCAGGGACTTGCCTGAGTGAAATATAGTAGATGGTGAAAATGAGTAGTGAGAAATAAAAGTGAGAAATAGAAAGTGAGAAGAGCCATATGCGGTGATAAATCGCATATGGCTCTTTTGTTATGTCAGAGGGAATGTCCGGTCATATTGGGAATGGACTGTTTAGCTATGTCGGAACAGAATACGTTGACACTTCACAAATTGAACGTGGAAGACATATTACATACGACAAAAGTAGACAAAAACGATATATTTGTGCATATTTTACAAAAATATTTGGAATTATAGTGAATAATCACGAAAGTTCAGAATTGTATTGACAATTAAAACAATCCGAGTTAAGATGTGTGCACAACAACACGAGGGGGGCTTAGTAAGTGGAGCGAGTATTGGCTATACTATCAGGGGAGGATGATTACGGTCGTGAGTTGGCATCCTACCTGGGGAACTGCGGAGACTGTATTTTCAAACCGGTTGTTTTTACTGACATTGATGCGTACAGACGCTACGATGCGGACAATCATGTTGATATGCTGCTCTGCTCAGATGAACTCATGACCGGCGAAGTTAGGTTTAGAGCGGAGAATATTTGTCTTCTGTCAGATTGCAATGTACTGAATGAGGAGTCGGAATACCCGGTGATATTCAAGTACCAATCTTCTGAACAGATACTTCGCCAGATAATTGATTACTATGGCAAGCGCAGGCCTGAGCCTGAGGCAGGTGTGATAACAAACACCGGCTGCAGAAGAATTGTTGCAGTTGCCTCGCCAATCGGAGGAAGCTATTCCTCAACATACGCTCTGGCACTGGCAGATTACTATTCCCTGGGAGGGCGCACGTTGTTTATCAGCTTCGATCCTTTCTTCCTGCTTCCGGGTGAGTCTAAAAATCACACGGACAAAAATCTGACGGATGTGCTTTATTTCCTTCAAATCTATAGCGGCAATCCAACGCATTTCATTGAGAAGATTGTAAGACACCGCGGCAATCTTGATTACATTTCAGGCGTTTCACATTGGTTCGATCTCGCAGACATGACAACCGATCAGATGCGCAGACTCTTTGAGGGCCTGTGTAAGAGTGAAATATATGAGAATATCGTATTTGACATCGGAATCATCGGCTCGGCAAGCATAGAGCTTCTGGCAGGCTGTAAGACTATTCACACACCGATAAGGGATGGAGCAGGCTACGAGAAGATAATTGCCGAGTGGAAGAGGCAGCTGTGCTTCTCGGGACAGAGCGATATCGTGGACAAGGTTGAGACAAGAAGAATTCCTACGGACAGTAACCTTATAGGTGAGTACTCCTTTGATGTCCTGCTTAGAGGACCGTTGGGAAGGTATATAGAAGAAACGGAGGCTCTCTACTATCTTAGATAAAGCGGCGAGAAGCAAAATCTGTGAGAGGGTTGTTCAGCAGGCGCAGCTGTGCATGTTCCAAAATGAGGAGGCTCTTTATGAAATCATTGATGACGTAATCTGCAGCTTCACTAAGGAGTATTACATGCCGCTTGCTGACAAGACTCTTGCCAGAAGAATTGCGTATGCGTCTATTCGGGGACTTGATGTGCTGCAGGAATTACTCGAGGATGACAGCATTACAGAAATTATGGTCAATGGACCGGATGATATATTCTATGAGAGAAACGGCCGGATCAGCAGGTTCGATTATGGATTTGAGAGCCTTGAGAAGCTCGAGAATGTCGTCCAGAAGATTGCTTCAGGGTGCAACAGAGTTATAAACGAGGCAAGTCCTATTGTTGATGCGAGGCTGAGTGACGGTTCGCGAGTCAACATGGTTATTCCTCCGGTTGCACTGTGCGGACCGGTTATAACAATTCGTAAGTTTTCTAAAGAAGTCATGACAATGGAGACCCTGATAGGGATGGAGTCGCTTAGCGAGGAGGCAGCAGAGTTCTTACGCAAGCTCGTGATAAGCGGTTACAACATCTTTGTTTCAGGTGGAACAGGGTCAGGCAAAACGACATTTCTAAATGCACTTTCAGAGTATATCCCTGTTGATGAGCGCGTAGTGACAATAGAGGATTCTGCCGAACTCCAGCTTACCCGGATAGAGAATCTTGTAAGTCTTGAGGTGAAGAACGCGAATGTGGAGGGGAGAAACGAGGTTACTATACGTGATCTCATTAAAACCTCACTTCGAATGAGACCGGACAGAATTATTGTAGGCGAGGTGCGCGACGGAGCCTGTATAGATATGCTGCAGGCGATGAATACAGGACATTCGGGAATGTCGACAGGGCATGCCAATTCAACGGCGGATATGCTTTCGAGAATGGAGACAATGTCCCTTCTTGGCGCTGAGATACCGCTTCAGGCAGTCAGACGTCAGATTGCATCTGCTATCGATATTATTATTCAGTTAGGCAGATTCAGGGATAAGAGCAGACGAGTCGTAGAAATTACAGAGGTTGCAGGTTATGAGAACGGCGAGATTATTCTTAATCCGTTGTACCGGTTTGTGGAAGAGGGCGAAAGCGAGGGCAAGGTTACCGGGACGCTTCAGCCTACCGGGAACACGCTCAGGAGCATTACAAAACTTAAGTCCGCAGGATTATAGAGTTTATGAGCTGACCGGTGAGGAGCTGGCAGTATCAGTCATCATTGCGCTTGCAGAAATAACTGCTGTATCGCTTCTGTGTTATGACAGCATTGTTTTTACGGTAATGCTTCTGCCTTATATTTTCTTCTACTTGCGTAGAAGAAAGGAACGGCTGAAGAAGAAGCGTTTGTGGAATCTGAATACTCAGTTTGCCAGTGCCATTGGCTATTTAAGCGGTGCGCTTGAGGCCGGATACTCTGTAGAGAATGCAGTGCGGGAAGTGTGTCACGACTTAAGACTCACTTATTCGGAGGGAGACATGATTATGAAGGAGATGAGAATAATCGTGTCAAAAATCGATAACAGCGTTCCTGTGGAGGAGGCCTTCTATTCCTTTGGGCAGCGGAGCGGACTTGAAGATATTCTTGGGTTTGCGGATGTTTTTTCAACGGCAAAAAGAACAGGTGGCAATATTATCTCTATTATCAGATCTACAACAGGGGTTATAAGGGAGCGAACCGAGCTTAAGCGCGAACTTAGAACCGTAATAGCCGCTAAAAAGTATGAGTCGGATATTATGAAGGCTGTTCCGTTTGCAATTCTGCTTTATCTTCGGATTTTCTCACCTGATATGGTTGCACCGCTGTACGGTAATCTCAAAGGAGCTGCTTTTATGACTGTGGTGCTTTTGATATACCTTGCACTTACGGTAATCAGCGACAAAATAGTCGACATTGAATTGTAGGACGGAGAAATTATGTGGGACAGAATTAAGAGTATTAGGGACATGGCTTATAAAAAGCTGGGAAGAAAGTGCATCAGGCTTATGCTTCTCATTATGGGTATGACGGTACTTATGTGCATTCTTATAAAAATCAGCAGAAGTCCGTCTCTGATGCAGGGGAACAGACTGCCAAGAGGCGATATAGGAGAAGGGGATACTGTGTATTCACTTGTTTGCACGGATGAAGAAACGGGCGATGAGACACAGCGGAGCATTACGGTAAGTGAACGCAGATGTAACGAGGGAGAGATTGATGAATATTTCGCAGATGCATACATCAGGCTGGAGAAGCAGGTGCTTAACGGGAATGAATCTTTGGAGAAGGTTACTACAGATCTTAATCTGACAGACCGAATAGAAGGTACACCCATTACTGTGGAATGGCTCGACTTAGACAAAAGCTTTCTCTATGCCGACGGTTCTTTGAAGAAAGAAGAGCTTACAGAGGACGAGCTGGTTTGTCTTACGGCCAGGCTTACATATTTTGACGAGGTACGTATCTATTCCTTTTATGTGAAGCTGATCCCAAAGGAGACTGTCAGCGGAGGTGACTACGAGGAGAAGTTCGATGAATTAATAAAGGAGGCTGATATCAGAACCATTAAAGATGAGTGGATGGAGCTCCCTGACAGTATTGACGGCAGAGGTATTGAATGGGCGGAACAGAAGGATAATTCGTGTGCGACCATGGCAGTACTTGGGATTATAGCTACTGCGGCTGTTCCGCTTGCGCAGGGCGCGGAACAGAAAAAGAAAGAGAAGAGCAGACGCAGTGAGATGCTCAAGGATTATCCGGATATTATAAGCAAATTTATACTGCTTATCACTGCAGGAATGACCTGTCGCGGTGCGTGGACTAAGATATGCGGAGACTATAAGGACAAATCAGATAAGAGAAGAGCTGCTTATGAGGAGATGCAGGTCACTCTTGAGGAATTGGAGCTTGGCAGGCCGGAAGCTTCCGCTTATGAAGAGTTCGGAAGAAGATGCAATGTGTATGCGTATCAGCGTTTTGGTACTCTTCTTGCTAACAATTTAAAAAGAGGCAGCAGAGATATTCTCGGACTTTTAGAGATGGAGTCGAGAGAGGCGTTTGAAAATCGCAAAGAAGAAGTGCAAAAACGTGCGGAGGAAGCAGAAACCAAACTTCTCGGACCTATGGTCGGAATGCTTGGTATTGTTATAGCAATAGTTGTGGTGCCGGCATTTGCGGCATTTGGATAAAGATTAAGGGGAGGAGTTATGTCAGTTTTTTCTAAACTTAGGAACAATAATGCCGGAGTCGGAACCGTTGAAATTATCCTCATTCTGGTTATTCTGATAGCACTTATAGTCCTGTTCAAGGGAGAGATAACTAAGATTGTCGAGAAAGCGTTTGACAGTATTACGAGCAATGCGGATCTGATTATCAAATAGACTACGGCGGTAGAATATGAATAGAAGACTGGAAGGTTCCATAACAGTTTTTTTGGCGCTTGTATTTGTTCTTATATTCTCGCTGATACTGGTATCGTGTGAAGAAGCAAGAAGTGCGGCGCTTAGGAGTTATGCAAAGCTGATGCTGGCTGCAGGTACAGAATCAGCAGCGTCAGATTACTACAGGCCTCTTTTTGACGATTACGGACTTTTTGCGCTTAACCTCGGTTATGGCAGCCGAAAGCCGGATACTGTAAGACTCGAAGATAAGATTCGTGCTTCTGTTTTGGCTAACAGCGAGGAAGTATCAATTGCCAGGTGCGGTATCACAGATGTAATTCCGTATTTAAGCGATGATTGTGCCATTGTCAGAAGACAGATGATTAGTGCGGAGAAGTCAGCGCTGGTCGAGTCGGCCATAACAAAGCTGCTTGAGAAGATGGGGCTGATTGCAGGACAGAAAAAGGTCGCTGAGGCAATGTCACGAAAGATAGAGCTGGAGACGGACCTGTTTCAGATTGATGAGTATACTCTGGAGCTGATGCGGCTGATAGACGGTGTAGATTGTAGTTTCGAAGGCTTTATGGGAGAATGCAGGAACTACACACTTAAGAGTGAGTTTGTTAAGCGTTTCTTTGTACTTCCGTTAAACAGTGTGAATGCAGGCATTAACAATCAGGATCTTTTTAAGGAACTGGCTGTAAGCTACGTTAATCCGATTGCGGAATTGGAACGTATTGACAGCCTGACTTGTGGGTACATCGGATATCTGGACCGCATCAGGTATCTGGAATATCAGCTGGATGACTGCTACAGAATTCTCGCCGAGCTTGAGAGGACAGTAGCAGACGAGCCACAACAGGAATCGGAGACGGAGAATGATGAGGTGACTGCAATTTGGGAAGAGATAGAAGGTCTGCTAAGAGTTATTGAAGAAGACAGAGCTGCGGCAGAAAGCATGAGGTCGGATATTGAGGCTGCTACGGAGAGTCTTTCGTCATTATGCGATAGTACTTTAAGCCTCATAAGTGAGAGCGTGCAGGTCGTGAAAGAAATAGGGACTCTGCAGAATACATTGCAGCCGGCGGTTCTAACCTATGAGGAATTCGTTAAGGGGCTGGGAGATACTATACCGGAGGAGGTAATTGCGACTCTTACGGATTCGTTAGCTACAATGAAAGCTTATGTAGGACTGGGCAGTGATGTACATGTTACTGATTTCGCAGCAATTCAGAACACGCTTCAGTATGATTATGGGCTGCTAAGCAGTACCGGGGCCTCGTATGTACTAAGCTTCCCTTCCGGCGATGATATAACAGTCCTTCGTTTATGGACTGCGAGGATTAACGAACTGAAAGAACCCTTTGAGAAATTCTCGTATTCAGGATTGTCCTTTGATTATGCGGGCTTTAAAAGTGCTAGCGCGGCAGAGACGATAAAGACAGATTTGGCAGCAGGTCTGGCAGCAGGATATCTGAGTATCGTGCTGGATGACTCGGTCCGGATATCAGATGCACTGATGGACACTTCTCTTTTGCCTTCCTTTGAGGCTACGGAATTCGTAAGTGATGTGGCTGTTATGTTTGAATCGGATGATAACGCAGGCGAGGTGGCAGGCGGGATATTTGGTAACAGTATTACGGGAGATTTAGAAAGATTACTAAGTGAGGAGGTGAACAAAGCTTATGAAAAAGGTATGGAGGTTATGTATGTACATGACCATTATGAAGGTTTTAATGAATGTATAGAGAAGGAAGGGGATTTCTTAAGCTATGAGCAGGAATACATCCTGAACGGAGCGTCTGCGGATACTACGAATCTGGCATTGTCTGTTTCGAGGATTATGCTTGTACGCCTGTTATTCTCAAGCATCTATTTTTTCACTGACAGCACATCAAACGCACTTGCGTCCGAAGCAGCTTCTCTTGCTGACATGACCGGACTGCCGTTTCTGAGCATCATTATCAAATATGCAATTCTTCTTTTTTGGTCCCTGTCTGAGGCATTGGTTGAAACATCGGCAATACTTATGGGCAGGAAGGTTCCAATAATAACTGACAAAAACAGTGTCTGTGTAAGCTTTCATGAGCTTCCGACCATGACACCGGAGAATATAAAGCAAAAAGCAAAGCTGTATAAGGATGGAACCCCGAGTCTGGACTATGGGGAGTATCTGCTACTGTTTCTGCTTATAACCGACAGTAATTCTTTGGTACATCGGGTAGTCAATCTTACACAGGAGAATATCAGATATGAATATGATGAGAATTTTTTAATGATTAACTGCATAGCAGGATTCTCGACATATCTGGATCTAAGGTCAGAAACAAAGTTTATCCGCGACTATTCTGAGTTGTTCCCGTTTGGAGCAATGAAGGGATATCAGGTAAGCGTCAGTGCAAAATATGCTTATGAGGGGGTGAAATAACTAAAAGCGCGACCTCTGTTCTTGAGTTCCTTTCGAAAAATCAAAAATTCCACTCTCTCCGGACAACAACGATTGGCATAACAAGAACAGAAGTGACGTTTTTATTTACTCATATGTATAGAAAGAGCAGATTTGTTAAAGGGTCACTTACTGTAGAAGCTTCTTTAGTATTCCCTATATTCTTTTTTGCGGTTATGGCTTTGTGCTGTTTCTTCGGATATATGGAAGTCAAAAGACAGATAAAATCCGAAATGCTTGAGACTGCACGTGAAGTAAGCGCATATGGAGACTTGGCAGATCGCCTGAAGAAGATGGAGAAACAGGAGCTCGAAGACGAAGAAATCGGTCTCGATGAGATTCCGTTTGCTGACGAACTGACTCTTGGAATCAGCCTGAAGAGCAGGCTGCGCGGAGATTACAGAATAGACAGATATGTTAAGGGCGGTATAGATGCGATTTCACTAATCGGGTCAGAGCTGTATACAAGAGATGAATGCATAAGAATCGTATGCAGCTACGAACTTAAGCCGCCGGTATCACTTTTTAATCTTGGTACGATTCCGGTTACCCAGCAGATTGAGTACCGCTATTTTACCGGATATAAGGTCAAATCTCTGCTTGCCCGGGATGAGGAAGAGAGTGCCGAAGGTAACGGCAAGGTATATGTTACTGAGAACGGAAGAGTATATCATTCGTCTATGTCCTGCCCAAATCTGAAACTGACTATAAGAGACGTTCCTTTGAGTGAGGTTTCAAAACAAAGAAATAAATCAGGCGGCAAATACTATCCCTGTGAGAAATGTGCCAAGGGTACGGCACCTTCCATTCTGTATATTACAAGTGACGGTGACAGTTATCATTACAGTCTTGAGTGTTCGGGACTTAAAAGAACTGTGAAGGAAGTGGATAAGGCGGACCTCCCCGAAGGCTTTGAGGCTTGCAAAAGATGCAGAAAGAAAGAGGATTAGTATGCTTTCTAAAATTGTATTTGCTATATATCTCCTGGTAATAGGAGTGGTTGATATGTTTACGTCGTCTATTCACCTGTTGCTATTAGCAGCCGGTGTTGTGCCTATTTTCCTATCCTTGTTCACAGGAGGTGACATATCCCTTCCCGAGAGAGCCCTGGGACTGGCTACAGGTCTTGCGGTTCTGTGCGTTTCACTGATTACGCGTGAAAAAATCGGGAAGGGAGATGCCCTTCTGCTCTGTATTACCGGAGCTTTTTTGGGAGTATACGATAACGCTGTGCTGATAGCGATGGCATTTATGCTGATAATCTGCTATTCACTTACTATGCTGGCAAGAGGAAGACTTAATAAATCAAGCAGGGTACCTTTCGCACCGTTTGTGTTTGCGGGGTATCTGATGCTTTTGGTGATTGTATGAGAGGGAAGAAGTTATGCGGTTCAGCTACTGTAGAAGCAGCGTTTGTGGTGCCGATAGTACTGTTTGCTGTTTTTGCGGTAATAATATTCTGTTTCTATATGTGTGACAGAATGCATCTTACAAATGATCTGTCACTTCTGAATGAACATTTGCGCGAAGAATACTGTGCCACAAGGACTATCGACAAAGAGGAAGCAGGCAGATGGCTTAGAGAACAGTTGAGTAAAGGCTATATCATATGCGTCCCTGACGAGGTAATAGATTATGCTGATGATGTGCGGCTGGAGGTGACGGCAAGCCTTAAACTCAAGAGGATGCCGGTGGGCGCACTATGGAATTATCTTGATTCCATGAAAGTTTTTACCATTCATAAATCAGTTAGTGTGCAGGATCGCGAGACTGCTGCGCGAGTCTTGGGGGCGGCATTCAGAATGCTTGATAAAGGAGGACAATAGTACTGTGCAGATAGAGCAGGAGAGAAATCTATACAAGCAGTGTCTTCGTATTACAGAGGAGCATCCGGGGAAGAGTGATTTTCGTGAACAGATGCTGCTATACAATAAGATTGTAGGGTTACTGGAATTTGATGTGCTAAAGCAGGATGACGGCAAAATATACGAATATTGTGTCGCAGGGCTTGAGTCTTTAGAGGTCAGATGTGACTGTAAAAGAATCGGCTGTGAGGAGCTTAAGAGAATATTCAACGGGATTCTGACCATCGTATATGCTGCACGCGAGTATATGCTAATTGAAGCAGATTTTGTGCTTTTGCCCAGAGCAATCTTTTTCGCGCAGGATGAGGAAATGAGATTGGTTTATTTCCCGGGCTATGCCCATGGATTTAGAGAGCAGCTGTGTTCGCTGGCGGAATTTCTTCTGGACAAAATTGATTATACGGATGAGGGTGCGGTTCTTTTGGGATACAGCATATATATGAAAACTAAGTCTGAGACCTGTACGATAGAAGAATTGGCAGAACTGCTTAAAGCATCTCAAAAGAAAGCTTCGGAGAATAGTGATGCTTCTGAGAGCCTGCCGGTTAAAGCTGACACTGTCACAGAAGATAAGCCTGTATCGGCAGAAATTGTAAGCAGACCATTTCAAAGAGACTTATTAAGTCCCGGTAGTGAAGGGCGGACTGCCCAAAAAATTCTTAGCTTGCCCCGATTACCGATGGCAATCGTAATTGCAGTAATTATTGTTGTGGCCGTGATAGAAGCGCTTCTTTTTATAAGGGGAAGAATAAGTTTTGGTGAAAGCAAACTGAAGGCAGCACTTGTTCTGGCTGCGGGAGTTTTTGCAGTAGCAGAAGCCATAAAGCTTGCAAGGTGGATGGAAGACAAGCTTCAAAATGTACACCACGCTGACACAGAGCAACTTGAAGAAGGCGAGACAGTAATTATTGAAGATACACAGGGAGCGGAAGCACTGGTGCTAATATCTTCGGACTGCCCGACAATAGCAGTTACCCGCTTCCCATTCGTTATCGGCAGGGACAGAGATTTGGCGGACTTTGTACTTGACAAACCGGGGATAAGCCGCGCCCATCTGGAGATTAAAAAGAAAGGAGAGATGATATTCGTAACGGACTGTGGCTCGACAAATGGTACATTCATTAACGGCAGCCGTCTTAAAAAAGATATTCCCCTCGAAATCCGACAGGGCGATGAGTTAAAATTGGCCAATTGTACCTACTATTACAACTTGAAAAACTGATGAATGCTTGTCAGAGATTTTGCAGTAGTGTATAATTTATACTGTAAAATAGCCTTAGGAGGCAATCTGATGAGCATTTCTCTGCGAAGCGTAGTTGAAGACTGTCCTGTTATTGCGGCGATTAAGGATGAGAACGGATTAAAGCGCTGTCTCGAAACCGACATCGGCGTTGTTTTTGTTCTGTACGGCGATATTTGCAATATAGCGGACATCATTCATCTACTGAAGGTCAACGGCAAGACGGTCATGGTTCACATAGACCTTATCACCGGACTTTCATCCAAAGAAATAGCAGTTGATTACATCAGGGAGAGAACTAACGCAGACGGAATAATATCCACCAAGCCCATGCTCATTAAGAGAGCGAAGGAACTGGGACTGTATACAATCCAGCGATTTTTTGTGCTTGATTCTCTGGCACTTGAGAATATATCTAAACAGGCGGAGACACGTTACACCGACCTTATCGAGATTCTCCCCGGCGTAATGCCCAAGATCATCAGACGAATCTGTGATATGATATCGATTCCCGTCATCGCGGGAGGCCTTATATCCGATAAGGACGACGTTATTTCTGCACTTGACGCAGGAGCAATCGCAGTCTCCACTACAAGGCAGGAGATTTGGGAGCTGTAAGTAATGCGCGAGTTTTGGAATGACATTAAACAATACATAACTCCGGCCAACACGGTAATAATCGTGCTGTGCATAGTGATGTACATAGCGGAGCGTATTGTTGACCGCATCACCGGAGGGGCAATGACGTATGCGTTAGACCTTGAGTGGTGGAAGGTTTTTGATAACAGAGAGTATTACAGATTTCTTACCTGCTGCTTCTTACACGGCTCTATTGAGCATATCTTCAACAATATGCTCGTACTGCTTTTTGTGGGCAGTACGATTGAGAGGCTGATAGGAAGCGTTAAGTATCTGTTTAGTTATCTTGGCTGTGGCATTATTGCAAGCCTTGCCTCGGCGTGGTACAGCAGCGTGACCTTCAGCGGCAACGAATTTGATTTAATTGGCAGCATCGGCGCGAGCGGAGCAATCTTCGGAATGTCGGGTATGCTGCTTGGAATAGCAATAATCTGCAGAGGACAGGTACGTGGAATTACGATGCAGAGAATTATAATATTTCTTGTCATATCGATTTACTCGGGACTTAGGGATATCGGAATTGACAACGCGGCACATATTGCCGGAGCTGTTTTTGGAATAATCAGTGCATTCATACTGTTTAGAGCGGAGGGGTACAATGAAGGTTAACATTTATTACGGCGGACGTGGATTAATTGAGGATCCTACGCCGTATGTTCTCGAGAAACTCACGGAAGTGCTGACGGAAGTGCGTGCATCTGTTACCAGATATAATCTTTTTGAGCAGAAGAACGAGATTGCCAAGCTGGCCAACACCTTAAAGGATGCGGACGCAGTCGTTCTGGCAGTCAGCGTTGAGTGGTTCGGAATCGGCGGCTACATGCAGCAGTTCCTTGATGCCTGCTGGCTTTTTGCTGACAAGGCTAAGATCAAGAAGACCTACATGTTCCCAGTAGTAATTTCGACAGCCATGGGTGAGCGCGAGGCAGAATACGATTTAATCCGTGCGTGGGAGATATTAGGCGGAACCGCTTTCCCCGGAATCTGTGCATATGTTGAGGACCATGTTGAGTTCGAGACCAACGCTGTATACACCAACCTGATTGAGAAGAAGGCTGAGGATATATACAGAACCGTATCTCAGAAGATGGTCGGATACCCTTCAAGCATCAGTGCCGGCGGACATGTTGTACTCGGAACTTCGTCAATTGAGCTTACTCCTCAGGAGAGCGAGCAGCTCTCAGAGTATGTATCCAACGAATCCTTCGTCAAGAAGCAGAAGGAAGACGTTGAGATGCTCGCCAAGATGTATCTCAATAAGCTGGACCAGGACAAGGATGAGGACGAGCAGGAATTCATTCAGGATTTCAAGAAGGCGTTTGTTGCACCCGATGCAGAGTTTAACGCATCATATCTGATTATGATGACGGACACTGACAGGGAGCTTGCAATAGAGGTTAAGGACGGCAAGATCAAGTGCTACTACGGAAGTGTTCAGAGCCCTGATGTACTTGCCAAAACAACCCGCGATGTAGTCAATAAGCTTGTCAACGGAAGAGTTACCTTCCAGGGTGCGTTCATGTCATCGCAGCTGACCTGCAAGGGAGATTTCAAGCTCTTAAGAACCTTTGACCAGTTATTCAGATTTGCATGATATTCGGACAGCCGGTCTACATAAAAGAAAGCCCGTTACACTAAGGTAACGGGCTTAATTATTCTTAAGCGTTAATACTTGGCAACTTACTCTTCAATAACCTGAATCTCCAAAAAATCAAACTCGATTGTCTCGGGAAACGCGTCCTGATAGAATCTGGCTTTGGCGTGGTATTTGAAATCCTTGACAATCGAATCAAGCCAGATGGGAACGGCGAGATCCCATTTGTGGCACACTTCTTCCAAGGAGGCGAATATCTTCTTGGTCCTTGAGATATCCTCATTTTGTTCTACAACCGTCTCCTTAACTATATGATTGTTCGTGACCATTTTATACCAGATACGCATGGACATGGACTCCTTCAACTGAATTATTACTGTCTGGTGCGCGTTTATGACTAATTCTGCTATTGATTCCACACACCACAATTATTAAGCCACAACAAGAAGAAAATTGCAATCTTCGAATGCTTATCGTATAATGAAAGTGTGTGTGCAGTTATTGCACTTTGTATCAGAAATCTTGGGAGGCAGCAGATGTCTTATCTGGCATTGTATAGAAAATACCGCCCCGCATCGTTCGACGAGGTCAGGGGTCAGGATCATATAGTAACAACACTTAAGAACCAAATGAATGCCGGCAGAATCGGGCATGCGTACCTGTTCTGCGGAACAAGAGGTACCGGCAAAACATCGGTGGCCAAGCTGTTCGCCAAGGCCGTCAACTGTGAACATCCGATAGACGGCAATCCCTGCGGCGAGTGCCCTGTGTGCCGAAACATTGATGCGCACACATCGATGAACATCATAGAAATCGATGCGGCATCAAACAACGGTGTTGATAATATCCGCGATATCATCGATGAAGTAAGGTATTCACCTACCGAAGGCAAGTATAAGGTCTATATCATCGATGAGGTTCATATGCTGTCGACCGGAGCTTTCAATGCACTATTGAAGACTTTGGAAGAGCCTCCGGCATATGTGATTTTCATTCTTGCAACGACTGAAGTACATAAGATACCGATAACCATTCTCTCAAGATGTCAGCGCTACGACTTCAAGCGTATCACGGTCGACACGATTTCGGAGTGGCTGGGACATCTGATGGAGCGCGAAGGAATCGAGGCTGAGGAGAAAGCACTCCGCTACGTAGCCAAGGCAGCAGACGGCTCGATGCGTGACGCACAGAGTCTGCTCGATCAGTGCACAGCCTTCTATATGGGACAGAAGCTCACCTACGAGAAGGTCCTCGAGGTTCTGGGCGCAGTTGATGTCGAGGTATTCGCTTCACTGCTCCGCTATATCCTTAAGGGCAGCGTAGACGACTGCATGAGGATGTTAGATGAGATTATCATTCAGGGACGTGAGATGACACAGTTCGTCAATGACTTCGCGTGGTATCTGCGCAACCTTCTGGTTGCCAAGACTACTGAAGACCCTGCTTCGGTCCTTGAATTCTCGGCAGATAACATGAAGGTTGTTATAAACGAGGCAGCGGCTATCGACGAGGAGGCGCTCATAAGGTATATCAGAATACTTTCTGAGCTGTCCAACAGAATCAGATATGCTTCGCAGAAGAGACTGTTAGTTGAAACCGAACTCATCAAGATGTGCCGCCCTGAGATGGAGACTGATTACACCTCACTTATCGAGAGAGTGAACAGGCTTGAGCGCGAGCTCGCGGAAGGTGTCGTTCAGATAAAGAGCGATGATGCACATGAATCGGATGGAGAGGAAGACGGATTTGCCGCTGAACAGGCCAAAATCTTGGAGAAGCCTCTCACTGAAGATATAAGAAAGATTGCCGAGGCATGGAATTCGATAGTAGCCCGTCAGCCCGCATTCATGCGTAACCAGCTGATTACCGCCAAGCCTACAGTGGGCGAGGGCGACAAGCTGAAGCTGGTATTCATGGTCGATTTTGACAAGGACTCTATCGACAAACCTGAGCACATGGCAATACTTAAAAAGAACCTCGCCGAGATAACCGGCAAGGACGTTGAGGTCGAAACAGTTTTAGTAGACCGCAAGACAATGTCGAGCGTGGTAGACATATCAAAGCTTGTCAAAAACCTGCCTATAGAATATACGGACAGTATTGAATAAAAGAAACAAGGAGGATTTATATTATGGGTAAGAAAGGCGGATTCCCCGGCGGAGCAATGCCCGGGAACATGAATAATCTTATGAAGCAGGCGCAGCGCATGCAGCGTCAGATGGAAGAGAAGCAGAAAGAAATGGAAGAGAAGGAATGGGAGGCATCTGCAGGCGGCGGAGCTGTCAAGGTCAAGGTGTCAGGTAAGAAAGAAATTACCGCAGTTACCCTTTCTCCCGAGGTTGTTGATCCCGATGATATCGAGATGCTTCAGGATCTCATCATCGCAGCAGCTAACGAAGCACTTCACAAGATGGAGGATGAACAGTCTGACGCATTCGGTTCACTCACAGGCGGTCTGGGCCTTGGCGGAGGATTCCCGTTCTAATACAGCATGGAGTATTATAGCGACAAGATAAACAAACTAATTGAAGAGCTGGGACGATTACCGGGAGTTGGACGCAAAAGCGCCCAGCGCCTGGCTTTTCACATACTTAATATGTCCGAGGCACAGGTTGAGAGCCTTACGGATGCCATAAGGGATGCCAAGGCAAACATCTGTTACTGCAAGGAATGTTATACCCTTACAGACAGCGAGCTCTGTCCGATATGCAGCAGCGCGGGGCGCAATAAGAGAACCATCATGGTAGTCGAGAACTCCCGCGATCTTGCAGCCTATGAGAAGACAGGTAAATACAACGGAGTCTACCATGTCCTTCACGGAGCTATTTCCCCTATGTTGGGAATCGGTCCCGCGGATATAAAACTCAAAGAGCTGATGATACGCCTGCAGCAGGACGTCGACGAAGTAATAATCGCAACAAATTCAAGCCTCGAGGGCGAGGCCACGGCAATGTATATTTCCAAACTCGTTAAGCCTACCGGCATCAGAGTCAGCAGGATTGCGAGCGGTATTCCCGTAGGTGGGGACCTCGAGAATATCGATGAGGTTACACTGCTTCGTGCTCTGGACGGAAGAGTCGAACTCTGATGGAAGACTTGGTCAGGTGAGAAAGACAGGAAGTAAGCAGATAAAGGACAAGTTAAAGGTATAAAAGGAGGAGAAGGAATATGAGCGAAGAAAACAATGTATTGAACGGCGGCGTGGAAACACTTGCGCAGATGAAGAATGCGATAGTGACGCTCGATAGTCTCAAGACCTCAAGCAAGTCACTCTTACAGCAGCAGTCACAGCTTGAGAAAGAGATTGCCTCTCTTACCAAAAAGATGGATGACGAACTTTCTACAACTGTCTCCAAGAGGAAAGCTGAAGTAGAGAAGACTTTTGACCTCCAGGTTGAGAAGACCAGAGAGCAGATAAAGGACGTAAGGAACAAGAAGGGTAAGCAGAAGAGTTCTAAGGTCAACGAGAGAATTACGACCGAGACCCTCGATCTTAACGAGAAGCTCAGAAGCCTGGGACAGGATTTAAAGGGCGTGTTCTCGAGACAGCAGATTTCGAGAATACATAACAACAGCTATTTCTTCACACTGTTCATGCCTGACGGAATCGGTGATTTCTTAGTTATATTCCTCTCAATCGTAATTCTTTTGGCAATCCCTGTGGGAGTGTATTTCATAATTCCTGCGGCATCACGCAAGCTCATTATTCTGATAGCGGTATATGTGGCTGTCATTGCACTGGCACTTCTTATATATTCTGCAATATACAAGAACGTCAGAACTAAGAACCTCGAAAGCTTCATTGAAGCCAAGAAGATAAGAGACGAGATTGCACTCACCAAAAAGAGAATCAAGAAGACTGAGACCGGAATCCGTAAGGACACCGACGAGAGTGGCTATGGCCTTGAGAAGTATGATGAGGAGATGGCAGAACTCGACAGACAGATCGAGAACATCATCAACGACAAAAAGGAAGCGCTCACCGTTTTTGAAACTCAGACCAAGCTTGCGGCAACCGATGAATTCAGAGCGAGATACGTCGGCAGAATTAACGAACTTAAGGCTCAGTGCGAGAACGCATATGATGAGATGCGCGCGGCAGATGAGCAGATTAAGACTCTCTCGCTTGATATTTCAAAGAATTACGAGGCGTATGTCGGCAAGGAGAATCTGAGCGTATCAATGATTGACACTCTGACGGATCTGATTAACAGCGGCGACGCAACTAATATCGGTGACGCTATTTCCTATTATAAGAAAGAACTCTTAGATGCAAAGAAGGGTAACTAATGTACGAGAGCAATAATTATCAGCAAACAGAAGAGGGCGGCGTCAGACGTCGCAAGTCGGGCGGACGCGGAGCAACTATTGTTATGTGCCTGCTGCTTGTGGCAATAATTGCAGTCATCTTAATCACTGTATATAAAAAGAAGACTACCTTTAATACATGGGAAGTCGTTAAGACCACTAACAATATCTCTGACGCCAGAGTCCTTCAGACGGACAAGGGCTTCGTGCTGTACAATCATGACGGAGCTGAGGGCCATTCGGCTGATGGAACCGTGCTCTGGAATATCAGCTATGACATGAACAATCCTATCGCGGACGCCTGCGGAGACTATGCCGCGTTCGCTGATAACGGAGCTCAGGAGGCCAGAGTAACAGACGGGACCGGAGCCAACTATGTTGTTACGGTGTCTGAACCTATTAAGGAAATAAGTGTGGCAGCGCAGGGCGTGACAGCAATCAGAACCGATGCGGGGACTGCTGACCATATTTACATATATAATATAAGCGGCGAACAGCTCCTGGATATCAAGACCGAGGTCAAGAAGTCGGGCTTCGCGATTGCAATGGATCTGTCTGAGGACGGAACTAAGCTGGTTACTTCTTATACAAAGGTCGGCGACGTTCAGGAGAGCTGGCTCACCTTCTATAATTTTGGAAATGTCGGCCAGAACTATTCAGATAAGATTGTCGGCAGCTATTCCTTTAACAGCGGTATGATTCCCTACGTGCAGTTCACTGATAACAGTCATGTTGTGGTAGCAGATGATTCCAAGTGTATTATCTATAAGTTCAGGGAGGTTCCTGAGGAGATCAAACGAATCGAGGGACACCTCTCAACAGTCAGCAGTAACGCAGAAGCAGTAACGCTTGCTTTCGATAGCGGTAACGGATTAAAGAAGATAGCTTCTTATTCTATAGAAGGTGAACCTATTACCTCGGTCGAGACCGGTGTGAAATACAACATGATCACGACCTATAAAAATGAGCTCATTGTAGCCATGGACAGTGCCTTTGTAATCTTCCGCAAAAACGGCAACGAGAAGATACGTACGGGGTATGATGAGCAGATAGAATTAATCTTCACTTCGAGCATCAACGAATGTTATACAATTGTTGGAAAAACTCAGACAAAAGTAATTCGCTTAAAAGCAAAAAGTGAGCAAAATCAAGGCTTAGAAGCCTCTGATTAAAATTTTCAAAAAAACATTGAAAAAGTGGTTGACAAACAAAATGCAGGGTGATATACTCTCTTTTGCTGGCGCGCGAAAGGGTAACAAAACAGCGGGTCGGCAGAAGAGAGTTTTTCTTATGAAAGACCTCTTGGAACCTTGATAACTGAATAATGAAACAACCTTGAAATTTCTTTAAAATTTCATCA
>X415_White_Rhinoceros__coassemble_67_pt1 | contig 31009 bp, 27 predicted proteins | sample X415_White_Rhinoceros__metabat2_high_PE_001 | metagenome-assembled genome bin X415_White_Rhinoceros | reverse complement strand
AATCTCACCGTAACCCTTCTTAAGCCTTGCAGAAAGTGTATCCGAAATTCTGGCAAGAAGTCTGTTCGAGAATATGAGCATGATTATCATGGCTACAAGCGCGCCGCCAAAGATACTTACAGCAATCTTGGCAACCGAGCTGTTAACTGCCTTCTGATTGATTCCGGTGAACAGCATTCCGAAGAACTTGCCGTCGGCGTCCATAATGGGCATATAGCAGACGGTATACTTCGAATTGATAATTGTGACGCTGTTTTTAGTGAAGGTGTTACCCTTCTTAACGTCAGCGTAAATAGCAGGATCGGCCTGTGTTCCGAGAACATAGTTACCGTTCGCGTCCTTAATATTGGTGAGCACACGTGTATCGTCGAGGAATACGGTGTGGAATACTGTCGCGTCAGATTTATTTATGGCAAGGAACAGATCAACAGTAACCTCAGTGTTACCGCAATAAAGTTTGCCTGACGCCTCATCATAACTCCAACCGTTCTGCCCATATTCAAGCGTGTCCTTAAGATGGGCGGTGGCGGTCTTAGCCATAAGCTTGTAGTCGCTCTTAATCTCTCGTGAAACTAGCGCAACCGCAGCTACACCTACAAATACAGCAACAATTGTAACAGCAAGTAAAACCAATAACCTAAGTTGTTTTCTGACAGTCTGTTCCTTTTTGCTCATTGTTTAATCGATACCTCCTATATTGGTATCGCCATTGTACTACCGAAAGTGTCACAAAAGCGTCACAAAAAATGTACTTTTTAACTATTTTTTTCAAATTTTGTAGTCCATATATTGTGATGCTCATAATTGCTATGATATAATTTCTTTTAGGGATATAATTCTTGGTCACACGACCGGAACGGAGGGCATTATATGGCAGCTGTATTTACCAAAAGAATGTTTGAGAAGGGTCAGGTCATCATGCGCGAGGGAGAGCTCGAGATGGTCATGTATGATATCATCATCGGCTCTGTCGGAATCTACATTAATTACGGCACTGACGCTGAGCAGTTAGTTGATACCGTCTCAGACGGTGATTTCTTCGGCGAGATGGAGCTTATCAATGTCCGCGCCAGAACTGCTACCGTTGTCGCCCTGGAGAAGACTGAATGTCTCGTTATCGACAAAGACACCTTCGGTGATTACATCAGAAATTACCCTGAGAAATGTCTGGCTATCATGCAGTCCTTAAGCGACAAGCTCCGCCGCACCAACGCAGCTTACCGCGAGATGTGTCAGATAGCACGTGAGGCCGAAGCCGAAGGCAGCGAAGAAGTTAAAAAGAGCGGCTGGCTTAAGAGACTTCTTGGAATTGCAAACGAAGAATAAAAAAGAAAGCAGCAGATATATCTGCTGCTTTAATTTTGGGCAAAAAATAAGAGCGCGAGACGGGGATCGAACCCGCGATCTTCGCCTTGGCAAGGCGACGTACTACCACTGTACCACTCGCGCATTAACTTGCTTTGGGCTATTGCCCTCAAGCAAGTATTACTATACACTCTGAAATTGTGTTTGTCAACAGAAAAATTAAAAAAATATCTACAAAAGTTACTATTTTATTCCGTGCTCCTGCACAACCTTATAAAGTACCTTCGCCGTCTTCTCTCTGACCCCTGCTCTGTCCATATAATCCATGAATCCTAAGGCCACACCTGATACCTCATCTATAATCTTTCTGCACTTCTGAGGGCTCAGACCCATGTTCCTTCCTGCCATAACAAGATCATCCGCTTTTATGTCCGCCTGCTTACCGTTAATAAGCATCTGATGAGCTTTCAGCCACCGGTTGTTAACATCATATGAGAAAGTGATATCGTATGCAGGCGACAGCCTCCACTCACCTCTTCGGTTCATAAGGAAGGAAGTATTTTTGACATGGTCATCCTGATTGATGAGAACAACATTGAAGACCATTCTTCTGTAGAACTGCTCAACCTGGCTCATCGGAAGTCCTATCTGCCTCATATATGCAGCTGCCTGCTCATAGCTGCACAGTCCCGGTATGTTGTAATCAATATGCGCAAGTGCCGCAAGCGTCTGCATATGAAGCTTCTTATTGCCTTCCCGGTCAAACCGCTTTGTCATGAAATGATGCATCCCGTCATCTTCATAGATTCGGCATTCATTCATCTCGATTCCCGCTTCCTTCGCCATAAGATAATATGCGTATTCTATAAGCGTGTATTCTACCGAATCCTCCAGATTGTGGTCTCCGTTCTTTCTGACGCCGTCAAATTTGATCAGCCAGTACTCAAAACCGTTCCCTGCGTCAATCTGTCCGCTTCTGATTTCTTTGGTTTCTTCATTCCAGGCGATGAGCGCCTTCGCTCTTGCGCCTCCCGCACTGGTTCCCAGCTGTACAAGCTGACTGTATCCGATGCTCTCCTCCGAGCTGAAACGCTCACTCTTCTTATTAGACAGAATGTCGGAAGCAAATTCTACCATTCTGCTCACATTAATCTCATCAGAGCCTCTATTATCAGGACCGACTGCAGGCACATATTCAAGTGCGCCCATACCGCGCTTGCCCGTATAGCACAGTCTGTCAACCGCGGTGAATTCACTGATAGACCTGCCCTGCTCCGACAGCCATCGCTCAATTACCTTGTTACCGAACCTGTCCGGCAGCGAATCGGCTATAAGCCCCGGTGCTCCGTGGAAGGCATCACCCGCAAGAGCGGGGAACTCATAAACTCTGTCCGAGAGCGGCATACATATGGGAGCAAGTTCAATTCCGCTCTTTAAAAAATCCCGGTCATATTCGAATGCCAGATAGGGCTTACCTTCATCATTGTGAATAATACCGATTCTTGTTCCCCACAGATATACTTGTGCAGTACTGATCATTCTTCATCCCCCCACTTAAACTCTGTAGCCTGCTTATTCTGCTTCTTAACAGAAGCACGCTGACGCTGCTTCTCAGTCTTTAAGTAGGCTGACGGCCTTACGCTCTGATTCGGCACAAGACCTGCCAGATTATCAGAAAGTCCAAGTGCATCAAGCAGTTTGGCCAGATTCTGAAGGGTAATGTCTCCGCCATTCTCAAAATGCGTAATGCTTCTGGCGCAGACTCCTGATTTGTCGGCTAATTGCTTTTGTGTCATGGGATAATTCACCCGATACAGCTTCAGATTGGTTCTGATTTCTTCCGTATAATCCTTCATACTGCACCTCCTTATAATATCTTCATAAAGGAGTATAACACATTCTTATTTAATTGGCAACATTTTGCTAATTAAATTCGATATATTATGTTAATTAGCACTTTAATGCTATTTACAAATTCTTATAAGCAAAATAAAAAGCGGAAATGCTTTTAAGCACTTCCGCTAAATAAATAAGAGCGCGAGACGGGGATCGAACCCGCGATCTTCGCCTTGGCAAGGCGACGTACTACCACTGTACCACTCGCGCGAAAAACAATATTCGCTTGCCCTGTTCAGCAAGCGAATATTAATATAACTCACATTATCTTGTTTGTCAACACATAAAATCTACATTTTGAACTTATTTGTCAATAGGGACGAACATATGCTGAATATACTCTATTTCGTTGTTGCAGATAACCTTCTGCACAATATGATGACACATGATTTTGCTTCCGTCCTGACAGTTCATTGCGAAATCAGCCTCGAATTTAGCCCCGTCGCCTTCTCTGTTGAGCTTGTCCATAGCCTCTTCCATGGTCTTGGTATTCTTAGGTGACAGACTCAGCTTATAGCCGTTGAACATCAGCTCTGTCCTGAACGTATCCTTATCACTGTATCCGAGCATTCTCCACGCATTGTCATTGCAGTCGAACAGCTCGTATCTGCCAAGGTTATAGGTAAGCTGAAGAATTCCGTAAGGGATACTCTCGAATACGGCATTCATAAGCTTCTGCTGTCTCATCGACTCACGTTCCTTGGTAGCAGCCTTCTGCTCTGCCTTAATCTTCTCGTCAAGATCGGTCACAGTCGCAGTCGCATAAACCGTACTTCCCGCTCTTCTGGTCCTGCCGCCGTTTAACTCGACCCATTTCCAGCTGCCGTTCTGGCACAGATGCCTGAATCTGATTTCGATAGAGCTTCTTCTTCCTTCAATAAGACCGCTCATTGCATGCTTAACGCTCTCGACATCGTCGGGATACAGCGCATTCAGGGTAGATATTCCGAATTCGCTGTCGTATTCGTCACGGGTATATCCAAACATAGCAGGGAGCTTGTCGTTGAAATACATCAGTCGGCAGTCACCGCTCTCATCAATCTCAAAATCAACAATACCGCCCGGAACATTATTAATAATAGTAGTAAGCTGGTCAGTAAGGCGAAGGTTACTTACAAGCAGGTTCATTCTCTGGGAAATATTCTCAATGGTCAGATAGAACAGATGCTTGTCCGAGTTGGAAGCCAGATGTCGGATTCTGGCCTTTGTCCACACTTCCTTGCCCTCATGTACCTTATCGCTGCACAGCTCGCAGGAGCTTTCTTCGCCGGTTGCAATCGCTCTTTCAAGAGCTTTCTTGAATTTCTCGCGGTTAATTGTATCAAAGGCATCGAGCAGATGAGCACATTTACTCATGTAATCATCATGAGACGACTCGATTGTCTCGAAGAATCTGTCGTTGATTCTAACGGCATCAACTATGTCTCCGTCATACTCGATAATTGCCGCTCCGCCCACAAAGCTGTTAAATATAAGCGTAGCCTGGGTAGATGCATTGAGGAATTCCATTGCATCCGTGAAGCTGTCCTGATAAGCGTCAACAGGACTTGTCTCAATCTCGTTGCCCTTAAGGATTTCTTCGTACTCAGCTGCAGGCATAGGCTTCGCAAACAGATAGCCCTGCATGTATACACAGCCGATACTCTTTAAATACTCTGCCTGGGTTCTGGTCTCAACGCCCTCCGCAAGTACGGGAAGACGCAGCCAGTTCGCCATACGTATTACTGAACTTAAAATACTTCCGCCTCTTGACTCAGCGCCGTCCTCAACGAACTTCATATCAAGCTTGAGCATATCGACAGGAACGTCCTTCAGAGTATTTAATGATGAATAGCCGCTTCCGAAGTCATCCATCTCAACGCTGAAGCCCGCTTCTCTAAGCTTGCTTACGGCACCGATCAGCTGTGCAGGGTTGTCAATATACGCCGACTCTGTAATCTCCACACGGATTGCATTCGTGGGAAGCGCATATTTCTCAACAAGCTTTCTCAAAAACTCCGCAAGCCTCAAGCTGCAGATATCAATTCTCGAAACATTAATTGAAACGGGTACTATCTCAATGCCCTCGTCCAGCCACTTGCGCTGATACTTGCACACCTCTTCCCAGACAAACTCGTCAAGGTGGGTGATAAATCCGTTCTCCTCAAATACAGGGATGAACTTGAACGGAGGCACAATGCCCTTCTCAGGATGGTTCCAGCGGACCAAAGCCTCAGCTCCGTGCAGCTCCTTAGTCGAGTAATTGTACTGCGGCTGGAAATAAACCATGAACTGTCCTTCGTTCAGTGCCGACTTCATCTCGTCGATTACCTGCTGGCGCTCGATAAGGGAAGTACGCATATTATCATCGTAGAATGCTATATGCTTGGCGTATACGTTCTTGATAGACTTAAGCGCTAAAAGCGCGCGGTCACACATGAGCGCAACATCGAGGTCTCTCTCCTCAACAACATACACACCGATTCTTATTGAAATCTGGAACTCATAGGAGCCCTTGAACGGGTCGCGCAGCTGTTCAGCGATATGATATGCGTGGAAATCATCCAGCTCCATGCACTGTACGAAGTGATCCGCCTCCCAGCGTCCGTATATTCTCTCACAGTTAACAGGACTCTTAACAAGTGAATCACCGATGCTTTTAAGAACCTTATCACATTCCTCGACACCGTATACATCGTTAAGAACCTTGAAGCCGTCTATATCAAATCTTATAATTGCGTACTGCTTATCCGGATTGGCATCAAGCACCTCTCTTACCTTGCGGCAGAAAGCGCGCTTATTATAAATGCCGGCCTTCTCATCTATATCATTCTCAACAACCTTACGTCTTATTAAGGAAGACACACTCTCTTCCCTGTAGTGAGCAGATCTTGCAAGTACACCCCAGAGCTTATGCTGAAGGAGGGGCATGTTGAGAGGCTTGGTGAGTACATCCACGGCACCTAAGTCCAAAGCTGTAACCAGATCATCGATACGGTCAGAGGATGTAATCGCAATAACGGGTACATTAGGTATACTTTCATCAGCCGCAATCTTCCGAAGTACGTCAAACCCATCCATCTCAGGCATGATAAGGTCGAGCAGCATAACAGCGATGTCCGGATTATCCCTGATTACCCTCAGGGCCTCGACACCGTTATCTGCGGTCAGAATGTCATATTCAGTTTTAAATTCTTCGCTAATAATCAATCGATTCGCCTGCGAATCATCAGCCACTAAAAGCTTAATCCTGTCACCCATGTTGCACCTCATTTATATTTTCGTGTACCCTTCTTGCGTTAAGTACACGTATTGCAAACTTTATGGTCGTATTTCTCCTTTTAACAATTGTACCATTATAATACATTATTTTTCCTTGTTTTGCAACACATTTTAACGTCAACTTTCTATGACCAATCTTACCCGCCCACCTTGCAAATTGTGCTTAATCCTTTTATATTATTTAGGTAAATATTTAATTCAAAGGAACATCCTGCAATGAAAACAAAACAGAACTGGTTAGCTAATCTCTCTCTTCTGCTCGCGGCATTTATCTGGGGCATCGCCTTCTCAGCGCAGAGCGTAGGAATGGATTACTTAGGACCATTTACCTTTAACGGCATACGCTTTATCATCGGCGGAATCGTTCTGATTCCTGTTATCTTCATAATGAAAAAGGCCCGCCACGACGAGGCCGTCCATGATAAAAATTACTATAAAAAGCTCGTAAGAGCCGGCATTATATGCGGTCTTTTTCTCGGCTGTGCCTCTTCGCTGCAACAGATGGGACTCATGTACACCGCTGCAGGCAAGGCCGGTTTCATCACAGCATTATATGTAATAATGGTTCCGATATTCGGACTTTTTCTCCGCAAAAAGCCTTCCTTCATCTTATGGATCAGTGTCGGAATGGCCGTCGTCGGAATGTATTTCTTATGTATATCCGGAAGTGTTGAGTTAAACAGGGGCGACCTGCTTGTATTCATCTGCGCAATACTCTACACCTTCCACATCATGGCAATAGACAGACTGTCACCCGGGCTTGACGGAGTAGCCTTATCCTGCATCCAGTTCTTCACTGCAGGCATATTCTCCTCACTCATTGTGCCCTTCACGGGTGAAGTAATTACCGCGCAGGCTATAAAGGGCTGTCTCATTCCGTTACTCTACACCGGCATATTCTCAAGCGGTGTGGCCTTCACCCTGCAGGTACTCGGTCAGCAGAAGACCTCGCCCGTAATGGCATCACTGCTGCTTAGCCTTGAATCTGTTTTCGCCGCAGTAATGGCATGGATTATTCTCGGTCAGGCCATGAGCGCAAGGGAAATCTTCGGCGGAGCCTTATGTTTTGCCGCAGTAGTGCTTGCGCAGTTACCAATAGGCATTAAAGCAAAGGAGTCTTAACATATGGAACACGTTGACAAACGCGGATATCTGAATACGGATTTTCTTCTCTTCCATCTCTCAGACAAAACTGAGGAAGAAATGAAGTTCCACTATCACGAATTCGACAAAATAGTAGTGCTTTTAAACGGACGTGCGACATACTCTGTTGAAGGACGCGAGTATTTCCTCGAACCCGGTGACATACTTTTAGTCCGCCACCATGATATACACAAGCCTATTATGGACAAAAACTACGGCTATGAGCGCATAGTCATATGGATTAATCATGATTTCCTCGTAAAAAGCAGTGACTCAGATACTGATCTGTCGCTTCCGTTTGAGCTTTTAAGCAAAAATTCCAACTGTCTTTTAAGGCCAAAGGATTACGAGAGGGAGCTGTGCCTCAAGAAGCTGTGCGAGCTTGAGAGATACTGTAAGGGAACCACCTTTGGCTCCAATCTTTTGAAGAATACCGCGCTTGTACAGTATCTCGTATTCATCGGACGTATTGCCCTTGCCGGTACGGAATTTGAGAATTCTTCAGCCTGCCGCTACGATACGAAGATTGACGCGATAATTAAGTACATTAACGCCAATCTCTCAACTCCCGCAGATTGTGACGAGATTGCGAAGAAATTCTACATAAGCAAGTCCTATCTCATGCACAAATTCAAGTCCGAGACAGGCTATACGCTTCACAACTACTGCTTACAAAAAAGACTTCTCTACTCGAGAAGTCTCATAGAACAGGGTCAGACAATAAATGAAGCCGCTTTGGCAAGCGGCTTCACGGAATACACTACCTATCTTCGTGCTTTTAAGAAATTGTTTGGGGCTCTTCCGAGTGATTTTTCTTAGGGCGATGACGACGTCTTGAACGCTTTTTGGCAGGTGCCGCATTCTCTGCGGTATCTGCTTTTTCATTGCCTTTCGGCTGAGCATCAGCCGCAGGCTGTGCTTCCTTCTTAGGCTGTTCATTTGTCTTAGGCTGCGCGTCCTTCTTAGGCTGCGCTTCCTTCTTCGACTGCGTTCTTGCAGGTCTTGCCTGCTTAAGCTTCTCAAAATCACCCTGCGTAATTTTGTAGAGAGCCTCGCCTTCATCCTCACCAAAACGGTTCTTGTAGAAATCATGGAGGTCATTCTTATTCTGACTGCCTCCGATAGCCTCATCAATTGCAGCGGCATAAATATCAATGGTCTTCTCTGAAAGGAGCTCGCCAAGTGCATCATAGATGTACCTGAAAGCATTCTGCGCCTGCGGCTCACTCTTCTTAGGCTGCTGTGCCTCACCCTGCGCCTTCTCCTGCGGTGCCTGCACGTTCTCATTCTGAGAATTGGCGGGCTTTTTAGCTTTGTGCTTCTTCTTGGGGGCGGGTGTCTGTGCTGTAGCAGTCTTCTTCATGTCCTCAGTAATCGCAGCAATAATTGTGGGCGCTACTCCGCAAATAATATGATAATCTTCGAAATAACTCTCGCAGAAGCTTACAGCTGAACGGAAGCCGTTGTCCTGACTGATAATATAGTAGCTGCCCTGTTTGTTGCGTTCGATCATTGCACCGAAAAGCGAAACGATCTGGAAGTCCATTGCGTTCTTGCCAATGTAATTGGTCTTGATGAATTTCTTAGAAGCTTTACTGTTGTTGAGGTTTTCCAAGGTAGGTATCGACAGGTTCATGGCGTTCTCACTGTAGTAAATAAACACCATATCATCACTCGCCAGAGAAGCAACTCCTTCAAGTCCCTCGCTTCTGACGTTCTCAAGGTCGATGAAAAAATACCTCATAGTGTAAAAACTCCTTTATTAAATTGTAGTGGAGGGTATTACGCCCTCACCGTCAAACTCCGGGATAAAACTCTCGGAGGCCGTTCCTCCCTCCTGTATAAAGCCCTTATCGATTCCAATCCTGCGGGCAAAATCAACAACACGCGCATACTCATCGTCTGTCACGCGTCTGTTAAGCTCGGGATAATCAGTAAGGTCAGTCATGGGAGTGAACTGATTCATGATACTGATATAGATGCTGTCAGCGTAAGTCTCGTGAAGATATCTGAGTACCCTCTTCGAGTCTGCCGTCTGTCCCGGAAGAATCAGGTGCCGCACTATAACGCCCCGCGTCATGATGCCGTTCTCATCAAATACTGTCTCCCCCTTGGTCTGTCGCACCATCTCAGCTACAGCCAAAGAGGCACGGGAGAAATAGTCAGCTGCCTTTGAATAGCGCATAGCCAGCACATCCGATTTATACTTAAAATCAGGGAGCCACACGTCTACATATCCTTCAAGCATCTTAAGTGTATCGACCGACTCATACCCTCCGCAGTTATACACTATGGGCAGATCAAGTCCCTTAGTGCGGGCCAAATCTATAGCCTTCACTATCTGCGGTACATAATGTGTCGGGGTTACCAGATTGATATTGTTCGCGCCTTTGTCTTTAAGCTCAAGTAATATATCCGAGAGCCTCTCAACGCTGATGGCAATTCCTGCCTTAGCTCTTGAGAGATTGTAGTTCTGACAGAAGACACAGCGGAGATTACAGCCTGAGAAGAATACCGTGCCCGAGCCAGCCTCACCTGATATACAAGGCTCCTCCCACATATGAAGGGCAGCTCTTGCAACTACAAGCTCGGCACTCTCACCACAGTAGCCTTTAGCTCCGCTACATCGGTTCACACCGCATTCACGGGGGCATATTCTGCAATTCTCTTCACAACAAAACAAGGGATCAGTCCCTTGTTCCTGACTAATCCCTTGCATAATCCAAATCTCCAATCAGTCGTTAGCGCTTGCAATAAGCTCTACTCCGGTACCTGCTATATTATTACACAGAACGTCGCCGATTGCAACGGGTGCCTTAACCTTCATGGTGTATATAGCCTTCATGCAGTCCTCAATCTTATCCTTGGGGATAGGATTCTTAGTCTTGCATGCAACTACAGGTACACGTCCGCCCTCAACTCTTACGGTCGATGTGACAGTTCTTACGGGAGCAAGTACTTCTGTCTCGGCATAATCATGTCCGCGCTTACAGGTATAACCCTTTATGTCCTCGATGGTGTCTCCGTTTTTGGTTACCTCGATGCTGCAGCCTAACGGACATCCGATACAGGTCAGATTAATAATTTCGCTCATATGATAATCTCCTTCCATCCATTAGTTCTGATTAAGGTCAAGCTCAATACGGATATTCTTAATACCCTTGCCAAGCAGCTGATCCTTCTTAATGACTACGTTCTCCATCTCACCGGGTGCCACAACGGGGCGCTTGCGGTGGATTATTCTCTCATCGTCGAGATAAACATCAATGTAGCAGTTCTTGTATACGTTGCCTACTCTGAATCTGATAGTAAGATCATCGCCCATCTGCTCAGGTCTTACGATTGTAGGAACGGTGTATCTTACGCCGTTAGCTGTTGTTACGCTAACAACCTCATCAGCATCAGTTGTAGAAGTAATCTCGCCTAAGCAGTACATAGCCGCATGGCGTCCTGCATTAGCTGCTTCCTCTGATACATAGTCAACGAGATCATGTACGTGAAGTACGTTACCGCAGGCAAATATACCGGGCACATAGGTCTCCATGCTCTCGTTAACCTTGGGTCCGTTGGTAACAGGGTTCATCTCGATGCCTGCGCCGTTAGAGAGCTCGTTCTCAGGGATAAGTCCGCATGAGAGAAGGAGTGTATCGCACTTGTACTCTTCCTCTGTTCCGGGAATCGGACGAAGCTTCTCGTCAACCTCAGCTATTGTAACTGACTCTACTCTCTCCTTGCCCTTAATATCAACAACAGTGTGGCTGAGCTTAAGAGGAATATTGAAATCGTTGAGGCACTGTACGATATTACGCTTAAGACCGCCTGAGTAAGGCATGAGCTCTGCTACTACCTTGACCTTGGCACCCTCAAGTGTCATACGTCTTGCCATAATAAGTCCGATATCGCCTGAGCCGAGGATTACAACCTCGCGGCCGGGCATGAAGCCCTCGATATTGACCAGTCTCTGTGCAGTACCTGCCGAGTAGATTCCTGCAGGTCTGTAACCGGGAATATTAAGCGCGCCACGTGATCTCTCACGGCAGCCCATTGCAAGAACAACAGCCTTAGCCTTAAGATCAAATACGCCCTCTTCTCTGTTCATCGCTGTGACGGTTCTGTCGGGAGCAATATTCATAACCATGGTATTAAGCTTATACTCAATACCGCGCTTGTTGAGTTCGGTGATAAATCTGCCCGCATACTCAGGACCTGTCAGCTCCTCCTTGAAGGTGTGAAGTCCGAAGCCGTTATGGATACACTGGTTTAAGATACCGCCGAGGACCTTGTCTCTTTCGAGAACAAGAACTGAAGGCTTCTCAACTCCTGCTTCCTTAAATCTGTCATATGCCGCAATTGCAGCTGCAAGTCCCGCAGGACCGCCGCCGATAATAATTACATCTGTTTCTGTCTTCATGCTATTCTCCAATCTGCAATTCTCAGTCAATCACGTATTTTTCATTAAGTGTCTTATTGGGAATAAGAGCTGACTCGCCGCCGTTCTTTGTAATCTGATATAGCGGTATATTGAGCTCGCGGCTTAAAATCTCCATTGTTCTGGGTGAGCAGAAGCCTGCCTGGCATCTTCCCATACCTGCTCTTGTTCTGCGCTTAACACCGTCTAATGAACGTGCGCCAAGAGGTCTTCTTATAGCATCGAGGATTTCGCCCTCTGATATGCTCTCGCAGCGGCAGATAATATTGCCATACTCGGGATGCTCCTTAATAAGCTTATTGCGCTCTTCCTTGCTGAGTGCTGCGGGATTAAGCACGCCCTTGCGGGTCTCAATAAAGCTGTCCTTCTTAGCTGCGTTAAGCTTCTTCGCAACCATCTCGGCCATCATTTTGCCGATTGCGGGAGCTGATGAAAGTCCGGGAGACTCAATGCCTACGCAGTCGAAGAAGTACTCAGCATCCTCGCACTCGCCGAGGATGAACTCATCGCCTGCCTCATGCGCGCGAAGTCCTGCAAAAGAAGTGATAACGCTTCTCAAAGGAGGATTCTTCATCATGCGCATAGCGCTCTCTCTGATTTTATCGAACTCAGCTGCCTCTGTGTTCGTGCCTTCCTTGTCGTCGATATCAAGTGCATCGGGACCTACTAAAACATTGCCGTGTACTGTGGGAGCAGTAAGGATACCCTTGCCCATCTTGTTGGGAAGAGAGAATACGGTCTGCTTAACATAAGAGCCCACTGACTTATCTAAGAGGAAATAGCATCCGCGTCTTGCCCTGATGCTGTATTTCTTATTGCTTACAAGGTTATGAAGCTCGTCTGAGTAAACGCCTGCAGCGTTGATAACAGCCTTGGCTTCGATAGTCTCGCTGACGGGAGCCTTAAAGGGCTCTGCCTTGGTGCAGAATAACTTATATCCGTTACCGTCCTTCTTAATGTCATTAACCTTGGTGTTCATGATGAACTCTACACCGTTGGCATATGCATTCTCCGCGAAAGCGATGGTCATGCCGAAGGGACATACGATACCTGCGCTCGGAGCATAAAGAGCAGCAACTGCTGTCTCACCGAGGTTGGGCTCCATCTTAAAGAGCTCTTCCTTCTCAACGATTCTGAGTCCGGGAACGCCGTTAGCAACACCTCTCTGATAGAGCTCCTCAAGCTTGGCTCTGTCATCGCCCTCGTACATAACAACGAGTGATCCGTTCTTCTTGAAGTGGAAATCAAGAGTCTCGGACAGCTCAGCGATCATACGGTTACCTTCAACATTAAGCTTAGCCTTAAGTGTACCTGTCTTGGCATCATATCCGGCATGTACAATAGCCGAATTAGCCTTGGAGGTACCGGTACATACATCCTCGTCCTTCTCAATTACCGCAATGTTAAGCTGGTATCTTGCCAGCTCTCTTGCTATGGCACAGCCTGTAACGCCTGCACCGATAATAACTGCATCAAACATAACACTAATCTCCTTTATTCATCCTTTGCCCAGTCAAATGAATACTTGACTGCTTTGTTCCATCCTTTGATTCTCTTATCACGCACCTCACTATCAAGTGCGGGCCAGAAGGTCTTGCTTATCTTTCTGTTGTGAATTACATCCTCTTCAGACTTCCAGTAGCCCACAGCCAGTCCTGCAAGATATGCGGCGCCCATCGCAGTCGTCTCGACACATGAAGGGCGGTCAACGGGCGCATTGATAATATCGCTCTGCGTCTGCATTAAGAAATCGTTGGCACTTGCTCCGCCGTCAACGCGAAGTGAAGACAGATCAACCTTGGCATCAACCTTCATTGCACCGATTACATCGTTAACAAGGTAAGCGATTGACTCAAGCGTTGCCCTGATAATGTGGTACTTGTTGACACCTCTTGTAAGTCCGACGATAGTTCCTCTTGCGTACTGATCCCAGTAGGGAGCACCAAGTCCCGTAAAAGCGGGAACAACGTAACAGCCGTTGGAATCAGGAACCTTTTTAGCCATATACTCAGAATCCTGAGCAGAATCTATAAGCCTCATCTCGTCTCTGAGCCACTGGATTGCAGCGCCCGCAACGAAGATAGAACCTTCAAGTGCGTAACTGACCTTGCCGTTTAAGCCCCATGCGATAGTTGTAACAAGTCCGTTTCTTGAGAACACGGGCTTCTCACCGGTGTTCATAAGTAAGAATCCGCCTGTACCGTAGGTACACTTGGCCTCGCCGGGTTTAAAGCAGGTCTGTCCAAAAAGTGCTGCCTGCTGGTCGCCTGCCGCTCCGCTTATCGGAATAGCTCCGCCGAAGAAGGAAGGATCGCTCTCGCCGTATACCATGCTTGAAGGCACGGGCTTGGGAAGCATGCACTTCGGAATATCAAGCTCCTTGAGAATATCATCATCCCATTCAAGGGTATTGATGTTGAACATCATTGTTCTGGAGGCATTCGAGTAATCGGTAACATGTACCTTACCCTTTGTGAGCTTCCAGATAAGCCAGGTCTCAACTGTTCCGAACAGAAGCTCGCCCTTCTCTGCTCTTGTGCGGGCACCGGGAACGTTGTCGAGAATCCATTTAAGCTTAGTAGCTGAGAAGTAAGCGTCGATAACCAGACCGGTCTTCTTGCGGAAGGTGTCCGTAAGGCCCTTGGCCTTCAGCTCGTCGCAATACGCGCTGGTTCTGCGGCACTGCCATACGATTGCGTGGAATACGGGCTCTCCCGTGTTCTTGTCCCAGACGATTGCCGTCTCACGCTGATTTGTAATACCGATTGCCGCAATATCCGCTGCGGTCGCGTCAATCTTAGATAATGCCTCAACAGCCACACCGAGCTGTGTTGACCAGATTTCTCCCGCGTCGTGCTCTACCCAGCCCGGCTTGGGGAAATACTGCGTGAATTCCTTCTGCGCAACCGACACGATTTCGCCCTGCTCATTGAATAAGATACAGCGGTTACTCGTAGTTCCGGCATCAAGCGCCATAACATATTTACCCATCAATACACTCCTTCTCTTGTAAAAAAATAGAGCAAATAAGGGTAACCCGAAGTTCCCCTCATCTGCTCCAATCTCTTCGTCTCTTGGATACTATTATTTTATCACTATTCAGTAACGTTATCAAGAAGTTTGTTGAATGCTTCCTCACATATGGGCTTAGAGAAATAGAAGCCCTGAATCACATCGCAGCAGCAGCTTCTTAAGAACTCCAACTGCTCCGCATTCTCAACTCCCTCACAAAGGACCCCAAGTCCCAGACGCTTGCACATGTCAATCAGCGTGCCCACGATAATCTTGTCATCAGCTGTCATCTCTTCCTTCATGAACACCCTGTCAAGCTTGAGCACGTCAAACTCATACTTAGTGAGAATCTCCAGTGAGGAGTAACCGCTTCCGAAATCATCAACCGAAATATTGATGCCCATTCTGCGGATGTGGTCGATTGTATATTTGATGTTCGGCAGGTCATCGATGTAGACGCTCTCCGTAAGCTCGAACTCGAGGTATTCCGGAGGAATATTATATCGCTGCATAAGCGCTTCGATATAGGATATGAACGCCTTTGTATAGAGATGAACTCTTGAGACATTCATCGATATGCGCACACAGGGAAGTCCCTTGTCCAGTCTGTCTCTCAGATACTTAAACACCTGGTCATATACGCAGTAGTCGACTCTGACAATACATCCGTTCTTCTCAAATGCAGGAATAAACTGGTCAGGATAGACCATTGTGCCGTCGGCCTTTATCCAGCGCACAAGTGCTTCTGCTCCCACGATTTTAAGAGACACCGCGTCTGCCTTCGGCTGGAAATAAACATGGAATTCATGATTCTCCAAAGCACCCTGCAGCTCTGATACGACCTTGGACTCATTGAGTCTTTCTGCGACCATATCATTGCTAAAAAGCGCTGTTCTTCCGTGCCTGATTATAGCCTCTTCCCGAGCCCACTTGCGGGCTACGTTGGCGTTGGCTACAGCCTCGTCAACTCCTGTTTCACCAGCCTTCATAATATCGATTCCGATATTGAAGCACACGTTAGCTCCGTCAAGCAGCTTCGCTGCCTGCTGCTCACAGTAGCCTGCAAAATCCTTGAATCTGTTCTCTATGATTTCAGGTGCGACATCATTATGGAACTTAACTGCGAAGCAGAAATTATCCGAATACTCTCTGGTGCAGGCAATAACTCTGTCGAAGAAGCCGTATACGCTTCTTGCGAACATTCTTAGTATCGCGTCACCCTTGTCATAGCCGTACTTCTCGTTAATATACTTGAAGTTCGTAATGTCCGAGCAGCATACCGCTAAATCCATGTCACCTACATTCGAGCTGCTTGTTATTGTATCAAGGAACTCATCATAATGAGGGAGCTTGGTAACGGAATCCGACTTCATCATCTCGTTCAGCTGCTCTCTTGACTCATCAAGATTGCGCATACCGAACAGATATGATGACAGCGCACGGCTTATGTTCTTAATAACGTCAACGAGCTCATCATCCCAGACCTTCTCGTTGTCATAGGTATTGTAGTTAACAAAGCCGATGAGCTTGAGCTTGCTGTATATGGGTACCTGAATCAGTGTGCCGATACGCTCCTTGTGAGCCACAAAGCCGGCGAGAAGTGCCTTATTCGAGGACTTACGGTACTCGTATACACCTCTTTTGTCGCTCTTATACAGGTGATCCCACTCAATTCGCTCATCACTTATGTATCTGACTTCGGTTCCCAGAGCTCCGGTGCAGCCCTCCAGACCCCATTCGTAATTGCACCTTACGGCCTCAAAATTATCAACGCATTCCATGACAGTAATGCTGTCGAGACCTAACATCTCGCCAACATGCTCAAGCAAAGCGTTAATTGTAGTGTCCGCATCCTTGCCCTCATCAGCCAGTCCGAATACAAACTTAGACAGCTCGTGTCCGTACCTGCCTGCAGACTCAAATTGCTCGGGAATCAAACTCTTCATGTAATCTCCTTAGATTAACGTAAATCCTGCATTGCGCATCCGTCCATGTCATCGAATGCCTGGTTCTCACCTGCCATACCCCAGATAAAGGTGTATGCTCTTGTGCCTGAACCTGAATGGATGGACCAGCTGGGGCTGATTACAGCCTGCTCGTTGCGCATAATGATATGTCTTGTCTCATTAGGCTCGCCCATGTAATGGAATACGAGATCATTGGGACCCATATCGAAGTAGAGATAAACCTCCATACGTCTGTCATGTGTATGGCAGGGCATTGTATTCCATACGCTTCCGGGTTCAAGCTTGGTCATACCCATAACGAGCTGGCAGCTTTCTACCTGACCGGGAAGAATATATTTGTTAATGGTTCTGTGATTAGACTCCTCTAAGGTTCCAAGCTCAACCTTGTTCTGAGGCTTAACGATAACAACGCCCTCCTCAGGCTCGCCGTTAAGCTTAATAAGAACTGTGGGATAAGTCATGTGCGCGGGAGTTGAATTAATATAGAACTTAGCAGGCTTTTTAGCATCGGCACTTGCAAAAGTAATGTCCTTAGCGCCCTTACCGATGTACATGCCATCCTTGTAGCCTACGTTATACTTTCTGCCATCGATTGTGATGATGCCCTCGCCGCCGATATTGATAACGCCCATCTCACGTCTCTCGAGGAAATACTCTGCTCTGAGCTCATCACCTGCGGTAAGCTTCAGTTCCTTTTTAACGGGAACTGCTGAACCGGTAATGATTCTGTCAATGTAGCTGTATACAAGCTTAATCTCGTCCTCAGCGAAGAGATTCTCAATAAGGAATTCCTCGCGAAGTCTTTCTGTATCGTAAGTCTTCACGTCTCTGGGTGAAGAATAAGTTCTGATCTCCATAGTTTCTCCTTTCAATATGCCCGCCAAAGCTTCGCGGGACAGTCAGACTTTTTAAGAGCGGCTCTTACTTCAACGTAACAGCCGCACTTTCTGCACATGGCAGAAAGCAGAAACTCACAGTTCTTACAGATGTCAAGCCGCTCATGGTATACCTCATCACTGACCTTCTCATCCGCGCCAAGCGATTCGAGATAATTTCGAACGCTCTCAAAAGCTGCCTTATCGGCCATCTCGTACAAAAGACACCGCTTACATTTCTCTTCTGCCATATATTGTATCACCTATAGGAATTATTTACACCTATTATAACTTTATTTGGGCTGTTTGCCAATATACGCAAGAATACCGCCGTCAACATAAAGCACATGTCCGTTAACGAAGTTTGAAGCCTCAGAAGCGAGGAAAACAGCGGGTCCTACGAGGTCGCTTGTCTTGCCCCAGCGCGCTGCGGGAGTCTTGGAAATAATAAAGTTGTTAAAAGGATGTCCCTCAACTCTGAGAGGTGCGGTCTGGGGAGTCTCAATGTAGCCGGGTCCGATACCGTTACACTGAATATTGAACTCGCCGTATTCAGATGCGATGTTTCTTGTAAGCATCTTAAGTCCGCCCTTGGCTGCAGCGTAAGCGGAAACAGTCTCACGGCCTAACTCGCTCATCATTGAGCAGATGTTGATAATCTTGCCGCCGCCGTTTTTGATCATTGTGGGAATTACTGCCTTACTTACGATGAAGGGAGCGTTAAGGTCAACGTCGATAACCTGTCTGAACTGCTCAGCGGTCATATCACACATGGGGATGCGCTTAATGATGCCTGCGTTATTGACAAGAATGTCGATATCGCCTACTTCTCTGCTGATGGTTGCCACGAGGCTGTTAACTGCTTCCTCATCCGTTACATCACATACATAGCCGTGTGCTTTAATGCCTGCTTCCTTATATGAAGCGAGTCCCTTGTCTACAAGCTCCTGATTAATGTCGTTAAATACGATGGTTGCGCCTGCATCTGCGAAACCGCATGCAATTGCGAAGCCAATGCCGTAAGATGCTCCTGTTACGAGCGCTACTTTGCCCTTAAGTGAGAACTGGTCAATGATACTCATAAAAATATCCTCCTGTGAAAAGTATTACTGTGGTTTCATTATACAAAACCGAGTTTCAAATGTCAAAACATTTTTATCACGTGTTAAAACTATTTTACCACATAACTTTCAATAATACAAATATGTTGACAAACCTCCGGCCGATTGCTACAATAATTTTTGCTGGAAACGTTTCCAGAAATGTTTGGAAACAAAATCCGGCAATGGGTGTTTATTTAGGAGAAGTTTACATGACAATCAAAGATATAGCTAAGTTAAGCGGTGTTGCCGTCAGTACGGTTTCCCGCGTAATCAACAATCATCCCGACGTCAGTTCGGAAGCCCGCGAGAAGGTTCTCAGGGTTATTGCGGAATACAATTTTGTTCCCAACAACAGTGCACGTGACCTCGTTAAGACCAAGTCAGACGCTATCGGACTTATTGTAAGAGGTTCACAGAATACCTTCTATACGGACATTATCCACGCTATAGAGTTCACTCTCGACAAGGCCGGCTATACCATGGTCATGCGACAGATTGGAAGTAACGACGATGAGATCACCTGCGGCGCCATGATGCAGCGTGAGAAACGTCTTTTGGGCATTATTTTCTTAGGCGGACGTTCGGATTACTCTCCGGGAGAGCTTAATGTAATCACAGTTCCCTACGTATTCTGCACATACAATAACTGCTATGGAACACTTCCTGCAGACAGCTACTCTTCTGTCTCGATATCCGATGAGGACGAGGCTATGAAGGCTGTTGAGAAGCTGATATCCCACGGTCATAAAAAGATTGCCGCACTTGTAAGTGCCACAGATGACCGTTTAATATCACAGCTGCGTTATCAGGGCTATGTGGCAGCGCTTAAAAAACACGGAATTGAAGTGAGCGATGACCTCGTTATCAGATGCGGCTCCTTCAACATCAAGGACGCTTATCTGGCTACTAAGGCCAAGCTTCTTAAGAAGCAGTCCTTCACTGCAGTCTTCGCCATCGCCGACAACATGGCCATCGGTGCCATGAAGGCATTACGCGAGGCCGGGCTTACTATTCCTGACGACTGCTCAATCATAGGAATCGACGGTATCGAAGTATCCGAATACGTTGACCCGGTTCTCTCAACTCTCTGCCAGCCTATGGCTGAGATGGGTACAAAGAGTGCTGAGCAGATTATCGGACTCATCGAAGAGACCGGAACCAATTCACAGATACTGCTCCATACTACATTCAGAGAAGGAGCTTCAATAAAGTAATACGAAAGGAGTGAACATATGATTACCAGATCAAGCGGAATTCTGATGCCTATCTCATCACTGCCCTCACCCTACGGTATCGGCACCTTCGGACAGGCTGCTTACGATTTTGCTGATTTCCTTGCGGATGCGGGTCAGAAATACTGGTAGCTGCTTCCCTTAGGACCCACAAGCTATGGTGATTCTCCTTATCAGAGTTTTTCATCTTTTGCAGGCAATCCCTATTTTATAGACCTCGACATGCTTATCGAGGACGGTCTTCTTACCAAAAAGGATATTGCCAAAATTAACTGGGGCACAAACGAGCGCTATGTTGATTACGGCAAGATTTATGAGAGCCGTTTCCATGTTCTTGCCATCGCCAAGGCTAACGGCTGGGAGCGTGACAAAAAAGAGGTTGAGGAATTTGTTAATGACAACATCCGCTGGATTAACAATTATGCCCTCTTTATGGCCTGCAAGCGCCATTTTGACATGAAGAGCTGGACCGAATGGGAGGATGAGGACATCCGTCTTCATAAGCCTGAGGCCGTAGCTAAGTACACTGAAGAGCTTAAGGATGACATTGAATTCTTTATTTACATCCAGTTCCTCTTCTTCAAGCAGTGGAACAAGCTTAAGAAGTACATTAATGATCTCAAAATTAAGATTATCGGCGATATACCTATCTATGTGGCATTGGACTCATCCGATGTCTGGTCCGAGCCTGAGATGTTCCGTCTCAATTCGGACAACCTGCCTGTTGAGGTTGCAGGAGTTCCGCCGGATTATTTCTCAGAGGACGGACAGCTCTGGGGCAACCCTCTGTACAATTACGACAGGATGAAGGAGAACGGCTTTGAGTGGTGGATTCGCCGAATCGGCGGCGCTGAGAAGCTGTATGACGTAATAAGAATTGACCACTTCAGAGGCTTCGAGAGCTACTGGGCAGTGCCCTACGGTGAGAAGACAGCCCGAGAGGGTCGCTGGATTAAGGGACCCGGAATGGATCTTGTCGGAGTTCTTACCGGCTGGTTCCATTATCTCGATTTCATCGCCGAGGATTTGGGCGTTCAGACTCCTGAGGTTCAGCAGCTTCTTGCAGACTCCAAGCTTCCCGGTATGAAGGTTCTTGAATTCGCCTTCGACTCCAAGGAGCCCAGCAATTACCTGCCTCATATGTATACTGAGAACTGTATCTGCTACACAGGCACTCATGACAATGAGCCCCTTGCTTCCTGGAAGGACAACGCGTCCAAGGACGATGTCGCCTTCGCCAAGGCTTATCTTGGTCTCAACAAAGAGGAGGGCTTCAACTATGGCGTAATCCGCGGCGGTATGAGCTCTATCGCTAACCTCTTTGTGGCACAGATGCAGGACTATCTCGAGCTCGGTGAATATCACCGCATCAATACTCCCGGTACCGCATCCGGCAACTGGCAGTGGAGAATGACCAAGGGCGAGGCAAGTAAGAAGCTTGCCAAGAAGCTCAAAGAGATGTGCAGAATGTATTCACGCTGATTTATAAAACCAAAAGGCTCCTGCCATTGCAGGGGCCTTTCTTTTATCTTCGCGTAAATGCTGCTATTATCCAATTCTCATAAATCTCAGTATATCGGCAAAAGCTTTGTTTCTGCCTTTCAGCCTTGCATAGACTTCGTTGTACTCTTCCTTAAGCGCTGCCGCTTCCTCATCAGTGATACACTCCGTTGAATACAGTACCTTCTCAAACGCTTTTGCGAAGCTTAACAGCCTTAGCTTCTTCTCGTCATAAGCGCGCGCGGCGTACTCAGATACAGTCTCGCAGTCTGCCCTTGTGAAGCCTTCGAGCTTCATCATTCTCATAATCCACATGCATCGCTCATAGGTCTGTTCCTCACGCGTAAGACGCCTGTAGCGTTTGCCGTTCACTGCTCTTTCTATAAGCACAACAGCTGCTAAAGCAAGAACCGTAAGCGCAAGAGGAATTGCTATCATATACCATCTTAGACCGGATTTAGGCTCATCTTCCATAACTTCAACAGTCTCCGAAGAATCGGAATAATTATAGCCCGGGTGATAGTCAAACGAAGTCGGAACCTCAAAGTTACCCTTCTCGTCCCATGACCGGCTTATTAAGCAGCCGGGTGTGGCATCAAATACCATCCAGCCGATGCCCTTTATGTAAGCCTCCGCATAAGCGTGTGCCATGGTGCTGTATACCGGTGATACCTCACCTTCGGCCTTGGGAACAAGATACCCGTGAACATATCTTGCAGGAATACCTTCCGCCTGGCACAAAAGCACAAATGCCGTGGCGAAGCTGTTGCAATAGCCTCTTCCGGACTCGGTTATAAAATAGTCTAAGAAATCAGCCGGTGTTTTGACCTTATCGGGCATTGCCCCGGGCTGAGTTGTATACTCAAAGCCGTTAAAGGCCTTCTCAAGACCGCACAGCTTCTCATAATCATTCTGTGCCCCTTTAGTTGCCTGCCCCAAAAATTCCAAAACCTTAGGCGAGAGCTTCTCTTTCGTCACCGCATGAGGACATAAGCTGTAATCGTACAATGCGGTTCTGTAGCTTAAGAAGTTCTCATAGGAATATGCCTCCTCCTTAAGTCCCAGATTCGTGCGCACACCGTTCCATGTCTTCTCATCAGTGCTGCTGCCCGCCTCTATGAGCTTGGGAAGCGTGTTCTCATTTCGGTTAAGCAGCAGATACTCCAGTCTGTAGCTTGCCAGATACCCCTGCTTTTTATCAAATACTATCTCATTGCCCGAGTAATCCGCAGTAATATCATCAATGTGGAGCTTAGTGGCATTCGTCTTGACCGGAGCAAAAGCATATCTCGTATTCTGACCCGAATAAGTCACCGTAAGGTTTTCCACTCTGCGATAATCATTTATAAGGCCACTGTCTATCTTAGACAGCGCGCTTAAGGTCTCAATCATATCCATCATATACGGATAGGACGAGTTGGCCTCCGACCACTCGCGCCCGTCAAAATCTTCGAAGTACTTGCCGTCAAGATACAGATAATGAGGAGCCATATAGCCCATGCTTACGTTCATCATTAGCTCAGGTGAGCCGGACGCATCACCTGATATCCGGGCGCTCTCACTAAAGCCCAGTCTGTTCATCAGCCCATTGGCCGAATCATCCTTGTCAAACGACTGAAGGAATATGGTAATATCATCAGATATTTTGTTGTATATCCTTCTTGCCAGAGCCCAGTCATACGGATAATCGCTGTGAGGCATATAGTACAGGCCAACCATTCCGACTATAAGGAATGGAACGACCCTGACGACAAAGCTTTGCATGAGGTCGCTGCCTCTTGTATGACGTCTTACTTCTTCGAGCAGAATGGTGAATACTAAAAAGATAATGCTCACAACACTTATCTTCTCGCTGATGATTCCTGTCCAGTACGAGCTGACAAGCGTAGCAAGAAGCAGTGCGCCGACCGTAAGCTTAACTGCCCGCAGCTTAAGCATCAGTACCTCAAGCGCGACGCTTAAAGCAGTTACGGCAAGCACCACCCATATCCACGAATTGGCTTCTGTCCATTCTCTGCGCATTACACTGTCTGTCACAAGCAGGACGCCTGCCATAAGCGCAGCAAGACTCGCCAGAATAATCACCCTCACCTTATTGCTTACATTAACAAGAGATGTGAGCAGACATGCCACAAGCAGCATGGGAATCAGAAGCTCAGACTCTGATACAGTCTCAGCGTCGACAAGCTGCACTATGAGCTCCTTAGCTGCTATAAGTATGAGCGGCACAATATAAATCAGGGAATAGAGAATATCGGTCATTCCTTCACCTCCGTTCCCTGTTCCTGCTGTGTGAGCACAAACAGATTGGTTTCAGAAACAACCCCTCTTTTGAGCATATCAGTCCTTATGGCACCGATGTCGATGTCGGGCACAAACACTACGGAGGAAATACTCGAATAGAACTCCTCAAATTTCAGCATGCTCTTTAGCATCACATGCTGCATGCCATGAGAGTAGTAGCTTACTTCCACACCTATATTCTTATTGGCAAAATATATTACAAGCGTAATAAGACGGGTCAAAAGCTCATCCTCGCGCGGAAGATACTGAGCAGGTTCTTCGCCTATGCGCTTTGTGTCGAGCAGAATGTGCACACTGCTGCGCTCCTCAGAAATCATCTTCGCCGTCATAAGTCTAAGATTCTTAGCCGTGGCCTTCCAGTTTATGCTTCTTAAAGGGTCTCCTTCCGTGTAAGGGCGCACGAGGACATCCCGCATCTCCGGCGCATTATGAGCCATGCTACTTGCAAACAGCGGCTGCTCAAGCTCCATTTCTTCACTCGGATACTCGATTGCGGGGAACACATTCACCTTAAGCGGTGACGGATTCTTATAGGTGATGCGGAACATATTGAAGAAATCAGTTATAATAACCTGCTTAACTCCTATCTCGTATTCGCCGCGGTATCTGCAGACTATGTTGGTCGTAACGGTATGCCCCTTCTCGGGCATAAGCTCGTACTCCTCATCTCTTCTCAGATTGCCGTAGTCAACTCCAAATTCAAAGAGCGTTACCTTAAGCCTTGCAAAAGCGAGCTTAGTCTCGTTCTGCAGCGTGAAATAATACGATACCGGAGTTCGGCTCACCACGTTCTTAGAGCCCAGCTGCTGGTAAATAGTGAAGCCCCGGAGCACAAAAAGAAGGTAGGCATACATAATCACAGGGAGCAGCGTCAGGGCACAAAAAATGCCATAGCTAACCACTCCGCCGTAGAAAGATATACCTACCAGCGAAAGTATCCATGTAAAATAATAGATCAATCGGTTTCTTCTCATAGTGCTCCAGTCTTGAACCGGTCTTACTGTTTCATCGGGACATTAGCTGTAACCAGAATCATATTCAGTATCTTATTAACGTCTTCCTTCCTTACCCTGGCTTCCTGTGATAAGGATATCCTGTGATGGAGGACGTTCACTGCTACTGCCTTCACATCGTCAGGCGTTACGAACCCGCGTCCGTTTAGGTATGCCCTTGCCTGCGAGGCCTTAGTAAGTGCTATAAACGCTCTGGGGCTTGCGCCCGTAACAAAGCGAGTCTCTTCTCTGGTCATATTGACTATGTTATAGATATAAGTGAGAACCTGTTCACTTATCTGAACCTCACTTACTGCCTTACGCGCTGCCAGAAGCTCCTCTTTGGAGGAGACAGTATTCACTCCGTCCGGTTTATGATTCTCAAGATTGTTGCGCACCATAAGAATCTCTTTCTCCATGGGCGGGTATCCGATTGACAGCTTCATCATGAATCTGTCAAGCTCAGCCTCAGGTAGCGGATAGGTGCCCATGTACTCTATGGGATTCTGCGTTGCAATAACAATAAACGGGTTCGGAAGTGCCAAAAGGTTACCGTCCGCACTCACCTGTCCCTCTGCCATCGCCTCTAACAGAGCCGACTGTGTTTTGGGAGATGTTCTGTTGATCTCATCCGCTAAGATAATCTGATGCATTACTGCGCCCTCATGAAACTCGAACTCGCCGGTCTTCATATTGAACACAGAAAGTCCGACCACATCAGACGGCAGTGTGTCAGGAGTGAACTGTATTCTGCCAAAGTCGAGACCCAAAGCCTTCGCTAACGCCTTAGACAGAGTTGTCTTGCCTACTCCGGGTACATCCTCAAGGAGAATATGTCCGCCTGCCAGTACACAGGTAAGGACGTCTTCAACAACCTTCTCCTTGCCCACAAAACAGGAGTTTATCTCGCTTCTAAGCTTCTCTATCATCAGTTTGCCCCTTTCATATCACTGCCTGCTCATAACAGTCCGTATTACTTGGTCAGTTCCGCAACGATTTCATTAATAATCTTGCCGTCAGCCTTGCCCTTAAGCTCACCCATAACCGACTTCATAATCATGCCCTTGTTCTTAGTGGCAAGAACATCGGCAAATTTCTCTTTAAGTACCTTTCTTACTTCGTCTGCCGAGAGCATCTTGGGTGCGAATTCCTCGAATACCGAAAGACGTGCCTTGTACTCGCTAAGGAGCTCCCCGCGCTCTGCAGGACAGGAATCAATCTGCTCGCGCACGCTCTTCATCTCTTTTAAGATAGCCTGGTCAACCATTGAATCGGGAATATTGTCTCTGCAGCCTTCGTCAATAGCGAGCTTCTTAGCTGCCGATACGAGTGCTGAGATTGAGTCCTTTCTGGGCTTATCGTGATCCTTCATAGCCTGCATCATGGCCTTCTGTAATGTTGTAAAATCCATAATATACCTCCCTTTAACTTACGCTTTCGCGTTCATCACACTACCGCTTCGTACCGCAATCCACGCGGGCTTGGCAGTATTTAATTAATTATATCACAATTCTTAAAAAACATCCAAAACCGAAGCACCCTTCTTCACAAAGGCAATAAACTCATCTAACTGAGCCGTAACACTTACCCACTGCCCGCCTTCGTACTCATTTCTGTCCTTTGTAAGAACCCATGTGCCCTTGGGAAGATACACCTTTCGTGTGATGCAGCCCTGCACGGTAATCGGCGCAAACAGAATGTCATCGCCGAACATATACTGATCGCCCAGCTTATAGCAGGTCTCATCCTCAGGGTAGTCAAAGAACATCGGGCGCATCACTGGTGTTCCCTCTAAAGAGGCGAGCTTCATCTGCTCGGAAATATAAGGAATAAGCCTGTAGCGGAGCTTAACAATGTCCATAAGAATCGGGAAGTTACGCTCGCCAAAGCTCCAGATTTCGTTATCGCCGCCGGTCGGTTCCTTGATATTACGGGAGCGGTCATGGCCGTCACGGCTTCCGTGCAGTCGCATTACCGGACAGAACAGACCGTACTGGAACCAGCGTACTATAAGCTCCCTGAAATAATCGCTGTTTATATCGCCTCCGTAGAAGCCTCCTATATCCGTATTCCACCAGGGCAGTCCGCACATGGCCATATTAAGGCCTGACTTGACCTGTTCAGTGAGGCTTTCGAAGCTCGAGCGTATATCACCTGACCAAACGAGAGTACCGAATTTCTGCGCGCCCAGATACGCCGCACGTGAAAGTGTCACGATATCATCACGCCCTATGCTCTTCATTCCGTCATATACAAGCTGTGAATAGTAGTAAGGATATGTAAGTCCCGCCTCATCTCCCCGTCCGACATACATAATAATGTTATCGAACTGCTCGGGATGAATCTCAGGCTCCGCCTCGTCAAACCAGAGGAGATCAACGCCGTTATCTATATAGTTCTCCTTAAGTCTGTCCCACACATACCTGCGCGCCTCGGGATTGGTCGGGTCAATCTCAGCCTGCGGTCCGTAGAAATCAAATACACGGTTGCTGCCCGATGCCGTGCGCAACAGCATGTTGTGGTCGAGCATATAGCGGTAGTTCTCGCTGTGCTCGTTTATAGTAGGCCACATGGATACCATGAGCTTAATGCCCATCTTATGGAGCTCGTCAGCCATCGCCTTAGGGTCAGGCCAGTACTCGGGGTCGAATTTATAATCGCCCTGCTCTGTCCAGTGGAAATAATCGATAATGATTACGGAAAGCGGTATACCAAGCTCCTTATATCTGCGTGCGACCGCAAGCACCTGCTCCTGTCTCTCATATCTTAGCTTGCACTGCCAAAAGCCCATCGCCCACTCGGGCATTACGGGAGCATGCCCTGTAAGCTCGGTAAGCTTAAAGGTTGCCTCGCGGGGACTTCCTGCAATCACGATATAATCCATGGTCTTAGCACAGTCGCTGCACCATCTTGTTCTGTTCATACCCAGCTCTACAGTACCTGTCGAGGGCATATTCCAGAGGAAGCCATAGCCTAAGGATGAATACACGTAAGGAATAGTAGACTTTGTGTTCACATGCCTGAGATCAACCGTACAGCCCTTCTTGCTGAACACATTGATTCTCTCATGGCCCAGTCCGTAGAACTCCTCGCCCTCGTTGGGCTCGAAGGTCGCGCGCATCGACCACAGACCGCTTCCGATGCTCCTGTAGTTGCGATAGCCCATCGTGAAGGTCATCTCCGGCTGTTCCTTAAGTATCGGTCTGTCATTAATGTAGTATGTCACTCTGCCCCATTTCTCAAACCATACCTTAAGACTTCCGGTCTCAAGATACACATCTTCGCCGTCGCGCCATACTCTTGCTTCAGTCTTTTGCGGCATAAGAGTCCAGTCCTGCAGTTCAATCTTAGAAGAAGCCGTCGCCTGGAATCTGATGCAGCCCTCATAGGGTACGCTTACAACTCCCGTCTCGCCCTCTCTGGTGAAATAAATACTGTTGTTCTCAATGCGAAATTCCATACCGCTCCTCCTTAAATAATATTTACCCTATTTTTAGAATATGTTGTTGCATACACGATTTCAAGATATAATTGATTTAGGGTAAATATTTCATATAAATGAGGAGGATTATTAAAATGAGGTACGCAATCTACGGCGCAGGTTCACTTGGAACCGTTCTTGGAGCATATATCCAGAAATCAGGCACGGACATCGATCTGATTAACAGAAATCAGGCACACGTTGCAGCTCTTAAGGAGAAAGGAGCTCATATCACGGGTACTGTAGAAATGACTGTTCCGGTTCACGCTCTTCTTCCCGAGGAGATGAGCGGTACCTACGATATCATTCTCCTTATGACCAAGCAGCTGCTCAACAAAGAGGTTGTAACTGCTCTTGCGCCTCATCTCGCCGATAACGGCGTTATGGTAACCCTTCAGAACGGCATCCCTGAGCCCGGAATTGCTGAAATCATCGGAAGCCACAGGACCATCGGCTGCGTTGTTGAATGGGGCGCTACTCTCAGTGCTCCCGGCGAGTGCACGCTCACAAGCGACCCGGCAAGCATGACCTTCCACATGGGCAAGATGGAGGGTGTCAGTGACGAGATGTTCGCCGCTGTTAAGACTCTTCTTGAGAAGATGTGCCCTGTTGATTTTGAAGAGAATCTTCTCGGCGCACGCTGGTCAAAGCTCCTTATCAACGCTACCTTCTCAGGCTTAGGCACTGTAGTGGGAGGCCTGTTCGGTGATGTCTCCGAGAGTAAGGATGTCAAGAAATTCGCAGTAAGAAGCATTAAGGAAGTCATCGACGTCGGCCACGCTGCCGGTGTTGAATTCGCACCTGTTCAGGGCAAGGACATAACCAAGCTGTTCTATTACAGGTCAGCGCTTAAACGCACCTTTGCAACTCTCTTACTTCCAATCGCCATGAAGAAGCACCGTCTTATCGAGCCCTCCATGCTTCAGGACCTAAAAAAGGGCAAGCCCTGTGAGATTGATGCAATAAACGGCGTTGTCTGTGAATGGGGCCGCAAGGTAGGCGTGCCTACCCCCATCAATGACCGCATAGTCGAAGTCATAAAGAAAGAGCAGTCCAAAGAACTGCCCTTGTCTCATGACAATATCAAATTATTTGAGGATCTGTAATTTTATCTGTTCTCCATGTAGTCCCAGAAGTCCATTTCCTCATACTCTGATTCATGACCCTTGTAGAACTTGTCGATGATATCGTCGATATCCTTCTGTGCTACGCAGTTTGTATCAAATTCAGACATTGTATATCTATCAATAAAGCTGTTTTCGAAGGCCTTCTCATGATCTGTTCCGACTCCGCTTGCACCTGAGAACCACTCCTCGTATCCAAGTAAAAACTTGGTATCAGGATCATACCACATTAAAAAGTCAGTGACCTCTACGTCCTTCTGTCCGTACATATCGCTGTATGTGCAGGTCCATCTGAGAGTCGGGCAGTCTCTTCCGCACAGCTGCCTGGGCTGTTCTTCCCTAATATCATGGCGCGCCTCAGAATAACCCTCATCGAGATACTCCTGCTGTGAGTAATAGCGGTTGCAATAAGTCAGGCACCAGGGGAGCATGGTGTTCGTCCATGCTGCTGACTCCTCCAGCTCGCCGTAAGTATCGCTTACAGCCACGATTTTGTTGACGAAATCATAGACTGTGAATCTGTCACCCTCCCTTACCATAGCATAGTGCTGGTCCGGCTCAGGTATTTTATTCTTCATGAGCTGCTCGTAACCGTACATTGAGCAACAGTTGATATATAATCTGTCCTCGCAGGTCATAAGCTCTCCCTCAACGGGCCTGCATTCGCATATATCATAATTGCCTTCGTAGGTGAACACCGCATGGCAGTTCTGTAACACTGCATTAATGCTGTCGTACCCGTTAGTAGCATTGTCAAAGCCTGTGTATCTGGGGTATGCCTTGCTGTCCTTGCCTGCAGATTCGCTCTTTGAAGCATCACTGCCTGTGTTTTTTGAAGTCTCGCCTTCGTTTTTGCTTACAGCTGTTTCTGCTTCCTTAACCGCATCAGCAATACCCTTGCAACCTGTGCACATAAGCATTGCCAGAACTAACAGTACTGCTAATATCCTATAACTTGTTTTTCTCATATCCTGTCTCCCTTGTAATGTTTCTTGCTGACGGATGCTGCGTGTTGCTGTTTAATATTACACGCAGCACATAATCAACTGAATACAATGTTATATCTTCCGTTATAGGGTGATAAGTGCCAAAGGTCATGCCTTTGGTCATGCTTTTGGTCATGCCTTTAGTCATGCTTTTTGTCATGCCTATAGTCATGCTTCTAGTCATTACAGGGGTGTTTTTCGCACCTCTTTATTAATACCTGGCACTTGGGATTGTCATGTACAGCATTTTGGCTATGAGGAGCTTCCTGCATAAAAAAATGTCCAAAATCTCGATTAAGAAAGCTTCTCGAAAATTGCCGCGGCACGTGTTTTGGGCATAGGGAAGGTTTTTGAATGAGAAATGTAATAAAATAAGACTCAAATAACTGAGAACTGAAG
>X415_White_Rhinoceros__coassemble_63_pt1 | contig 31538 bp, 21 predicted proteins | sample X415_White_Rhinoceros__metabat2_high_PE_001 | metagenome-assembled genome bin X415_White_Rhinoceros | reverse complement strand
GCGCGATAATAACATTCTTTGTCTCGAGGCGTGAAGGGGTGTACTTCTCGATGGCTATCACGTCGCAGTCCAGATATCCGTAGCAATCAGATGCAGTAGTTTCTGACTCTGTGAATCTCTTCAATGTCGAAAAATCCATATCTTCACTCCTTTGTTATAAAAATCTGCGTATCCGCATGAAAATCACATAATTATTTACTCTAATTATACCGCAATTTGCACGAATTGCAAACTGCTAAACATTAAGTCTGAACCGGACACCAAAAGTAGCCAAAAAGCAATGAAAATCATGTTATGCAAACTGTTGCATTTAGGTATGTGAACGTAATATAATATGCGTTGGAAACGTTTCCAATGAAATGCATTTTCTTGGAAATGAAGAGAGAAACAGGACATATCTAAGGGGGATTTATGAAATGAAGCAAAGAAGGTTTTTAGCTATAATTGCGGTCCTTGCACTGCTTATTACCATGCTTCCCGCAGGCAGCACAAGAGGCACTGCGGCGCATGCGGCAGACGGACCCGTGCTTAAGCTCCACTATCACAGAAATGATAACAACTATGATGACTGGGACGTCTGGCTGTGGGAATACGGCAAGGACGGCGCAGGCTATGCGTTCGCCGATGAGGGCGGCGAGAAGGTAGCGACAATGAACGTTACACCCGGCGTGACCAGCGTGGGCTTTATTGTCAGGACTTCAAGCTGGGGCAAGGACGTGAACGAGGACCAGTTCATCGATATCGCCGAGGTGGTATCGGGCACGGTTCATATTTACGTTGAGTCTCAGGTCAAGGGCTACACTAAGGATTACGGGGAGGACGCTGTTGTGGGCTTGAAGGTTAAGAACGTGGCGTACAACAATGACAAGACTGTCACCGTCAAAATGACCGGTGATATGGAGAACACTGCAGGTGCATTTACGGTTATAGACAAGAGCGCTGAGCGTGAGATAGATCAGATTGCGGTTACAAAGGAAGAGGGCAAGGGCGTATACACGGTTATCCTCACTGAGGAGCTTGACCTTGCAGGCTACTATGTGCTCACCTTTGACGGCAACGAGTATAAGATTACTCTTCCGGATTACTATTCTACAGAGCTTTTTGAACAGCAGTTTACATACACCGGTAGCGACCTTGGAGCCAACTGGAGCAAGGAAGCGACGACCTTCAGACTGTGGGCTCCCACAGCGACTGAGGCAAGCGTTAACCTCTATGAATCAGGCGATGAGGGCGCAGGCGACCTGCTTAAGAATATCACCATGGACAAGGCAGAGAACGGAACCTGGACAGTGACTGAGAAGGGCGACCTTAACGGAACCTATTATACCTATTCTGTCATGGTTAACGGCGAGAGCGTTGAGGCAATTGACCCTTATGCGCGCACTGCAGGCGCTAACGGCAAGCGTGCAATGGTTATTGATCTGCGTTCAACAGACCCTGCAGGCTGGGAGAACGACAAGAATCCCCATGCAGGCGAGGGCATCAATGACGCTATTATTTACGAGGGACATATAAGAGACCTCACTGTTAACCCCGAAGGCAACATCCCTAATAAGGGTAAATACATCGCGCTTACCGCTACAGGTACCAAGACCTTAGGCGGTTCCGCAACAGGACTTGATTATCTGAAGGAGCTTGGAATCACTCATCTTCACATCCTTCCGATGTACGATTTCGGTTCGGTAGATGAGAATTCGGCAATTAATAAGTATAACTGGGGCTACGATCCCGTTAACTACAATGTTCCCGAGGGCTCCTACGCCACTGATGCCAAGAACGGCGCAGTTCGCGTGGGTGAGGTCAAGCAGATGGTTCAGGCACTCCACGAGAGCGGAATCAGCGTTGTCATGGACGTTGTATACAACCACGTATACAGTGCCAAGGAATTCTGTATCAATCAGCTCGTTCCCGGCTACTTCTCAAGAAAAACCGAGACCGGCGCTTATTCAAACGGCTCAGGCTGCGGCAACGACACCGCGACCGAGCGCTCAATGGTGCGCAAATACATCGTTGACTCGGTTAACTACTGGGCAGACGAGTACCACATCGACGGCTTCAGATTCGACCTTGTAGGTCTTATTGATGTCGATACCGTCAACGAAATCGTTGAGACTGTACACAGGAATCATCCCGACGTAATCTTCTACGGCGAGGGCTGGAGCATGACAACCCTTCCCACCAAGGAGAACGTAACTCTTGCCACACAGCCTAACAGCAATCTTACACCCGGTTTTGCTTACTTTAACGACACCATCCGTGACGGCTTAAAGGGCAGCGTATTTGACAAGGGACCCGGCTTTATAAGCGGTGCAGCAGGTATGAACAGCAAAATTGAACGCTGTTTTATAGGAAATGACAACTGGTGCAGCTCACCTTCACAGACAATCAACTACGCATCCTGCCACGACAACAACACGCTCTTCGACAGAATCCGAATGACAAAGAAGGATCTGCCTGAGGAGACGGCAATCAAGATGAACAACCTTGCAGCAGCTATTTACATGACTGCAGAGGGAACACCCTTCATGGCTTCAGGAGAAGAAATCCTCCGCTCAAAGACCAACAAGGACGGCACCTATAACGAAAACAGCTACAACGCAGGCGATACGGTCAATACCATCAAGTGGGCAAATCTTGACGACCCTAAGTACGCAGAGAACTTAGAGTACTATAAGGGACTCATCGCTTTCAGAAAGGCACACGGCGCATTACGTCTTTCTGATGCGGCTGATGTCGCAGCACATGTGACAACCCTTAAGGACCTCGACAGCAAGATGGTCGGATTCCTTGTGAGCGGCGGAGTGAACGGCGAGACTGCAGAAGAAATCTGCTTACTGTTCAACAGCAGTGAGGACGCAGTTAAGGTTACTCTTCCTGAAGGCAGCTGGACCCTATGTGTTCAGGGCAACAAGGCCGGAACAGCGTCACTTGGCGAAGTATCAGGCGAAGTGAGTGTTGACGGTATTTCTGCACTTATTCTTACCAAGGGCGACAAGCCTTCTGATAACGGCGATAAGAGCGAGGCACAGAAGGATGGCAAGGCAGATTCTGAGGGCAGCGCAGCTAAGTCAGGCGAGGAAGGCAAGACCACAACCAAGGGCGCAATCGCTCTTTGGGGAACCGTAGCAGCTGCACTTGTTGCGACCGTTCTTATTAAGCGCGGCAAGGATAAAAAGCAGAAGCAGAATCAGGGCAAATAATTAGGAATTACGCACTCCTTGTATTTACCCATAATTGTTGATATAATAATTCGCTGAAATGAGTATCCACGGGAGGAGAATTATGAGTAAGATTATTTTGACCGGAGACCGTCCCACCGGACGTCTTCATGTAGGACACTATGTAGGTTCCTTAAGACGCCGCGTTGAGCTGCAGAACTCCGGAGAATACGATAAAGTTTATATTATGATTGCCGATGCTCAGGCGCTCACTGACAATGCCGAGAACCCTGAGAAGGTTCGTCAGAACATCGTTGAGGTAGCACTTGATTACCTCTCTGTAGGACTTGATCCTGCTAAGTCAACAATGTTCATCCAGTCAATGGTTCCCGAGCTTACCGAGCTGACCTTCTATTACATGAACCTTGTAACAGTGTCACGTGTTCAGCGTAATCCTACCATCAAGTCAGAGCTGCAGATGCGCGGTTTCGGCGACAGCATACCGGTAGGCTTCTTCACTTATCCTATCAGCCAGGCTGCTGATATCACCGCTTTCAAGGCTACCACGGTACCTGCGGGTGAGGATCAGATGCCCATGCTTGAGCAGTGCCAGGAGATCGTTCACAAGTTTAATGCCGTATACGGTGATACCCTTGTTGAGCCCAAGATTCTTCTTCCCAGCAATCAGGCATGCTTAAGACTTCCCGGCACAGACGGCAAGGCTAAGATGAGCAAGTCTTTAGGCAACTGTATTTACCTGTCTGATACCGCTGATGATGTTAAGACCAAGGTTATGTCAATGTATACTGACCCTGACCACATCAATCTTAATGACCCCGGCAAGGTAGAAGGCAACTGCGTATTCACTTATCTTGACGCTTTCTCAAAGCCCGAGCACTTCGAGCGCTACAATATCGGTTATGCTAATCTCGAGGAGATGAAGGACCACTACAAGCGCGGCGGACTTGGCGATGTTAAGTGCAAGAAGTTCTTAATCAACGTTCTTGAGGAAGAGCTTGCACCTATAAGAGCACGCCGTAAGGAGTGGGAGAAGGATATCCCCGGTGTTTACGAGATCTTGAAGAAGGGCAGCGAGGTCGCTGAGGCCGTTGCCGCACAGACACTTGCAGACGTTAAGGCAGCCATGAAGATCAATTACTTCGAGGATGGCGCCCTGATTAAGGAGCAGATGGAGAAATATGCTAACTGATATGTACCAAATTGCACATATTGAGAACAATTTCACAGAGAAATTCGCAGTCCCCAGACAAAGCGGACTTGCGGATGAGGTTCGCAGCAGAATTGTGTTTGAACCGGATTTCAGAGTCCCCGAGGCCTTCAGAGGCCTTGAGGACTTCTCGCATATATGGCTTATCTGGGAGTTTGACAAGGCCGTAAGACGCGGCAGTGAGAAATCAGACGGGCAGAATGCGACCGGGGTCTGCGACTGGCGCCCGACGGTCCGCCCGCCAAGACTTGGAGGCAACGAAAGACTTGGAGTGTTCGCCACAAGATCCCCATTTAGGCCCAACCCTATCGGTCTGTCCTGCGTGGAGCTTGAGAGAGTGGATTACGAGGCAGCAGACGGACCTGTGCTTATTGTTAAGGGAGCGGACCTTATGAACGGAACGCCGATTTTTGACGTTAAACCCTACATCCCTTACGCGGACTCAAAACCGGATGCTACGGGAGGCTTCACAGACACCACCAAGTTCCCTGAACTTGAGGTTACGGTAGCACCTCTTCTTGCAGCCAAATTGAGCGCAGAAGCGCTTGCGGAGCTGGTCTGCGTCCTTAAGCAGGACCCGAGACCTGCTTATCAGAGAAACAGCGAGAAGGAGTACACGTTCACGTTTGCCGGCAGGGAAGTGACCTTCACTGTAAGGGGACAAAAACTCGAAGTTATACAAATTCTGTAAGCAAAAATGTTACTAAAACGTTTACATAAGCATTAAGTAACCGACACGCATAAATAGCGCGTGTCGGTACTTTTTTGACCTTCATGTCAAAATATTTATGATTTTACATTGACAAACGGGGGGTTTTTGGTTAATATGTACAAAAAGAGGACCACAGTGTTTCTTTTTTTTACAGGGTTTCGAAAACGATTTCGCAAATGTTGAGGGGCTTTTGAGTAACCGTTTGTACCGCAAGGTGCAACCTATTGGGAGGTAGGACAGTTGAACAAAAAGGGGAGCTTTTGGAGTAACACATGGAAGAACAGGGCACATGTTGTCATGGCACTTCCTGCATTTCTTATTCTTCTGTTCATGGCATATATACCCATGACAGGCCTTATCATGGCATTCAAGAACTTCAATTACAAAGCCGGCATTTTTGCCAGTCCCTGGGCTAAGCCCTGGTACAGTAATTTCAAGTTTTTGCTTGCTTCTAAAGACATTTTCTACAACATGACCGGTAACACTATCAAGTACTACCTGATATTTACCATTCTTGGAACGTTCCTGAATATTGTTCTGGCGATTGCAATTGATCAGTTCATATTCAAGAGAGCAGCCAAGATCATGCAGACTGTCATGATTGTTCCCGTATTCGTTTCCTATGCGGCAGTTCAGTTTATCGCATATGCTTTCATCAGCTCGGATACAGGTATCATCAACAACACACTGAACGCAGGCATTAAGTTCTATTCGGAACCTCAGTACTGGACACTTATTCTGACGATAGTCAAGATATGGAACTCTGTCGGCTACGGTTCGGTTCTGTATATGTCAGTTCTTGCCGGAATTGACACGGGACTCTATGAGGCAGCTGAGATTGACGGAGCGAACAAGTGGCAGCAGATCTGGCACATTACGCTTCCTGAGCTGGTACCGATGATTACGGTTATGTTACTTCTGTCAGTCGGCGGAATCATGAGATCCGACACAGGTCTGTTCTATCAGGTAACACGAGACAGCGGTATTCTTTATTCGTCGACACAGGTTATTGATTCATACGTTCTTCATTCAATCCTGAAGAACCCCAATTACGGATTTACGGGTGCTACAACGTTCTTCCAGTCTATCGTGGGACTTCTCATGATGCTGGGTGCTAACGGTCTTGTACGTAAGCTTTCACCCGAGAATTCGTTGTTCTAAGGAGGAGTTAAAGATGGCTAAAGTTGATTACGATCTTGCTCCTTCAAGGAAGGAGAGAAAAACAGTAGGACAGTATATTTTAGGATTCTTCCTGTTCCTGTATACACTGTTCTGTGGACTTCCGATGGTTCTCGTATTCGTCGCTGCTTTCACCGACGAGATGAGCATTAACCACAACGGCTTCAGTTTCTTCCCGGAGAAGTGGTCCTTAGACGGTATGAATTCCGTTCTTAAGTACGGCAAGCAGCTTGCCACTTCTTACGGAGTAACGATTTTTGTTACGGTAGTAGGTACCGCGTTCGGACTTCTGGTTATGAGCATGTTTGCTTATTCAATCAGCCGTCCCGGATTCAGATTATCCAAGTTTTTGGCTATTTACCTGCTTATTCCAATGCTTTTTAGCGGCGGACAGCTTTCTGCATATGTAACGTTCACTTCCATGTACGGACTTAAGGACAGCCTGCTGCTCCTTATCCTGCCGCTGTCGGTTTCGACAATGAATGTTATCATTCTGCGAACCTACATAGCTAACAGTATTCCGATTGAACTCATGGAAGCAGCCAAGATCGACGGTGCGGGAGATTACAGAACCTTCTTCCAGATCACCTTCCCTCTTATGAAGCCCGCTCTTGCAGCAGTTGGTTTCATGATGGCTACAGCATACTGGAATGACTGGCAGAATGCTCTGATCTATATCACGAGCGATTCAAAGAAGCCCTTACAGCTTCTGCTTGTTAACATCCAGAAGAGTATCGAGTTCCTGCTCAACAATAACAACGTTCCCGCAGCGGCACGTGCAGCGATGGGCGGCGTTATCCCGCAGTACTCATCAACAATGGCGACGGTTATCGTCGTTATCGGACCTATCATGGTGGCATATCCCTTCTTCCAGAAGTACTTTGTCAAGGGTCTGACGGTTGGCTCCGTTAAAGGCTGATTATCAATCTGATATCCCGGCATGGGCATGGTGCCCGGCCTTTAGGATATATAAATAATATGTGGAGGACATGTTTTTATGAAAAAGTTTTTAGCTTTAGCAATGGCACTTGTTCTGGCACTTTCATGCCTTACAGGCTGCAGCAAGAAGGGTGGCTCAAGTGACGCTACCAAGATCAATGTTTACAGAGCAACATTCAACCTTGCAACTCCTGATTCAGCTCAGGTTAAGAAGGTTGAGGACGCAATCAATGCCTACATCAAGGATAAGATTAACGTTCAGATCAGCCTCACCGATATCGGTTCAGGCGAGTACACAGAGAAGGCTAACCTTGCATTAGCAAACGGCGAAATCAACCTTCTTTGGACAGCTTCATGGGAAGGCACCATCGGAACCAACGATCTCGTTCCCGCTAACGCTGTTTATGATATTTCCGAACTCCTTAAGGACAGCACACTCTATAAGTCAATGGACGCTGGCCAGTGGGAAGCTACAAAGTACAACGGCAAGAACTACTTCATCCCTGTTTACAAGGATAATGTAGAAGGCTATGACCTTATGTTCCGTAAGGCTGTTGTTGACGCTCATGGTTGGGATACAGCATCAGTTAAGAAGCTTGCTGACCTTACTCCTTTCCTTGCAGACGCTAAGGCTGACGGCCTCAAGTATCCCCTTCTTCTTCAGAAGACCGCTATGTTCTACAGATGGTACATCGATAAGTTCGATTTCTTCACAGCTGATTCTTCATCTAACTTCGTTTGTGTAGATCGTGCATCAAACAAGGTTGTTGATACTATCCAGACTCCTGAGTACCTTGAATTCTGCAAGCAGATCGCTGAGTGGGCAGATGCAGGTTACATTTCAGAGGACGAAGTTACTAAGGCCGTTACCGATACAACAACTCAGTCACAGGATTGGGCTATTTCATGGTGGACAGACGTTCCCGTTAACGCAGAGGCTAACAGCCGTTATGGCCAGGATGTTGTTATGCAGCCTATTACCGAGCGTTGGGCACATTCAACATCAGCTCTTGGTTCATGCTACTGTGTAACAGCTACAAGCTCAGAGGCAGAAGCTAAGGCTTGTATCGACTTCATGGGTCTTCTTTACACCGATTCTAAGCTCGCTGATATCTACACATTCGGTATCGAGGGCGAGGATTTCTCATACGATGCAAACGGCCAGGTTGCTCAGTCTTCAGAGAAGTACAACCACTCAATGTGGGAGTCAGCATCAGCTACAATCGTTACTCCTGTAGCAGGCGAGCCCGCTGAGAAGGCAAGCTTATACAAGTCATTCAACGGTGGCGCTAACACTTCATGTGCAGCTGGTTTCCGTTTTGACAAGACTCCTGTTGAAGCTAAGTATTCAGCATGCCAGTCAGTATTCGAGCAGTACGGTTTCGCTCTTGAGACCGGTGGTGTTAAGGCAGCAGACGTTGAGTCTACTATCGCAGCATACCAGGCAGCTCTTGACGAGGCTGGTTACCAGGACGTACTTGCTGAGTTCTCAAAGCAGTATGAGGCATGGAAATAATTCAAGAAACACTTGATATATCATTACCGTCCAAAAAAAGCGCAGGCCATCAGGCCTGCGCTTTTTTTATGACAAGGGGTCGGTCCTATTTTCACATTTCTGACAGTGGGACAGACCTGAGGGAAGTGACGTCGATACTCCTTCTCATTGGCGAGTGGTATGCCGCGTCTTCTTAAGACTCAGCATTTCGGGTCCAAGAAATAGTAAGTGCCCTGCTACGTCTTCACTTAAGGCACGGCGACATTCGGCGTCCATGCCTCATTGTCGCCTCGCGCGCCGTCCGTGGCGCGCGGCCTTGTGAAGCCTATCAGGGCACTAACTATTTCTATTGACCCTCAATATTCGTCTTAAGAAGACGTGACATACCACTCGCTAACGAGAAGGAGTATCGACTGTACACATAGATATTTAAGGTCTGTCCCACTGTCAGAAATGTGAAAATAGGACCGACCCTCTGTCACACTGTCAGAAATGTGAAAAAGGGTCTGACCCCTTGTCACAAATGTGATACAATAATAGGCAAATGAAGAAAGGCAGGTAATGGATATGGGTTTATTCTCAAGGAAAAAGGAGCCGGAGGATTTGACAAAGTACGGAGCACTGAAGCTCACGGTTTTGGAGATTGAGGGCAAGAGCCCCAAGCGTATCACGGTTTCGTGCAAGGTTGAGTCCGGGCGCGTAGGCTTGGGCGAGACTCTTATATATAGGCCGAAGTTCGGCGAGACGCTGATTGTCAAGGCCGAGTACCTGCAGGCTATGATGATGGATATGAAGGTTGCCATGGAGGGAACGGTTGTCAGCATTTCGCTGTCGGGCGATTTTGACATGATGGATCCCACTGAGGGCGATATTATTGAGCGATAAGGGGGAAGCGTGGCTTCGGGAATTATTCACTATGTGATTGCGCAAAAGCTTGCAGAAAGGGCGTGAACCGGTGCAATTTCGCCGGCAAATACAAAGCCCGTATCCTTACGGATGACTTCTGCATAGGGTATTTCTGTCACCTGATTGCCGATGCATGCTGGTTCCATGATGTTGTTGATGTACACATGGGACATCATTGTGGCATACATTGAAAGAAGCGTTGAACTGTGTGCCAGCGAGGTGGAGGCGCTCATAAAAGGCCAAGCGGGCATGAATCCGAGGGAGCTGTTCGTTAAGAGCATAAAACTACATGGACAGCAAGGATTGTCGATGTACAATCAGAAGTGAAGTACGCTGATTAAGTCCAAGAGCTAAGCACAGTAATTAGGCAATATGATTTTGAGGGGAGTAAATATGAATTCAGAGAAGCTTACACAGTACCTTGACGGAGTCCTTAAGAGACAGATTCCTTCGTTTGACTGCATCGTGTATCAGAATCACGAGGTTATTTACCGTCACATGGGCGGCAAGGTAGACAGGGAGAAGACTAAGGACATAAAGGGCGATGAGAAATACATTATGTTCTCGATGACAAAGGTCATGACCATGTGCTGCATCATGCAGTTAGTGGAGCAGGGCAGAGTGAGCCTTGAGGACCCGGTTTCGAAGTATTTACCCGCATATAAGGATATTAAAGTCGAGAAGGACGGCGAGGCAGTGCCGCTTACAAAGCCGATTCTGCTTAAGCATCTGGTTTCGATGCAGTCGGGCCTTGATTATGATCTTGAAAGACCGGGAATTATGCGGGTGCTGGCCGAGAAAGGTGACAAAGCGACCACGCTTGACATAGTTAACGCGTTTGTTGAGAGTCCGCTCAAATTCGAGCCCGGCGAGCATTTCTTATACAGCTTGAGCCACGATGTAGTAGCAGCCGTTGTTGAGACAGTATCAGGCATGAAATTTGGCGAGTACATGAAGAAGAATGTTTGGGAGCCCCTGGGACTTAAGAACACGTTTTTTGCCAAGCCTGTGAATGATGACGTGCCCGGTCTCACGCAGCAGCATATTTGCAATAATAACGTCGATATCGTGCCTATGGAGCAGACCTGCAACTATCAGTTCACCTCTAACTACGAAAGCGGCGGCGCGGGCCTTATAAGCTGCACAGAGGACTATGCAGTGCTCGCTGACGCGATTGCCTGCGGCGGAGTTGGAAGGAACGGCGCGCGCATACTTAAGGCGCAGACGGTTGAGACGATTAAGCAGAATCTTCTCGGGGAAGCCTCCAGATACGATTTAGAGCATTCTATGGGCCGTGTAGGCTATGGGTATGGCTGTGGTATGCAGGTGCTCTTAGAACCCGATAGAATCCATTCTACGGCCCCTGCAGGGGTATTTGGATGGGACGGTGCTGCAGGAAGCTGCATCACGATGGATACAGAGCAGAAGCTGAGCGTCGTATACACGATGCACGTAAGGAACTGCGGCTTCGCTTACGGCGAGATTCATCCCGCAATCCGCGACTTTGTTTTTGGTAAGTGATGTATTCTAAATTGCAGGGACAGCTTTTTGGCTATAGAAAGAGGTTTTGAGAATTTAATGTCCAAAAAATTCTGCTTCAGCAAAATGAGCTAAAACTTATGACGCGTGTTTTGGCTATAGGACGGCTATTTAAGCATGAAATGTACAAAAATCATCCGCTTGGCGACAGGATAGGGACTTGGAATTCAAGAAATCATCTGATAACCTGCTAACAGGCTTTAGAATTTTTACATTTCTTTGCTTAGAAGTTCTACCATGCCCAAAATGGTGTCCGTGACAAAACTTCAGAAAAAGCTGTCTGAGATATTTGTACATTTAGCATCATAGAACGTTGTATATGCCCAAAACCGTGTCCCGGGCGATTATATTATCCTCCAGGACAGTGCCCGAACAATCAAAATGCATATAAAGGGAGCGGCTCAAAATGAGTAGTCATTTTGAACCGCTCCCTCTTAATATTCTAATCCTTTAGTTTTGAATCAGTTCTTATTTAATCTGCTTCTGCGGGAACGAAGGAATTGCCTTCCTCGTTGGTCTCTACAGGAGTGCCGTCGGCATAGACTGTAACTAAGTTCTCCGCGTCTATGTTATACAGCTCATCTGAGCCTGCGAATATACCGTCGCCGTCATTGTCCCATCCGTTATATAAGTATCCGAATACAAACCAGTCCTCCGGGAAGTCAGGGTTGGAGCTTGCTCCGGTATAAGTTATGCCGTTGATAATCCACTTGCCCCTGGCCTGGATTGATATAAACTGATCCCAGCAGACTGTGCCTTCGGGCATCTGATAGGAAATATTGCCCGTTAAGCTGTCTAAGGTTCCGGCTACTTCAATTGATGAGTATTCCTTCATCACTAATAAAGCACCCTCGGGCACGATAAGAGTTACATCAACGGGTACGTAGACTCTGTCGTAGTCGTCCCATTCTGTGCCACTGCCCTGCATTGTAATGGTTGAACCTGCAGCAATTGTAACAGTTCCGCCGCCGTTATCGCCGTAGTACTCAAGGGCTCTATTAAGCTGGGCAAGACTTGTGACAGTTAATTCGTCAGATACTGAACCTGCGATAATCAGCTCGCCGGTTATCGGATGAATTGCAAGTCCGTTGCCGTCTGCGTCGATGAGAGCGCCTGCACCTACGCCTGCTCCGGCGTCGTCTGTCTCTGCGTCACCGAAGCCCAGGGAGTAATCCTCGGGTTTTTCAAAGACGATTGATCCGCCCTGAACTATCTTAAGTGTAACTCCTGTGCGGATGTCGATATATCCACCCTCGGGAACGGTCACTGCACTGCTAAGCTCGAGGGTACGGTTACCTTCACGGGCTGCGCGGGCAAGTATTGAGAGCTTGGATATTTCCCCGTTAAGCTTAAGATATTCGGGTGCATCAGAGAGCTTAATAAGGGAATCTGCTGTGGTACCGGTAATAATGTATTCTACGCCGTTGTATTTGATTACATTGTTTATGCTGCTCTCTGAGAATACGATTCCAAGATCGGCAAACTTTGTAGCTGAAGCTGCGTCATCAATGCGAGCGTGGCTTGAGAGCTGTAATGTCAGGGTGCCGTTGTCCTGATACATTCGGTTATCGTATACCCAGGATCTGGATGAATCGATATCTGTTTCAGGACAGGTGATTCCGAATGAAACACCGAGATAAGTAAGCTTGCTCTTATTGCCCATGAAGATATAGCCGGAATTATCAAAGTCAATCCAGGACCAATCGCCCTCGTCAACGCGGCTAACATCATTCCAAACCAGCTTACCTGCCTGGTCGACTCTGAGTTCACTGCCATCGATTGTGATTCCGCGTCCTCCATCCATTATGAGCTGTCCGCCTTCGGCAATATTGAGAACGAAGTCGCTGCCCCAGATATGAAGCCCTCCGGTCCAGTCGTTATCGGTGTCAACATGAACAGGCTTTGTAAGATTGTAGGTGTCTGCGCCGATGGTCAGATAATCGTGAATCTTGTTGTACAGCAGGTCGTTATCGGTAAGCCCCTGAGCGTCCTGCGCAAGAATCAGCTGGCCGTGTTTGTCACCGCCTTCGGTACCGAATACCTTCTCGCCGTTTAGAAGGAACTTGCCGTCTTCACGTCTTACAAAGAGGGCTCCGTTTGAACCTGTAAGCATTCCTGAATATGTGAAAGCATTCACGGTTCCGTTGCCGTCAGGAGAAGGAACAGCGCTGACGGTGGTGCCGGGAACCTCTGCCTTCACGTCACCGCTCATATACCAGTCTTCGTAAGGATTGGTATTTCCGGGTCCGTAGTAACCGTAACAGAATTCAGCAAATCCGTTTACGGCATAGTATGTCTCGTTGCCGTTAATCCACATTCCGCCGGTATAGATGGCTAACAGGTAGTTGCTGTTTGCACCCTGCTCGCGCACAAGCTGGCTTCTCTTAGCAATAAGAGTGCCATATACAAAAGGATGTCCGCCGTCGAAAATATTGATCTTAGCGTTGTCGGTCAGTTTTAAGGTTACAAGATAAGGAATTATCAAAGCTTCGGTGTCCCATGCGCCTGCGCCGCTGCCCTTGGCAAGTGTAATGACACCGTCATATTCTACAACATCACCGGGCTGTGCTGCGTAGAGACGATCCTGGAGTGCTCTTGTTGCAGAGTCAGCACAATGATAAACACTGTATACGGTAACGGGGTAGACTGCCGTAACGCTCTTGCCACCGAAGGTATATGTAGGATACTGTTTGCCTGCGCTTGTAACATCGAGACCGCTTATCATGTCTGAGGTTGCGCGTATTAAATCGTAGGAACCGTCAGTGTAGGTGATTAACAGTTCAACCTGTGAGGCATCAAATTTCTCGCCCTTATATACGGAATAGCCGGCGCCTGCGCGCACTCCGTCGATGTCGTGGGCAGAGTTGAATTCAACGGAAGCTACAGTCTTTGTAGCAGCGGTTGTCTCTGTCGTGCTGCCTACAACCAGTGAGTTGACGCTGCTGTTGATTACGACCTTATCAGCGCCTGTGGCGTCGATTGCGGTTACATTGCCGCTTCCTGATACGGTCAGCTCGCCCTCTGCAATGATTGAGCTTACAGTTGAATTCGCTGCAAGGTCAACGTTGGCCTTGCCGGAAATATTAATATTCTCAATGCTTCCGTCAATGGTGACGTCGGCATCGCTTGTAATCTTCACGGAATCAGCATTACCGGAGATACTTACCTGTTCATCGGTATTGACCGTGATGTCGGGAGTATGACTTACGGAATCGCTGATAACAAGGCTTCCTGCGCCTGCCATGTCGATATTCTCGGCGCTGTCCTTCTGAACAAAGGTGTTCTTGCTTACAGCCTTGACCGTAACTGTTCCTGATATTGACGCTTCGTTCTCAACGTGAGCCTTGGCTGCGTCAAGGACGATGTTGTTGATGATTGCACCGTTAGTAGCTTCGCCGTCATCGTTGATATAGATATACGCTGCCTCGGGAGCTGTTATGGTCAGTGTTCCGCTGAGAATATAGTTCCCAAGTTCGATTGTGAGTGTTTCTGTTCCCGTATAGGTGACGCTCTGGTCATCAGAAGAGCTGCCTGTGAGGGTTACGGTTGTGCCTGTTTTGGTAAATGCAGCGCTGACCGTAAGCGAGTCTGAGACACTTCCTGAACCTGAACCGCTGCCTGAACCTGAGCCACTGCCTGAACCCGAACCGCTGCCGCTACCCGAACCGCTACCTGAGCCACTGCCTGAGCCGCTTCCGGGAGTAGTAGGAGCTGCGGGAGTCTCAGCAGAAGGAGTTCCTGCGGGAGTTGCGGGACTTTCTTCGTATCCTGCAGATACGTACTCTGCGCCGCCGTTAACAGTCTCCTTGGAACCGTTAGTGTCTTTGACGGTAACGGCCTTGTCGGTGTCGTTTTCGAGTTTGACTTTTGCGGTGTCACTCTTGAGTGTTACGGAAGAATCCTCAGCGCCTGCAGTAAGAGTCAGGTCGATATCACCGTAGGCCTTGACCTTGAGAGCCTGCCCTGAGGTGATGCTTGCGCCTGTGCCGTCGGAGCTTACGGTTACGCTGATTTTAGAATCTGATTTGCCGCCAAGGGTAATGTCGACATCAGCGTCTACATGCATGTTTTTGAGGGAACCGTTATTCTTGATCTTAAGAGTTCCTTCGCCTGCAGCAGTCAGACTTTTGACCTTGGCACTGGAAGCTACCGTTAAGCTGAGCTTGTTATCGGTAACTGTGATAGAATTGCCGGAAGAATATTCCACAAATTTAGCGGCCTTCTCAATGACAATGCTCTTAAAAGAAGCCTTATCCTTGAAAGTAGCCTTGGGGGCATCAATCGTCAGCTTGATTTTTGATGCCTTGTACTGACTCGGGACTGTAATTGTAACCTTTTTATCAGTCTCGAATCTGATGTCAGAATACTTACCGCTCGCAAGTGCTTTATTCAGCTCGTCCTGTGTTGTTACGACGATCTGAGCGGAAGCGTTCTTGACCTTGGTTGTTTTAGCTGCGGCTTCCGTTCTGATTGCAGGTACACTTGTAACCGCAAGTGCGACTGCAGCCAGAACTGCCAGAGCTCTCCTGATTCCCTTAAACATAATTCTCTCCTTTATAATTGTACTTGGTGAGCGTATACTCACCCGCATTTTCAATTATAAATAATTACTTTTAAGGCAAATCAGGGGGGGCAGAAACATAAATCAGTCTGTCTTATAGTCGCTTCTGTATCTTACTTCAAGGGGCTCGTCGCTGCCGGCAAAATAAACTGCGCAGCGGTCAACGGGCGTACAATCTGCATCGACATCCTCAAGATTGTCCCATAAGAATATATAGTAGAAGTCTTTATCACAGAAGGTCTCATAATCGCAGGAAAAATAAACATCGCCTATTATTAAAAACTCATACCTTCTGGTTCCTGAAACAAAGTCGGGATGAGGAAATACCTGTAATAAGTCGTAATCCCAATTTGCACCATCTGTTATATCGCCGGTGTTAACCGTAATATCCTCAAGCTGCATTGTTGAATTTGTCTGCATGGCAAATAAGGGGTCCTCAGATAGGAAAGGAGAATCAATGCTTTCAAAGGATTCTAATATAAAGGTGCTTCTGGGAAATATTTTTATCAGATTCCAATCTGTGGCTGATAATTTCATCTCCTTAGGAAGCGTAAGTGTTTCATTCGGATATATATCTATGGAGATAGGAAGCACAAGTCTGTCTGTGCCAAGCGATGCCGGATCCAGCGTGAACTCTCTTTCTGTCCCGTGCATATCTTCGGTGTACAGCTTCTCTCTGATTGCTGAAACAAGTTCTTTATCGCTGTCTGAATAGCTGTTTGTGATACTCCTGGCATCCGATATTGTAGCCTCCTTCTGCTCGTCGGTTACAGGTGTGTCTTCCTTCTGTTCGTTCTGCTCGCTGACAGTGGGTGTTACTGCTGTCTGCTCCTTAACAGCGGGTGTAACTTCCTTCTGCTCACTGGCGGCGGGTGTAACAGTTTCAGAGGGCTTAGAGTTAATATTTAGTCCCTTACCTAAGAATATGGCTATAAGTGCGAGCGCTGCAGCTGCGCCAAGTATACCGGCGATAGTTCTGAACGGATGCTTAGACGGCTTCTGCTTGGGCTCGGGAACAACCCTTCTGTCTGAGCCTGCGGGCTGCTTGTAATCTATAAGCTGTCTTGCTGCGAGCAGGTCTTCCATGAGAAGCTCGCAGTAATCGTAGCGCTCATCAGGGCGGTAAGCGAGACATTTGCGCAAAATCTCGGCGAGCTTGGCTCTGAGGGCAGCAGAGTAATTGGCTTCCTCACAGCGTATCAGTCTCGAGCCCGAAACCAGACAGTCCAGACTGTCGTAGTACTCATTGCGGTACAGTCCGTCGGGAATCATCTCGGCCATAATAATTGCGTTGAACAGAATGGCGCCGATTGAATAGATATCTGAGCGGTTGTCAGCGCTGTTTTGCTCAATCTCGGGGGCACAGTAGCCGTCCGTTCCGACCGCAAGTAGCGAATCGTTCTCTATTGAGGTAATCGTGTTGATATCAAACAGGGAAATATTGCCCGTGTTGAGCTCCATCCTGCTGTTATAGGTCACAAGAAAGTTCGAGGGCTTCAAATCGAGATGCAGAATCCCTGCGGAGTGCAGCAGACATACACAGTCTGTCAGTGTGTAGACAATATCGATGATGTTGGCGAGTGTCTGCACGGGGTTATTCTCAGGATTGCGGCGCACGTTCTGCAGGTAATCGGAGAAGTTTGTGCCGGTCTTGTCATCGGGAGTCCAGATATAGGCACCTGTGTATCTGCCTTCCTCGTCTGTACTGAAGAGCAGCTCATAGTGCGGAATATAATTGTTCAGAACCTGATAGTGCGTGTCCTTGGCCTTGACGGCCTCAAGCGTGCGATAGGCCGCTAAAAAGCTGTTCATGCTCCCGGCGTCTACGGAGCGGTCTATCGGGTTGAATTCCTTGAGCCTGCCCTGCTTTTTGCCTGTGGTGGCTGTATAGCAGACAGATGAGCCGCCTTCGCCGATTCTGTTGAGAATAGTCCAGTCATCGCTGTGGCGTGAGTTCTCGCGTCTAAGGTGCAGCACTGTGCCCTTCTCAAGATAAGTTCTGCTGTTACTCAAAGGAATTCACCTCCTCTCTGTATGTTCGTGTTGATTATAGCATAAGTTAAATGCATGGCTTTATGGGGGGCATTTCTACAGAATGTTCAGATTCCTGTATAAGAGAAGAATCACGAACATATCGAAAATATTGCCCGGACAAATCGGCTGGTATCTCGAATCCTTAAGCTTCGGATTGATTTTGCCTGTGAAATGGCGGTACAGCTCGCTCATGCTGAGTCCTGTAAGCTCCTGCGTGTTCATAAATTCCTCGAAAGCAAGGACGAGCATTCGGGTTCTGCTCACATTCCTGTCTGAGGGCGCATACGATTCATAGAGCATATCGCACATTCTGTTAATAAGTGTCGTGAACTGTCTGTCACCGTAAGCCGTACAAAGCGCTGTCATCTGCTCCTTAAGAGACTGCGCAATTGTCTCGCTTACAGATGCTGAGTAGGCACTTCTGCCGGCGGCTATTTCTGACAGACCCTTCTCAAAATGGAAGGCAGCAGTAAGTGCGTCTGAAGCTACTGAAATTCGTGTTGTAGAGGACTGTTTGGCGCCGATGTCATAGTAGTCGCAGATGAATTCCACGAGCTCCTCCTCGGGCATGGACCGAATCTTCAACAGATAAAGATCTCTGTATAGGTATGTATAGCGCCTTGACATACTAAATCCCAGACCGTCTTCATAACCCATTCCGCATTCATGTTCTGCGGCATAGCTTACACACTCGTCGATAAGTGTTTCAGCATGACGCAGACGTTCTGCCGCTGTAAGGTCTGTTCTGCTTAAACAGTACAGGTAGATAGCTTCCGCAAAATTCTTGTAATTTATGCCTTCGCCTATCGGTTCGGCTTCATAATCGCTGCTGTGCTTGACATAATCCTCGGAAATAAAGCGGAGCAGGCTGTTGCTGTAGTAATCAAAGAACAGATTCTTCTCAATGTCCCTGTCAGGGTCGTACCGGTCCTTCTCAGGGTCAAGATACACGCTCATCTCGAATGCGAAGGCAAACATATAAAGAGCTGTTCTTGTTCCTCCGTTTGAGCGGAAACGTCCGCTTGCCAGATCGTCAGCCAGGCGCAGAAGAGTGTATCTGCGTTTCTCATCCTTGGTCAGCTTGCCACTTAACACGTCAAATATGGATTCGTCGGCAAGCTCAGCTAAGACCTCGGGCTTTTTAAGGTCTGAATCCGTTAGGCGCTTTTTAAGGTCTGAATCCGTTATGTCTTCAGAAGCTAAATACTTCGCTCTGATAAGGTCAGTAACTGCGCGGGTGTGCCAGGTAGTATTGGCGATAAACTGCTTAACTATGGCAAGTCTTACTGAACCGTTCTGATAGGCGGGAACACCGAGCTTCCTTACGAGCTGCTCAATCTGCCTGGAGGGAGAAAGAGCTTTTTTGTAGATTCCGTACAGAATGTCCATAAGCCTGCGCTCCATCTCATCGGCCACCGGAAGCAGGTCTACACATTCCTTTATAGAGGCCTCGCTATCCTGAAGGGAGCATACAATACCGGCCTTCTGAAGGTGAGATATAAGCTCTCTTTTGCGGTGAATATAGCCTGAAGTTTCCCTCTGTGCCGTCATTTTGAGAAACAAAGCCAGACCTTCCTCACGACAGTAGAAATTCTGCAGGGCAATGTCCTGCTCATTAAACTGCCGCAGTAAGGTCTGGCGTACCATATGCGTTAGCTTTGTGTAATTATCTGTATACCCCGGCATATTCTTCCCCCCCTGAAAATATGCTGTTCCCCCATTGTTAAAATACGTTGTTAAATTACGTGGTTAAATTGCGTTGCTAAATTGCGTAAATGCTGAATTTAAGCTCCAAAGGCTTGCTTACATCGATTCTGAATTCCTCGTGTGTGGGAGCTCCCCATGAATCATCGCCTGCGATACCGAGCTGTGCGGCAGCAATGCGCACGAAGGTATAGTGCGGTGCGGGCAGTTCATATGCGTGACGTGCATTCTCCAGCTCATGGGCACTCCAGGGCATTGCCTGAAGCTCAAAAGGCTTGCCGTTAGCCTCGAATTTGACTCCCCGACCCTTAATATCATATACCAGCGCACGGCGTACTTCAAGTTTGTTGCCACATTCCTGCGGAACAAGATATTTTGACAGCTGATTCTTGACTTCTGCAGTATATATTCCAAGAGGATTGCCGTGCGGTCTGTCAATGTAGCTCTCGCCGGGGCCGTAGCCGTACCAGCGCAGATTCTCATAGCTGTTATCAAGCGTGAAGGTCATGCCGAATACCGGAGGCTCTATGAGCTCGCCTGCATTGTCCTTTGCTGAGCTCTTTCTGCCTGCATGTTTTGCGTCATAAGTTAACGCTACGTCAATCTTACCGCTGTGATGTACATAATATGTCATAAGACACTTCGTCTCAGGTTCCCAAGGCATCGTATAAACGTATTCAGCTATGAGATGTTCCTTGGATTCGCGTATTCTGCGATCGCTTATATAACAGTACATATCAGCGAGCTTCCACTTGGAATATCTGAGCGGCATATGATTGCCATATCATTATCGGTAGGAGCACGCCAGAAGCAGGGCTTCGGTCTGTCAATAAGAAGCTCTTTGCCACACTTTTTATAGGACATAAGTCCGTAAGCGTCGAATAAAATCTCAAAATCGTCACCGCAGACACCTGAAATTCTTCCGTGAGTGATGCGGTAAGGACGGGTCGGTTTTTCGTCTCTTTCTGAAGAAATTAATCCCTCATTTGTGATGGCAGGTATGATGCATTCACCGTAACTAACCTCATGAATATGGTCAAAAGACAGTGAATCTTGGTTAAATCTAAATTTAACAAGTATGGTACATTCTAAGTTTGTAGATTCGATAGCCTCGCAGATTGCAGCAGGGAGTGGACATTCAGCCTCTGTGAGGGGGGCTGCGTCCGCGGAAATATTAACCTTGAGGTTCTCCTCACCGTTTATCGAAAGAATCATCATACAGTTGTAGAATGAAACCGGAAGGAACAAATTTTTGTTGTTGATAAAGAAGGATTTATTCTTCAGTTTACCTGTCTTTTTGTCTCGAACCACATTAAATCTGCATTTAACATTCTGATAGTCATATTTGACCTCTGCCATCTTGGGTGAAGACTCCCTTTTGGGACCGCCGTAGGCTATTCCGTCACCGCTGAAGTTGTAATCGGAAGGTCTCTCGCCGAAATCACCTCCGTAGGCTTCGAAGGTGGTGCCGTATTCGTCCCTGCAGGTGATGGACTGGTCGATGTAATCCCAGATGAATCCGCCCTGGTAACGGGGCTCTCTTTCGGTAAGGTCGGTGTACTTGAACATACCGCCGCAGGAATTGCCCATGGCGTGTGAATACTCACAGCAGATGAAGGGCTTGTCGGGGTTATCCTTAAGGAATTTCTCAATATCCCAGACCTTGGCATACATCTGTGATTCCATGTCGCTGGTGTCGTTATAGGTTCTGTCGTGGCAGACACCCTCGTAGTGGACAAGTCTCGTGTCATCGAGCTTGTGGAACAGGTCGCTCATCTTCTTGATGTTCGGACCGCCGTGGGACTCGTTGCCGCAGGACCAGATGAGGATGGAGGCGTGGTTCTTGTCACGTGAGTAGATGTTGTTGACGCGGTCAAGAACAGCTGCCGTCCAGTTCGGGTTATCGCCGGGAACGACGTTCTTGTATTCTTCTTTGCTCATCTTACCGTAGGACCAGGTTCCGTGAGTCTCCATATTGGTCTCGTCTATGATATAGAGGCCGAGATTGTCGGCGAGTGCATAGACGAAGGAATTGTCAGGGTAATGACAGGTTCTTATGGCGTTGATATTGTGTCTCTTTATATTAAGAAGATCGTGGCGTGTTTCTGCGAAGGTAATCGCGCGGCCTCTCAGAGAACTGAATTCATGTCGGTTGACTCCGTTGAAGACGATTCTCTGTCCGTTGAGCTTCATGAGACCGTCCTTAAGCTCGAAACGCCTGAAGCCGACCTGAAGGGGTATGATTTCAGAGACGATGTCGTCTTTGTCCGCGAGCGTGATTCGAAGTCCATAAAGCACGGGAAGCTCAGCACTCCAGAGCTCGGGCTTTTTGATATCAAAGGCGAAGCTGTTGGCGCCCTTCTTAAGGGACATGCTCTTATTGAGCACGGTTTTGGTCTTCTTAGGCAGTACACCTGCAGTGGGAAGCGCATCTACCTCGAAGGGAAGCGGAGTGCGGTCCTCCCAGGTGTAATGTATGAGCTCAAAGCTTGCCTTGCCGGAAGCGGTGGCCTCAAGGTCAACTGTAAGCTTAGCCGAGGCAAAATTATCCGCAAGGATGGTTTTGATTTTGACGTCTTCAGCGTGAATCTCGGGCTTAATATAGAGGAATACATCGCGGAAGATTCCGGAGAATCGGAAGAAGTCCTGATCCTCGAGCCATGAACCGGAGGACCATTTGGTGACAAGTACTGCCAGCTTGTTCTCGCCCTCGGTTAAGAACTTTGTGAGCTCGAAGTCACTCGGAGTGAACGAATCCTCAGCGTATCCTACATAATGGCCGTTTAAGAACAGCGCCATCGATGACTCAACGCCCTTAAAGGATATATAGAGGCGCTCGCCCAGGAATCTCTCGGGTAAATAAAAATATTTGACATAAGCAGCTACGGGATTATTAAAGGTAGGAATCTGTCCCTGATGGATTTCTTCATGTCCCTCCCAGGGATAGCTGACGTTGACATAGTGAGGAACTCCGTAGCCTTCCATCTGAATGTGCGCAGGGACATGGATGTCCTGCCAGGAGTGGCAGTCGAAATCAGAAGCCTCAAAACCTTTAACGAGAGAATCGTAGTTTTGGGCAACACTTATCTTCCAGGTGCCGTTCAGATTCTCTCTAAACCAGGTGGAATCATTCACGTGCTCCTTGCGCAGAAATTCGCCTGTGAGATGATCGGTGATGGCCGCTTCCTCTCCACAAGCAAAATACTCCCCGTCGTAATGAGCGGGGAGTACATTATCTCTGAAAAAGGTAGGGTCGGATACGCTTAAGTAGTCAAAACGAGTCATATTTACCTCCATAAATAATTAAATCGTTAATTAATTTTTGAGATAGTAAAAACCTGACGGAAGGTGTGCTCTTCAACGTCGTTTTTCTCGTATAAATAGCCTGACAGCACGTTTCTGGCATAGCCGTTATACTCGACATGATTTGATGCTTTGTAGCCTGCATATTCGAATTCAAAATCAGCAAAACAGTTCTTAAAATAGTTCGGGATAACAATGAAGTTAAAGCTGATCAAGCCGAACTGTTTGCTTTGGGATACCATACTTAAGTATGCGACGAACATTTCGTCATAGAACGGATAGAGTGTATCCGCATCGGTTGTCTCCACGGTATAGGTGACAGAGATTACGTTGCCGTTTGAGTCGGTCTGCACGGTGTAATCGGGCATGTCACTGAAGGTAATTCCGTCATACCTGACGATGTGAGCACAGCTGTCGTTGAAAGCTGCTTCCGTGAATGCACCGTTTGTGCGGGGAACCTCTAATGCCAGACCCAGCATGGTGTCAATAAAGGACACGGTAAGGAATGTTATTACAAAGAGCGTAATATGCTTAGGCTTGACTGTTTCGGGCGCCGCAATCAGCATGCCGTAGTCCCAGGGCATAGGCTGCTTCTGCTTGCACAGATACAGGCACATGCCCATTTTAAATATGTTATAGAACGGAATCATGAAACCGTAGCCGAAACGCAGCAGTCTGAAGGAGCGCAGGTATGCTTCCTTAATGCTCAATTTATTGCCTGTTACGGAGAGTATCTTGATGCCGAATATTAACTTGCCCGGAGTTGTTCCAAAATAGTGGAGAATAAGAGGCTCAATACTGAAGGCACAGACATAGATGGCAACCATGAATGCGGTCATTAGTCGGGTGTCCTGCAGAGGGTTAACTCCAATGAGTATTCTGAAGCACAGACCTATCAGTAACATGTATATAGACAGGTCAATTGTCCTTGCAAAAAATCTCACAAATGGACGCGGGTAAACCGCGAAAACAGGCGTTTTCTCGGGATTTTGGATAGCACCGCGAAGTTGCTCGTAATTAAATCTTGAATTAATATTAATGTTCTGGCCGTCGTCTGGATTCATACCCGGATTTTGAGCTGAACGATTGGAAGATTCATAGGCGTTAAAGTTGTTTCTTTGGTTTGGATCGCAGAAGCTTCCGCCTCTTCCTATGAGCTCGTTAATGTGCTCGAGATACTGCACGGGTTCGAGTGTCTCATAGGAGGCACCGTCACGTCTGATGTTCTGACAGACGATAGCACACTGCGTTGTATCGTTAGGATTGTTAATGACCTCATTTATCCTGCGCTGCAGAGCTTCGCTAAGAAGAGTCTCTCCCGACTGAACCTCGGTGATAAGAGCATCGCTAAAACCGAGAGTCTTTAAGAGCAAGAGCTTCTGGTCGTGGACATTCAGGCCTTCGTATTTAATCTGTTGCATATATGTACCTTTAATTTCAAAATATATGATTTATTACATAATAATTTTAATCAAATTTGAAGCCCTTAAGGAGATCGCCGAGGCTTGAAGAAACGCTTCCGCCATCGCTGTATTCCTCAGCTGCGTCGTCAACTGCGTCCTCTAAAACCTCGTCCTCTGACTTCTCCTGTGCAGCCTTGATGCTCAATGAGATTTTGCCGTCCTTGACATCCAGAATCTTGACGGTTACTTCGTCGCCTTCCTTGAGAACTTCTGCGGGGGACTTAAGGCGTCTGCCGCAGATCTCTGAGATGTGAACGAGACCTGAAAGGTCCTCGCCGATATTAACGAATGCTCCAAAGGGCATTAATTTCTCAACAACGCCGGTGGTTACAAGACCTGTCTGAAGACGTCCGATGCGGCTTGCTTTATCCTTGGCTGCGCGCTCACGGAGTACTTCCTTGGCTGAGAGAATGAGCTTTTTGTCCTCGCGGTTAACCTCAGTTACAACGACGTCCATCTCTTTGCCTACGAAGCCGGTACAATCCTCAACATAAGTGAGTGCGAGCTGTGAAGCAGGGATAAATGCTCTGATGCCGAACAGGAAGGTAGTAACGCCGCCCTTGACTGCCTCTGCAACCTTTATCTTCTGAACACTCTTCTCAGCCTTGGCTGTCTCAAGCTTATCCCAGGCAAGAATGTCATCGGCTTCCTTTAAAGAAAGAAGGAATGCGCCCTCGCGGTTCTCACGGAGAACAGTTGCGTGTACAACATCACCGGGCTTAATGTCTGCCTTGATTGAGAAACGGGGATCGTTGCTTAAGTCCTCAAGCTTGATGATGCCCTCACTGTAAGAGTTGAGATCAACGATAACCTCGCTGTCTGTAACACCGATAACCGTTCCGGTTACGATGTCGCCGGGGTTGAGCTTTCTGAATGAATGCGCAATCTCTTCCTTGAATTCGTCCATTGACGGGATAATCTCGGGTTCAACCTCGGGTGTTACTTCTGTATTTGTATTGATATTTTCTTCTGACATACACTCCTCCATCTTGTGCATAGGCACAAATCATACATAATGTGGTAAATACGCAATATATTCACGCATACATACCTAAAATAAATATAGCCGAATAAAAAGTGCAAGTCCAGTGAAAAATATGTGTATTTTTTCTTGAAGAAGTATAAAATAAAGTATATAATCACCAACTGTTGGCTAAAAGCCGATATATCGAGAGGAGAATACTATGCAGCTCTTAACTTTAATTCTCAAAAATGATCATGCGAAGGACGAAATCCTTAAGGAACTGGCCGAAATCGGTGTAAGAGGCGGCACAATCTTAGATGGCCGCGGCATGGGCGAGGAGCTTGTCAACATGGAGGATATCCCCATGTTCGGTATGCTCAGACGCGTCATGAAGGATGAGGAGACTCCCAACTGTAAGGTCATTCTGTTCGTTCTCAAGGATGAGCAGATTGTTGAAGCGCGCCAGACCATCAAGCGCATTGTCAACCTCAAAGAGCCCAACTCCGGTATAATGTTCGAGATTCCCATCACTTATGTCTCAGGACTGAGTGATGACTAAAAAACGAGGTAAAAGAAACAAGCAATGATACCTGAACTTAATTTGAACCTGCTGACATTTTTGGCAATAGCACTTATCCTTGCACTGCTTTCAAGCAAGCTTATGAAGGTTGTTAAGCTTCCAAATGTAACAGGTTACTTAATCATCGGCCTTATTGCAGGCCCCTACTGTTTAAACCTTATTCCGCAGACTGCAGTTGATACACTGAGTATCATTCCTAATGTTGCCCTCGGCTTCATCGCGTTCTCAATCGGTGCGGAATTCAGAATCAGTTATCTTAAGAAGGTCGGCAAGGCGCCGGTCGTAATCGCAATCGCTGAGTCACTCGGAGCAGTGCTCGTAGTTGATCTTGCGCTTATAATCACCGGCAACGACGTTCCTTTCTCACTGTGTCTGGGCGCAATCGCCGCTGCGACTGCACCTGCTGCTACTCTTATGGTAGTTAAGCAGTATAAGGCCAAGGGAGAGCTCACCGACACGCTTCTTGCGGTTGTAGCACTTGACGATGCCACAGCGCTTATGTTCTTCGGAATCAGCGTTGCGATTGCCAAGACAATTGAGCAGGGCGGCGGTGATTCAATCGTAATGACAATTTTGAAACCTGTTCTCGAGATTGTCGGGGCACTTGTGCTCGGCGCAGTATTCGGATTCCTGTTCAGACTTCTTGTCAAGTGGTTCACCGGCCGCGGTAACCGCCTCGGAGTCACCTATGCGATGATTTTCGCATGCATCGGAATCTCAGATCTTCTCGGACTGTCATCACTGCTTGCGTGCATGATGCTCGGCGCAGTACTCGCCAACACCTCATCTGTAAGCGATGTAATCTTTGAACAGACAGACCGCATGACACCGCCCATATTTATGATGTTCTTCTTCCTCTCAGGAGCGGCACTTGATCTGTCGATTATTCCTGAGGTTGGAATCATAGGTATTATTTATGTTGTATTCCGTGTTATTGGCAAGGTTTCAGGAGCGGCAATCGGCGGCAAGATTTCACATGCCTCACCTAAGGTTCAGAAATTCCTTGGCTTCACGCTTGTTCCTCAGGCCGGAGTTGCAATCGGTCTTGCTACCACGGCGATGACTGTAGTGCCCGATTACGGCCCCAGAATCAGGACTATTATACTGTGCGGAACCGTTATCTACGAGCTCACCGGTCCAGTCATTACAAAGCTTGCTCTGAAGGGCGCGGGAGAAATTAACGGATAATTAAACTTTTTCGCTTGCATTTGAAAAAGGCTTTGATTACAATTTTAAAGGGAGGAGTGCAATGAGTACAAAAAAGAATAAATCAGTGATTTTTGCCATTCTGATGGTGCTTGTGATTGCTTTTTGCATTTCCTGCTCACATAAGGATGATAATTCTAAAAATTCTCCCACTAAAGGGGTGAATGATCCGGCACAGGTTGTCGATAGTGATAATAAGGGGTCTAAAGACGAGGTAACGCCCAAGGCACAGAACCCTGATTCAGATGATAAGAATCAGGCGGGTGATGCGTCAGGCAGTGTTACACCGAAGCCTACCGGAGCGGATGACGCTTCGGGGCAGGATGACACAGAGAACCCCGATGACAAAGCTAAAGAGGACGGTTCTGAAGATACAGATGCGCAGAAGAGTCTGAATCCGGATTTTGCGGAGGATACGGCTTCACGTGAAGAAATCTGGGAACTGACCTTCCTCAAATGGTTACCTCTCTATATGAGTGGCCGCTATGTTGGTAATGAAGCAGCTGACACCTTTGACTATGCGCTTTTTACGAACGCGTCGAAGGACAAGGTGCTTGAATATATAAAAGAGCTTCAGCAGAAAGGCTTTAACTCGGACGTCGAGATGAACGAGCTCGGGGATGCAGTTGATTACACCGCTTCCAATAAGGATAAGTGGAGCGTGAGCATTAACTATTCCGAGGGAACTCTAAAAATCGGTTCCGGATACTTCGAGGAGAAGAAAGAAACCTTGGACACTGTTTTTTCCGATACGCTTCTCAGCAATCTTCCCGCTTTTGAGAGCGGCACTAAAGAGAGTCACGGTCAGGACAACAACGGTGCGGATTACGTAATCTTCTCGGGCGTGTCAGAAAGCAACGTCAGAGAGTACATCGAGTCAGTCAAAAGTCTGGGCTTCAAGCTGGATTCCGATGAGGGAGACAGCGACGGAATCATCTGGTTCTATGGCGTCAACGCCGATGATTTCTACTGTGACATTACATATTACGATGCAGTAATTAAAATAACATGTGGCAAGGGGTAAATATGAGTTCTTTAAGGGTCTACATTGTGGATACTTTGGACAAAAGCTTCACGGATAACCGTGAGGCTCTTGCGTCATCCCTTTCTGCATACAGACGTAACAAGCTTTCCCGTTTTTCAATGACGGAAGCTGACAAAGATGCAAGACACATGAAGGCTACAAACTATGATTTATGTCTTGCAGCAGGACTTGTGACAGACATAGGTCTTAATTCCTACGGACTTCGCGAGAAGGACATGAAGTACGGCGTTACCGCACACGGCAAGCCTGTATTTCTTAACCATCCCGATATCAAGTTCAACATCTCACATTCGGGACACTATGCAGTTGCGGCATTTTCCGAAGAATTCGATCCCGGAATCGATATTGAGCGCTGCTCACGTATCAGCAACCGCATTATATACAGCTTCTTCTCAACAGGCGAGCGTGAGCTTATTCTCTCACAGCCTACAGAGGCAGCTCAGAGCCTGATGTTCGGCCGCATCTGGACCGTACGCGAGGCTTTCATGAAGTCCACGGGTCTTGGCTTCGCAGCAGGCCGCGAGGGCTACGAGGCTGTGCTTAAGGACGGCAGACTGGCTATTAACCAGACTCTGTGCGACGGCGAGTTTGGAACTTATGAGATGAATCCCGTTGGCGAATACTGTATCTCTGTTGTAGCGGGAAGAAACATGAATAGCGCTGTTCAGGCACTGCAGTGAATGTAGTGGGTAGTGTATACTTGCTAAAGATTTGACGGGGTACAAGAGTAATTTGAACATAGAGTAATTTGAACATAGAGTAATTTGAACATAGAGTAATTTGAACATAGAGTAATTTGGACAAAAAGTAATTTGGACATATAGTATATAGACCGTAGTACATTTGGGAGACAGAATTATGAAGCGATTAAGTAAGACAGTGGTTTGCGTGTTGCTTCCTGTTCTGTTCTTTTTTTATGCCTTCCCTTTGAGAGTACAGGCTGCGGATATTGCACCCCGCTATGTACGCACGGTGGATGAGGATGCAGGAACAGGCACCGGAATGTACTCCCACGGTGAACCTAAGGATACAATAACGATGATGTTTGCAGGCGACATTATGTGCCTGTCTGCCCAGCAGCATGTAGGAGTCGCAGGTGACTGCTGGGATTTTAGATATTCTTTCGACAAGGTCAGGAAGATATTTGCCGAGGCGGATCTTAGTGTAGCGAATCTTGAGACGCTTGTTTCTGCCTCGAATGTCTACACCGGCAGTCAGAAGAACGCTGAGAACGGACTGCCTCAGTGCAACGCTCCCGGCGCAATTCTTGCAGCAGCGCGCTACGCGGGAATTGATGCTCTCATGACGGCCAATAACCACGCCTGTGACTGGGGCAGGGTAGGAATTGAAGAAACTCTTGATATGCTTGACCTTTTTAAGTTTATGCATACGGGAACTAACTGGCCGGGCGATGCACGATATGTGATCGCGGATGTCTGCGGAATACGCGTGGCACTCATATCTACCACACATATCATTAATCAGAGGGGACTTATTGCTCCGGATGAGCTTGATCAGATGGTCAACACCTTTGATATCAACACGCTTAGTGAAGATATAGCTTCAGCGAAGAAAGCAGGCGCAGAATTCGTTGTCACCTACGTACACTGGGGCAGCGAGAATGTAGAGGACATCAGAGATTATCAGTTTAGCGATGCCAAGGCAGTTGCCGAGGCGGGCGCTGACCTGATTATCGGTTCGCATCCGCACTGTCTGCAGATGCGCGCGGACCTTACGACTGGGGACGGCCGCAAGGTACCTGTGTATTATTCGCTTGGCAATTTCCTATCAAGTATGGCCAAGTATATCAATAACGACACTGTAATCCTCAAGGTGACTGCGAAGCGTGACGCTGACGGCAGAGTGGTAATTACAGACACGGAGCTGATTCCCTGCTGGGTTACCTTCTCGACCTTCATTATCACACCGATAGACGATGCGGGGGCTGCTGCGAGCAGTACACTGAGAGAGTCGCGCGACAGAATAAGAGGAATATTCCCTGCGATGAAGTAGTGCTTTGAGGCACTGCTTTTTTGCTATATTTGGTGGCGGTTAGCTGCCTGGGGGGCGGCTGATAAAGCTTCCGGACAGCTTTTTGGCTATCCAGAGGGCTTTTGATGTTTTAATGTCCAAAAATTTTTGAAATTCAAAATGCCCTAAAGTGTTATGTACAGCATTTTGGCTATAGGGAAGCAACTGAAGCTTTAAATGTACAAAATTTCAGGGATGTGCGATTGGTTAGGACCGTTTGACTTGAAATTTATAGGTGAATAAGCTTGTAGGGAGATTTTTTTTGGACATTTGCTGATTGAAGAATTGCTATATGCCCAAAACGCTGTACGTGAGTTTTTTTCACTTGTAGGGGAAGTGTGACGTTTGGGCATTTCGTTTAGTAAGTCTGAGCCTATGCCCAATTCAGTGTTTTTCATCTTCGGATTGACGCGAATTAATGCCAGAGGTGAGGACTTGGACAAGAATTGAGACGCAAGACAAAGAATTCATTGACCTTTGCAATTTAAGGCTTTACAATGTTAAAGTCAACAATGACAATATCAGTGAAGATAAAGTCAACAATGACAATATCAATGAAGATAAAGTCAATGATGACATTGTCAACAATGACAAAGAATGGAGATATTGTATGAAGAAAGTTATTACATACGGCACCTTCGACCTGCTTCATGTAGGCCACATTAACCTGCTTAGACGCGCCAAGGCGCTGGGCGACTACCTGATTGTTGTGGTTTCATCGGACGAATTCAATGCAATCAAGGGCAAGAAGGCATACTACTCTTTTGAGGACCGCAAGAAGATTCTCGAGGCAGTCAAGTATGTTGATGAGGTACTCCCTGAGTGCACATGGGAGCAGAAGATTGACGATGTAGTCAAAAATAACGTTGACGTATTTGTTATGGGAGACGACTGGAAGGGCAAGTTTGATTTCCTGAAGGACTACTGCGAGGTAGTTTATCTGCCCAGAACAGAGGGAATCTCAACAACAAAGATTAAGGAAGATTTAGGGATTGTAGGCTACAAGGAAGACTAAGCCAAGTAAGGAAAGAAAAAGGAAGATTATATGAAAGCAAAAACACCGTTCGTTACAAAGGAGCAGGTGGAAGAGATTGTTAAGACCTACCCCACCCCGTTCCACATCTATGATGAGAAGGGCATTCGTGAGAATGCGAGAAGACTTAAGAATGCATTTGCATGGAATAAGGGCTTCAAGGAGTTCTTCGCAGTCAAGGCAACTCCGAATCCGTTCATACTTCAGATTCTCAAAGAAGAGGGCTGCGGCGCAGACTGCGCATCAATTCAGGAATTATATCTTGCGGAAGCTGTCGGCTTAGGCGCAGGCGAGATCATGTTCTCGTCAAACGAGACACCTGCAGGTGAGTTCACTAAGGCCAAGGAGCTTGGCGGATATATCAATCTTGATGACATTACCATGATTGATTTTCTGGACCGTGAGTGCGGCATTCCCGAGACTGTTTTCTGCAGATTCAATCCCGGCGGTTTCTACAA
>X415_White_Rhinoceros__coassemble_58_pt1 | contig 31948 bp, 24 predicted proteins | sample X415_White_Rhinoceros__metabat2_high_PE_001 | metagenome-assembled genome bin X415_White_Rhinoceros | reverse complement strand
TACGTCCCTAATTTGTACGTCCCTAATTTGTACGTCCCTAATTTGTTTCTCAAACCTTGATGACTCCGACGGTGAACTCTGACGGAGCGTTTAAGTGGTACTTGGTCTTAATAAGCTGACTGTAACACTCTGAAGCGAAGATATCAGTCTGGAGCAGAATGTCGGTGCGGTCTGCGTCGGCGAGCTTGGTGATGAAAGCAGGTCCTAAGTTATTGCTGATGGTGCGAAGGATTGCTGAGGAATCCTGCCTGAAGCCGAGAAGACGCACGTAAGGAAGAGCAGTGTTGCTCTTAAGGGCAGCACCGAGCTCCTTTCTTACACCGAGCACGATATGGAGCAGTGCGCGGCTGAGCATCGCATAGGTATAGTTCTTTGTTTTAAGCGCTTCTACAAGGCCTGTGTAGGTTGTGGGAGCACTCTTATATCTACATAAGGTATTAATTAAATCAGGATTTAAGTCCATAATTCCTTCCATGGTTTCGCGGGAAATACTGGACAAACGGATGTAGAGCATATCCGACATATCGTTGGGATCCATGGGAAGGAACTTGCCTACGCCCTCTCTGAGAATCTCAGCTGTGAGAGGAGGAGCGAATTTGTTGATTACATCATTTAATGAAGCAGCCTCGCCGCCCTTGGCAAGAAAGCTTCTGATTGCGGCAGCTGAAGGATAATCGGTGTCGATAATCTCCTCATCGTTGTAGCCGTCGCCGACTCTTTTAATTGTGACAGGCTTGGGAAGAATGGCGTCCTCGCCAAGCATCTTCTTAAGACGGATAAGTGCCTTACAGTATTCGATACCCAATATGTTATTGGGGGACTTGAGAATCTCAACAAGTGTGGGATCACCTGCTACTGCAGTGAAAGCTGCTTCACGGGCAGAAGGGAAGTTAAGACCTTCCTTCAGCTTGGCTGACAGAACCTCACTGTACTCGGGAGTTTCGTTGGCCACAATTTCTGCGACCTTCATAATCTTGTCAATATCGCCGCACTCGCTGCCGAAGGCTATGTAGTCAACACAGCCGAGCATGTTAAGAATCTTGACGCCTGCCTCAGCAAACAGTTCTGCTGATGCTGTAGCGAAGGCTACAGGAAGCTCAAATACTGCGTCAACTCCGCCTGCAAGGGCCATGTTGGTGCGCAGGTATTTATCACATATTGCAGGTATACCGCGCTGTACATAATCACCGCTCATGACAACTACGCAGGTATCTGCGCCGGTGACTCTCTTGGCTTCCTCTACCATATATTTGTGTCCGTTATGGAACGGATTGAATTCTGCAATAATTCCAACTGTACTCATATGTCCTCCCCAAAACTCATTTTTAACTTAATGTATCTTCCTTTTTCAAGGAAATCCCCGGTAGAGAGTATCTTACTATGGATTCACAGTTTTGTCTATCTACTTTCTTCTTGTTTATTCTGATAATTGTGTTACAATGATGGTGTATGTGCATGAAGCACTATTAGGAGGATTTGCTGATGTTACTTGGAGGCATTGAAGGCGGCGGAACCAAGATGGTGTGCGCTGTTGGCGATGAATTTGGCAAGATTTATGATAAGGTTTCATTTCCGACACTGACACCTGCGGACACGATGCCGAAGATTATAGAGTATTTCAAGGCTTTTGAGATATGCGGTCTTGGACTTGCTTCTTTCGGACCGGTCGACCTTAATCCTGAGTCAGAAACTTACGGATACATTACTTCGTCCACAAAGCTGGACTGGAAGTATTACGATATTATGGGCACACTTAAGCGGGCGCTTAATGTTCCCATCAAAATTGATACGGATGTCAACGTTGCGGCACTCGGTGAGGTGGCCTTCGGAGCCATGAAGGGCGTACACAACGGCTTATATATCACAATCGGTACAGGCGTTGGTGTCGGCGAGTATGTTAACGATGCACTGGTTCACGGAAGTCTTCATCCTGAAGGCGGCCATGTGCTGGTAAGACGCCATCCGGAGGATGATTTCCCCGGAATATGCTCGTATCACGGCGACTGCCTTGAGGGCATGGCTTCAGGACCTGCCATTGAGAAGCGCGCGGGAATGAGCGCGAAGGACCTGCCTGAGGATGCCAGGGACTGGGAGTTTGTAAGCTACTACGTGGCACAGGGTATCTGCTCTTATATTCTTACTATTTCCCCCGAGCGCATTATTCTCGGCGGCGGTGTAATGAACCGTGAGCATGTGATTCCGATGATCAGACGTGAAGTGGTAAGGCTTATGAACGGCTATATAGACACCAAAGAGATGAAGGATATTGATAATTACATCATCCCCGCATCACTTGGCGGCGAGCAGGCTGTTATGGGCTGCATGAAGCTTGCGCATGACGCAGCGCTCAACTCATGATATTAAGTGCGCATCCGCACATTAATTAGTAATTTATTTTTAGGAGGATATATCATCTATGAAAATTCTTGTTTTAAACGCAGGAAGCTCATCACTTAAGTATCAGCTTATTGATATGGAGAATGAGAGCGTTCTGGCTAAGGGTAATGCCGACCGTATCGGTATTGCAGGCTCTTTCGTTAAGCACAAAAAGGGCGAGGGCGAGAACGTTATCATCAACAAGGAGCTCAAGTCACACAAGGACGCTATCGAAGTTATTATGTCACTGCTCGTTGACCCCGTTCAGGGCTGCGTTAAGTCTATGGACGAGATCGCTGCTGTAGGCCACAGAGTAGTTGCTTCAGGCGAGTACTTCAAGGAGCCCACACTTGTTACGGAAGAGAGCTTAGAGAGACTTAAGCTCACCTTCGAACTTGGACCTCTGCATAACCCTCACGCTTACACAGGCGTTATGGCTTGCCGCGAAGTTATGCCTAACACCCCCATGGTTCTGGTATTCGATACAACCTTCCATCTTACAATGCCCGAGAAGGCATATATGTACAACATTAAGTACGAGGATTACGAGGAGTTCCATGTACGTCGTTACGGCGCACACGGCACCAGCCATAAGTTCGTATCAGGCAAGGCTGCTGAGTACCTTGGCAAGGACATCAAGGACCTCAACATCATCACCTGCCACCTTGGCAACGGTTCATCAATCTCCGCAGTTAAGGGCGGTGTTTGCCAGGATACATCAATGGGCTTCACACCTCTTGCAGGTGTCTGCATGGGAACACGTGCCGGCGACATCGACGCTTCAGCAGTTGAGTTCCTTGCTAACAAGAAGGGCTTTGATATTCACCAGATTCTTAACTACTTAAATAAGGAATCAGGTCTTAAGGGCTTATCAGGCGGCTTCTCTGATTTCCGTGACCTTAGAGAGAACGTTGAGAAGGGTGGCGAGCTTGGTCGCCGCGCTCAGCTTGCTCTTGACAAGTTCGCATATGACTGCAAGAAGTACGTTGGCGCATACATGGCAGTTCTCGGCCGTGTAGACTGCATCGTCTTCACAGCAGGTATCAGCGAGTGGAACGGCTTCATTATCAACGAGATCTGCGAAGGCCTTGAGAACTACGGCATCGTAGTTGATAAGGAGAAGAACACCGACAGCTGCTCAGTTCCCGTTAAGGATATCACCGCTGCTAATTCAAAGGTTAAGCTTCTTGTTATCCCTACCAACGAAGAGCTCGTTATCGCAAGAGAGACACAGGACGTAATCAGCAAGTAATTAATTTAAATATTTACCAGGAGGCACACTATGAGCTTTATTGATGACATCAAAGTACGTGCAAGAAAAAGCATCAAGACTATCGTTTTACCTGAGGCTGAGGACAGAAGAGTTCTCGAAGCTGCAGCTACAACCCTGAAGGAGGGCAACGCTAATATCGTTCTCCTCGGCGATCCCGCTGATATTGCTAAGCTTGGTGAGGGCTTGGACCTTGCTAAGGCTACAATTATTAACCCCAAGAAGGCTGAGAAGCTTCAGGCTTACATCGACAAGCTTGTTGAACTTCGTCAGGCTAAGGGCATGACCCCTGAACTTGCTGAGCAGGCACTCACCACAGATTACACCACCTTCGCAGTAATGATGGTTAAGATGGGCGATGCTGACGGCGTTGTATCTGGTGCTTGCCATTCAACCGCTAACACCCTTCGTCCCTGCCTTCAGATTCTTAAGACAGCTCCCGGCGTTAAGAGTGCATCAGCTTTCTTCCTTATGATCGTTCCCAACTGCGAGTATGGCGAGAACGGCGTATTCGTATTTGCAGACTGCGGTCTCAATCAGAATCCTACACCCGAGCAGCTTGCTGAAATCGCAGGCCTCTCAGCTAAGAGCTTTGAGATGCTTACCGGCAAGAGCGCTAAGGTTGCTATGCTTTCACATTCTTCAAAGGGTTCAGCTAAGCACGACGACGTAACTAAGGTTGTTGAGGCTACCAAGCTTGCTCAGGAAGCTTATCCCGATACAATGATCGACGGCGAGCTTCAGCTCGACGCAGCTATCGTTCCTTCAGTTGGCGCTTCTAAGGCAGCAGGCTCACCTGTTGCAGGTCAGGCTAACGTACTTGTATTCCCTGATCTTGATGCAGGTAACATCGGTTACAAGCTCGTTCAGCGTCTTGCTAAGGCAGAAGCTTACGGCCCCGTTATGCAGGGTATCGCAGCTCCCGTTAACGATCTTTCACGCGGATGCTTCGCAGATGATATCGTAGGTGTTATCGCTATCACCGCTGTTCAGGCAGCTAACAAGTAATTATTTACAGAAGTGTATTTCCTAAAGGATATGAGGCCGGGGCTTTTGCCCCGGTCTTTTTGTGCGGTTGGACATAGCCTGAACTGTGTGACGCTTTTGTGACGGATTAGTCGGTATACTTATCTTAGACAGTGGAGAAGTATGCCCTCAGGGCAGCTAAAATGGCATGTACGCTCAAGGATGAGAGGACCGATATGATTACAGAAGCATTGATTAACGAATTCATTGAAGCCTATAAGAAGAATTTTGACGAAGGCATGGAGCTTGACAATTCCCTGCTTGAGGCGGCTTCTTACGGCGAGTGGCTGGCACGTCTGAGAATCAGGGCAGCGAAGGTCAGGGCTAATTTCGAGCAGAATGAGTATCTGATCGGGAAGATTAAGGAAGAGACCAAGGGTGAGCTTGGCATTGAGGAAGCCGCGATTTTGTATAACGGCGTCTGCAACCTGTACGATGATGCCTATGACGACTACTGCATCATAAAGCTTCTCGCTGAGCCTGCCATCCGGGTGTATGAGGCAGCGGGAGACATCGAGCATCTGGTATTTCTGTACCACGTGATGGGCTTTGAAAGCTTTGAGTTCTCCGGCCGCGTCTTTGACGCTGAGGGCTCGAAGGAAGCCGTGATGTATTTTGAGAAGGTAGTTGAGCTCGGTAATCATTACTGTGAGATTAAGAGCGAGCGTGTCAGGAAATGCTTCTTCACCGCATACAACAACATGATTGCACCGATTGCGCAGGTGGTTCCGCAGATGCGCCCGCGCGTGTTCGAGATATACCGCAAGGTCTATGAGCTCTGGGAGCGCGATGATGTGCAGGCATTGGACGGAGACAACGAGGAATTCAAAGCCTGCTTTGAGCAGATAGATGAGGATGTGCTCTTTATGGAGGAGTACATCGACGAGCTGACGGATGACGTCAAGGCGGATTTCATGAAATTCGTCGAGAAGCTTAAGGATAATCTCCCTGAGGATTATACGAATGACAGCGGAAGCTGGTTTAGGGCGTACAGCGTGTATAGGATACACAAGGGCGAGATAGATATCAGGGAGTCAATTGACGAGGGCATTAATTACCTGCTGAGTCTTGAACTGCCTGATTACGACGGCGACCCTTACGTTGCAAGATCAAGGCTTATGAACTTCCACAACACGGCCTGCTCGATTCTGTCGCAGCTCAAATCCGATGAGCTTTCGGCGGATGAAAGAGAGGCATACCTCGGACGGTTCGCCTACAAGGTTACGAGCGTGCACACACATGTGCCGTATCATTTTCTCACGGGAACGGTCAATCAGCTGTGTGGCGAGTGGTACCGCGATGTGAGCAGGTTCCTGCCGGGAATCGCTTCGAAGAAGGACTGCCTCATGAAGCTGATCATCTGCAGGCAGCCCACGACATATATTCACAGCATGATGGTCCAGACGATTGCGACACTGATTGCCGAGTCGCTAATTGATGACAACCCCGAGTTCTTCGTGGGAATCTTAGGTACCCAAAATGCGCGCGAGGTCGATGAAAGAAGCAAGGAGATCATCGATTACGTCAGCGCCAACGGTATGTTCCATGATGTTGGTAAATGCTGCATTGTTGATGTTATCAACACTCAGAACCGCAGGCTCTTCGATGAGGAGTTCGCAATGATTAAGGCACATCCCGATCTTGGTGTTAAGCTGCTTGGCAACGATGAGGATTTCATGCCGTACTTTGACGTAATCAGGGGACATCATATAACCTATGACCGACAGGGCGGATATCCGCAGATGGAGACTCCGAAGGGTAATCTGATTGTGCGCGATATAGTAACAATCGCAGACAGTATCGATGCGGCGACCGATGTGTTTGGAAGAAACTACACCTCGGGCAAGAATTTCATGACTCTGTTAGAGGAGCTTAAGCAGGCGGCGGGCGTAAGATACAACCCTGATATTGTTAATCATATAGCAAACAGCGTGGAGCTTACGACAAGTCTGGCATACATGACCAACGAGGGCAGATACCCCACGTACTACGAAGCATTTAAAGATATACTGGCAATGTAAGATAACAGATAGGGACAGAAACGTCCCTATCTTTTTTTTGCAAAGCTTGAAGTTATACTGTAAGCGATTTTGCTTTTTGCCAAAATATGACTAATGGAAGTTTATATCTTACATTGATTACCCCATCTCGGTGGGGTAAAATGCTATGCGGAAAAGGTTTATCAAAAATTAACTCTACGAGGTACATTGTGAAAATCAATACATTGAAGAAAGGTGCCGTACTTGTCCTTGCAGCCCTGCTGCTTACGGGATGCGGGAAGAACGACGGCAAATCGGCTTACAAAGTTAATATAGTTAAGAGCGATGTTTCTGATTCGTATGCGTTAGCTACAGCTGAGATGGGCGACGTTGAGCTCGTCAGCAACATCAGCTGTTCATATCAGCAGCTGAACGAAGAGAAGCTTTCGTTTGCCGTAGCAGGTTATAAGGTAGCGCACGTATACGTGCTTGAGGGTGACAGCGTTTCGGCGGGCGACCTTCTTGCAGAGCTTGACGTGAGTGATCTTACGAGCCGCAATACATCACTTAATGAGCAGATTATGGAGAGCGAGCTTGGAATTAAGCAGCAGAAGGAACTCATAAGCTTCTATAAGGGACGCATTGCCAAGGCCGAAACAACTCTTAAGGACAAGGAAGATTACACTCTTGCCATTCAGGCATGCGAAGAGAAGATAGCGACCTACGAAGGCAACATTGAGTATGCCAAGGGGAAGATTGCTGTTAATGAAGCTATCATCGCACAGTCTGCCCTCTATGCGGGAATGGACGGAACTGTTTCGAGCATCCGTGATGACATCGGCAATTTTAGAAGCGCTCTGAATTCCACAGTCATGACAATCATTGATACTACTGACTGCGCTTTCATCGCAACAGATACAAAAATGACGGATGCCGTCAAGGTCGGCGATTCAGTTTATGTCAATATATCGGGCTCCAAGAATTATGCGGCGACCGTGACTATGGTCGATACGGAAGCAGACAAAATCGTGTTTGAACTCGATGAGCCTGAATTCACATTTACCGTAGGACAGCGCGCGACAGTTTCAATTAAGCTTGACGAGCGCAAGAATGTTCTCACACTTCCTGCGACAACCGTATACGGCACTGATGAGATGCATTATGTATACACTCTGAACGAGAACGGCGTCCGCGAGATGAGAGAAATCAAGGTCGGACTTATCGGCAATCAGAAGGTTGAGATTCTGGATGGAATCGGCCTTAATGAGTCTGTTATTTTAAGGAGCAAATGAAAGGTTAACCATGAAGAGATTAGCAGCATTATTACTTGCATCAGTTCTGATGCTAAGCCTGTGCGGATGTGCGAAGGAGCAGAAGAGACCCGAGCTCAGAGAGTCGGTGAGCACCAATGTTGACATTGCCATTGCTACGGTTCGGGATTTAAGCGACATTAAGTACTATGACGGCGAGATCCTGCCCGAGGCCAACGAGCTTAGCTTTGACCATGACGGTTATATATACGGTATTTATGTTTCGGCAGGCGATTACGTTGAGGAAGGCGAAGTGCTCGCAACACTTGTCGGCAAAAACTATAACGACATTGAATCCCTCGAGGAAGAAATCGAAAGCCTTGAGGAATCCAACAAGGAGAACTTCGATTATCTGGAAGCGGAGCTCGAGCTTGAGCGTCTCTCAGGTAGTGATACAGAGCTTTTGGCACTTAATCTTAAGCACGAGAAGGAGCTTGCCAGGTTAAAGCTTGAGGAGAAGCAGGCCCGCCTTGACGCAATGCTTAAGGATGACATCGGATACGCATACATTACGGCACCCTACGACGGAATTGCAATGGCAACTACCAGCGCGGGACGCGGAGCATATCTCGAGGCCGGAACACCTATCTGTGCACTGGAGGGTACCGGAAGACCCTATATCGCATCAACATTTATCAGCGAGAAGGATATCAATGCTTTATCAGATTACTACTGCCTCATAGGCGACAGGCGCGTAGAGGTCGAGTATGTACCCTATACGAAGGCTGAGCTTAAGACACTTTCAGCGAACTCCGTGACACCCAAGGCAGTATTTAATATCAAGTCGGAGGACGCCGAGCTTAAGGTCGGCGATTACTGCGCAATTATTACGGTGGGCAACACTGTCGAGAACGTGCTCACAATTCCGATTAATGCGGTATACAATGATACGACGGGCAGATACGTCTATAAGGTTGAAGGCAATGCAAGAGTAAGACAGGATGTCGTTCTTGGAATAACAGGCTCGGCATATGTTGAGATACTTGAGGGCCTTAAGGAAGGAGACGAGGTTTATGTTAAGAACTGATTTACTTAAGACCTGCGCGCTTCTTCTTGCGGTGCTTATTTTTGCGGGAAGTGTTACGCCGGTCGGCGCGATGGAGAGCGAGGAACTGTATTTCGACGCACTGGGCGAGACCTATACGGCCAACGTCGAGACCACGAAGGTTGTTAAGGACGATTTCTTTATAAACAGCTCATGCAAGGCGTACCTTGATTACCAGAATGTTTATTACTGCTTTAATGAGATTACCTATGGCAATGTAACCTTCGGCTCATTCCTGGTCAATAACGGCTCGTATGTTACCAAGGGTAAGCCTATAGCTGAGGTCAGAGTCGATGCGGAGACAATAGACCTCGAGGAGCTTATGAACACCATCACTCTTAAGGAAGAGAGCTACGCGGAGTATTCCGAGACCAATAATGCTCTGCTTAGGGAGTATGACAGAATTTCAAAGGAGTCTGCAAGCGCAGAGGAGAGAAGAACGGCGAAGCTCCTCTATGACAGACTTGAGGTAGCATTCAAGCGTGAGAAGGACCAGAGAGAGAACGAGCTCGACAGTCTGTATAATACCTACAACAATTATGAGTCAATTGAGCCCGTAACTCAGATTACTGCTCCGGGCGACGGTTATGTTTACAATATGAACCGCTTCAGGTCGGGCGACAGGCTCTCGGGATACACATATCTGTGCGCCATTGTTGATCCGAGCGAGGTAAGAGTAGTTGTTTCGGGCGGAAGCGATATGCTCCGCTACGGCATGGAGGTAAGTGTTACACAGGGCTCCGGTGCCAAGACAGTCAGTGTTCCGGGTATTGTTACTACAAACAAGAGCACAACTCTGTCAGCTTCTCTTATCGGTTATGATGATGTAATTATGCTGCAGGGTGACCCTTCGGTATTTGACGTAAGTCAGGACGTACTTATCAAGTTCAAATCCGTTGATATGAAGAATGTTCTCACAGTCAGCAAAAGGGCTGTTTATGAGGACACCAAGGGCAAGTTCGTGTATCTGTATAGGAACGGTCAGAGCATTAAGCAGTACGTTCTTGTCGGCGGGACAAATCCCGACACGGTATACATTGTTGACGGCCTGAATGAGGGCGACACTGTAGTTATTAAGTAATTAGTGAGGATAAATCATGTTTCATCTCGTCTTACAGAGAATTTTACATAAGAAATGGATGGTTGCATCGCTTCTGATAGGTAACATTCTGCTTATCGCCATAGCGGTCAGTCATCCCATGTATCAGGCTGCCTCCAAGAGGCACATGCTGACAGACTACTTTGTGAAGTACGTGGAAGAGCACAACACCTATCCCATGGTTGTCACAAGTGTCGGACGTGTCAGAAAGGAATCGGGACGCAAGCAGCTGAACTCTACAGGCAAATACGTCGATGCGCTTCCCGACTACTTCGGAGTGGACGCCATTGAGTCTGTGACCTTCAGAAGCACGGTAGCGGCAGATGCGACCCCGCTTACCATACACGATTCAGCATCGAGCACACAGAAGCTTTCTATTGCTTCACTTAACGGCCTTAAGGATCACACGACCATTCTGAGCGGCAGTATGTATTCCTCCAAAGTCAGCGATGACGGCTTCATCGAGGCAATCATTCCTCAGTCTGTAATGGTTGAGTTCAACCTCCTTGTCGGCGAGGAGCTTGAGTTCGAGAAGACTAAGAATCTCGACAACACGGATACAATAAAAATCAGAGTTGTAGGCGTGTTCACCAACAGCGACGACGAGGATTTATTCTGGCTCAGATCCCCTGATTCATATTCTCAGTATCTGTTCATCGATGAGGGGATTTTCGAAACTATTTTCCTCGATGAGACAGCTAAAAAGTACCAGGTAGATGAGGCGAAGACTGTCATGTTTGACTACACACAGCTCCGCCCTGAGAATGTTGACCATGTACTCGAAGTCATTGATTACATGACCGGCAAGTATAAGACAGTATACTCAGCCATTGACAAGCCTGCATTTGTTGAACTTCTGAACATGTTCAAGATTGAGGAGAAGCAGGTCAGCGTAACCCTGTCAATTCTCCAGGTGCCCGTAATAGTTCTTATCGCAGCATTTATCTTTATGATTTCCAGACAGATGCTCGAGATGGAAGAGAACGAAATCGCGCTCTTAAAGAGCCGTGGCGCAACACGCAAGCAGGTTCTCTCTATGTATTTCATGCAGTCCGCAATCCTCTCGGGTGTATCCCTGATCATCGGACTCGGACTTGGCGCAATCATATGCAAATGTCTCGGTGCCGCAAGCGCGTTCCTACAGTTCTCATCGAAGCGCTCGCTCTCTATTGAGTACACCGGCGAGGTATTCCTCTATGCGCTCGCAGCAGTTGCAGTTTCAATTATCATGACCATCCTGCCTGTGCTTAAGCGCAACAAGGTATCTATTGTTGCGGCCAAGAGGAAGAAGAGCCGCAGCAACAAGCCCTTCTGGCAGAAATTCTATCTGGATGTGGTTATCCTTGCAGTATCCCTGTACGGACTGTACACCTTCAACATCCAGCAGGAAGAGCTGATGGTAAGAGTGCTTTCAGGCAAGGCGCTCGATCCGCTTCTGTTCTTAAGCTCCTCACTCTTCATCGTAGGTGCGGGCATGGTGAGCTTAAGACTGCACAGCTTAATAATCAGACTTGTTTATGCTATCGGTAAGAAGAAGTGGAAGCCCGCCGCTTACACCTCCTTCTTACAGCTTATAAGAACCGGCAACAAGCAGGCCTTCATCATGGTATTCCTTGTACTCACGGTTGCCTTCGGTATGTTCAACACAACTGTTGCCCGTACCATTCTGGCCAACGCTGAGAACAATCTCGTCTACACCAAGGGCGCTGACGTGGTTATCAATGAGTACTGGCGCAATAATGCAGCCTATGCTGCATCTGACCCCGATGAAGAGCTTGTGTTCACCGAGCCCGACTTTGGTAAATACGGCCAGCTCGGCGCAGACGGCGTAGCCAAGGTATTTATTGATAACAAGGTCATTGTTAAGGTAGATTCCAAGAACCTTGACACAAAGCTTATGGCTATTGACACGGCTGCCTTCGGACACACTACCGATATCGCTCCCGGACTTCTTAAATATGATTACTATGATTACCTGAATGTTCTGTCGACCAATCCCGAGGCAGTGCTTCTCTCCTCTAATTACAGAGACAAGCTCGGCATGAAGATCGGTGACAGGATTACATACAGAGTTGATGACAGCTACATTGCAGGCTCACTTCAGGGTGTAATATACGGCTTCTTTGATTACTGGCCTTCATATGCGCCTACCTCTGTACAGGTAATGGCAGACGAGACGATTCAGACCGTTGACAACTACCTGATTGTTGCACACCTTACAACGGTTCAGGAGAAGCTCGGAGTGTTCCCGTATCAGATATGGATCAACATGGGCGGCAATACGAGCGGCTTCTATGAGTTCGCTGACAGCGAGAATCTCAAGCTCACAAGCATGACCGATGCAGTGAAGCTTAAGAACGACATCGCAGCTCAGCCTCTGTTCCAGGGAACCAACGGTATTCTTACGATGAGCTTCATCACAATCCTTCTTATCTGCGCAATCGGATACGTAATCTACTGGATGCTCTCCATAAGGTCACGTGAGCTATTGTTCGGCATTTTCCGCGCAATGGGTATGACAAGAAGCGAGATTATCAGAATGCTCGTCAATGAGCAGGCCTTCACCGGAATCTTCGGAATCGTATTCGGTCTTGTAATCGGATGGCTTGCATCAAAGCTCTACGTTCCGATTATTCAGATTGCGTACTCGGCAGCAGACAGAGTTCTGCCGCTCGAGCTCATCACAAAGAATTCGGATATCGCAAGACTTGTAATTATTATTGTTATTATGTTCCTTATCTGCATCGGCATCCTGATCCGTCAGGTATTCCGTATGAAGATTTCACAGGCTCTGAAGCTTGGTGAGGACTGATATTAATAGGAGAAATAAAGTGTCAAACATCATTGAAACAAAAAAGGTAAACAGAATATTCGACCTTGCGGGCGGTGATAAGCTCCATGTTCTTCAGGACATCGATATCACCGTTCCGAAGAGTGCGCTCACTATTCTCAAGGGACCTTCAGGTTCAGGTAAGACAACCCTGATGAATCTGCTCGGAGCACTTGATGCTCCGAACTCAGGCGAGATACTGTTTGAGGGCAGGGAGATAGGCTCGCTCAGCGATGAGGAGAAGGGACAGCTCAGACGCAGCCATTTCGGCTTTGTATTCCAGTCGGTATCTCTTATCCCTATCATGACAGTCTATGAGAATGTTGAATTTGCGCTCAGACTTGCGGGCTATGAGGGTGACTATAAAGAGAGAGTTACTCAGTGTCTCAAGATGGTCGGACTTGCTTCACGTATGCAGCATATGCCGCAGGAGCTTTCGGGCGGCGAGCAGCAGCGTGTCGCAATTGCGCGCGCAATCGCACATAAGCCTGAGGTCGTATTTGCCGATGAGCCCACTGCAGAGCTCGACAGCCAGACGGCCATCAGCGTTGTCAACATATTCAAGGAGCTCATCATTGAGGAAGGCATCACAATCGTAATGACTACCCATGATACATCTCTTATGTCTGCGGGCGACGTAGCATATACCATTAACGGAGGTAGAATCGATGGATAATCAGAATACCCCTATGGTACTGGCCGAGAATCTGGTCAAGATATATAAAACAGAGGACCTTGAGGTACTTGCTCTTCAGGGTCTGGACTTAAGAGTTGAGAAGGGCGAGCTCACCGCAATCATAGGTAATTCAGGAAGCGGCAAATCCACCTTCCTAAACATGCTTGGCGGACTTGATGAGCCAAGCGCCGGCAAGCTCTTTGTTGACGGACAGGATCTTTTTAAGATGACCACGAAGGAGAAGGACGCTTACAAGTGCAATACAGTAGGCTTTGTATGGCAGAACAATGCGCGTAACCTTCTTCCCTACATGACAGCTTATGAGAATATCATAACTCCGATGCTCTTCACCTCCGAGAAGGAGCGCGACGCGCGTGCGGCAGAGCTTTTGGACCTGGTCGGAATGACCCACAGAAAGAACAGCAGATTAAGCCAGCTCTCAGGCGGTGAGCAGCAGCGTATCGCAATAGCGATTGCTCTTGCCAACAAGCCTAAGCTTCTTCTTGCCGACGAGCCTACAGGCTCGGTTGACCGTAAGACTGCCGATTACATTCTTGATGTGTTCAAGAAGCTTAACACCGAGTACGAGCAGACGATTATCATTGTTACCCATGACGTTGAGCTCTCCAAGAAGGTTAACCGAGTAGTTGCCATCCGAGACGGCAAAATCAGTTCCGAGCGAATCCTGCGTGACCGCTACCAGGGCAATTTCGCGGCAGGTCAGGTCAACTGGATGGAAGAAGAGACTCAGGATGAGTACGTAATAGTCGACCGCGCAGGCAGACTTCAGATACCGAGACATATGCTGGACGAGTTAGGGCTTACCGATAACAAAATTAAGGTCGTATATGAAGACGGCAAGGTAATTCTCTCCAAGCCGTGATTGAATTAATACTTAAACAAAGCAGAACTCCTGCACCCGAAAGGGCGCAGGGGTTTTTTGCAGTCATAAAACGCTGTTAGACTTGAACACTTGAACGCGTTAAGACTTTGCTTGACAAAAGTGTCCGCGAGTGGTAGACTAATCCATCGGAATAGTATCGCAAAATGTGGACTATAGGGGTTGATTATTCATGAACACAAAAAATCTGGCTTATATCATTAAGAGAATTATCCTGGCTATCGTGACTATCTGGGTTGTAATCACGGTGACCTTTTTTATCATGCACGCGGTTCCCGGAGGCCCCTTCCTTGGGGAGAAGGCCAAGTCGGAAGCTACCATCGCTGCGCTTGAGGCGAAGTACGGCTTGGACAAACCGCTATTTACCCAGTACCTGACCTATCTGAAGGACATTGTCACCAAGTTCGACTTTGGACCTTCCCTTAAAAAGGAGGGCCGAACGGTTATCGGAATCATCGGTGACGGAATGAGGACTTCTGCGAGGCTGGGCATTGCCGCCGCGATTATTGCGACGATATTCGGCATTCTGCTTGGTTCGGTTGCGGCACTTCGCAGAAACAGGCTGATTGACCGAATCATCATGGTGCTTACGACTGCGTTTGTCTCAATGCCGTCGTTTATCATGGGAACGCTGCTACTGATTCTGTTCGCAATTAAGTTCCCTCTTGTGCCGGCCAACGGTGAGACGGCGCAGGGACTTATTCTGCCGATTATCACGTTGTCCTTATCACCTATGGCGAGCATCACACGTCTAACGAGATCATCAATGCTTGATGTTCTCGGACAGGACTACATAAGAACCGCACGCGCCAAGGGTGTTTCCAAGGCTAAGATAATATTCGGCCACGCACTTAAGAACTCACTGATTCCTGTTATTACTTATGTCGGACCCATGCTCGCCTATATCGTTACCGGCTCGCTGGTCGTTGAGCAGATATTTGCGGTGCCCGGAATCGGACGTGCATTCGTTAACAGTATTACGAACCGAGATTATCCTCTGATTATGGGAACAACAATCATTCTGGCAGCCCTGATTGTCATTATGAACCTTATCAGCGATATCCTGTACAAGGTAGTTGACCCCAGAATCAAACTTGTATAATAACAGACTATTATTCAGAGCATTGAAGCTTAAGTGGAGACAATATGACAGATAACGATAAGAAATTTAAGCCCAAATTTACAATGCATGTAAATGTGGACGATTTCCTTCCCGCAACTGATGCGGAGAAAGAATACTTAGTTCAGATGCGTCCCTCGACAACCTTCTTTAGGGACGGTGTGAAGCGCTTTTTAAAGAACAAGGTCGCAACAGTCAGCCTGATCATCATTATTCTGATTACGCTGGCCTGCATCATTATACCCTTCTTCTGGCCGTATTCGTACGAACAGCAGCTGGGTGTCAAGTTCTTAAAGCCTGTTGATTCAAGCTATAACAATCTCGCTCCTTTTGAGTACGGCAAGACGGAGCTTAAACAGATCGAGAACGGAGAGAGCGTATTCCCTCATATCTTCGGAACGGACGCGCTCGGACGTGATTACTTTATAAGAATCGTGTACGGTACACGTATTTCCCTCGCAGTAGGCTTCTTCGCAAGTATCATAGTGCTTGTCATAGGACTTATCGTCGGAGCCGTAGCGGGATATTGCGGAGGCAAGGTCGACCTCTATATCATGCGTGTGGTAGATATCATTTATTCACTGCCCGATATGCTTATGGTCATCCTTCTTGCGGCAGCTCTTAAGCAGACAGGACTTAGCGAAGCCATAGAGGGCACGGTACTTGAGAAGATCGGAAGTAACATCATAAGTCTGTTCATAGTATTCGCGCTTCTGTACTGGGTATCAATGTCCAGACTTATCCGCGGACAGATTCTGTCGTTACGTGAGCAGGAGTATGTTCTTGCAGCGCAGGCAGCAGGTGCCAAGGGCAGCTGGATTATTAAGAAGCATCTTACACCGAACTGTATCAGTGTAATTATTATTTCGACAGCGCTCCAGATTCCGAGCGCGATATTCACTGAGTCATACTTAAGCTTCCTGGGCCTCGGCGTTAACGCGCCCATGCCTTCGCTCGGCTCACTTGCCTCAGACGCCCTGAACGGAATAAGCTCGCACACCTATCGCCTTGTAATACCGGCGATTGTAATATCACTTATAGTATTATCACTGAACCTGTTAGGCGACGGTCTGCGCGACGCGTTTGACCCGAAGCTTAATTCTTAAGGAGGAATAGCAATGGCATATTTAGAGGTAAATAACCTGCGTACTTCCTTCTTCACAGACGCAGGTGAGGTCAAGGCTGTTAACGGCGTATCCTTCGAGCTTGAGCGCGGCAAGGTACTTGGAATTGTAGGCGAATCAGGTTCAGGCAAGTCAGTTACGGCTTATTCAATCATGCAGATTCTGGCACCGACAGGCAAGATTGTCGGCGGCTCAGTCAAGGTCGATGGCAGGGAACTCGTCGGAGCAGGCGAGGATGTAATGAAGACAATACGAGGCAACAGAGTCTCGATTATTTTCCAGGACCCCATGACATCCCTTAACCCGACATACACTATAGGACATCAGCTTATGGAGGCAATCCTTCTGCACACGGACAGAAACCGCAAGCAGGCGAAGGAGCGCGCAATTGAGATGCTCCGCCTCGTTAACATCAATGAGCCTGAGAGACGAATGAAGCAGTATCCTCATGAGTTCTCGGGCGGTATGAGACAGCGAATCGTCATCGCAATGGCACTTGCCTGTGAGCCTGATATCCTGATTGCGGACGAGCCCACGACAGCGCTTGACGTTACTATCCAGGCACAGATACTGGAGCTGATGAGTTCTCTTCAGAAGGAACTCGGAATGGCTATTATTATGATTACTCATGACTTAGGCGTAGTAGCCCAGATGTGTGATGACGTAATCGTTATGTATGCAGGCTCGATATGCGAGAAGGGCAGTGCGGAGGATATATTCTATCATCCCGCACATGAGTACACCAAGGGACTGATTCGCTCAATTCCCACTGTAAGCACGATGGGACAGAAGCTTAAGCCTATAAGCGGTACTCCGATAGACCTGCTCAATATGCCCGCAGGATGTCCTTTCGCTCCCAGATGTGATTCGACGATGAAGATATGTCTTAGAGAGAGAGCTCCGTATATGGAGATAAGCGAGGGACACACCACCGCATGCTGGATGAACTGCAAAAATATGGTGAATGAGGGGGTAGAAGCAAATGAGTGATAATACACAGAGACCCCTTGTTGAAATAAAGCATCTGAAGGAGTATTTCGACATCAATGTCGGCTTCTTCAAAACCGTTCCGCTTAAGGCCGTGGACGATGTTTCTTTCTCAATTAACAGAGGTGAGACTCTCGGCCTTGTAGGTGAGTCGGGCTGTGGCAAAACGACGGTCGGACGTACCATACTTAATCTGTATAAGCCTACCGGCGGTGAAATCTGGTACGATGGCAAGCAGATAAAGACAAAGGCAGACCTTAAGGAATTCAGAACCAAGGCGACAATGGTATTCCAGGATCCTTATTCATCGCTGAATCCTCGAATGACCGTTGCGGATATAATCGGCGAACCGTTAGATATTCACAAGATGTACTCCTCAAAGGAGGAGCGCCGGGAGAGGATACTATCTCTCATGGCTGATGTCGGACTCAATTCGGAGCACGCTTCCCGTTATGCTCACGAGTTCTCGGGCGGCCAGAGACAGCGTATCGGAATCGCCAGAGCACTTGCAGTCCGCCCTGAGTTTATAGTCTGTGATGAGCCTGTATCTGCACTTGACGTATCAATTCAGGCGCAGGTAATTAACATGTTCGGTGAGCTTCAGGAGAAGCTTGGCCTTACATATCTGTTTATCGCCCATGACCTGCTTGTAGTACGTCACATCAGTGACAGAATTGCAGTTATGTACCTTGGTAAAATGGTTGAGTTAGGACCTGCGGACGAGATATGTGAACACCCGCTGCATCCTTATTCAAAGGCACTTATGTCAGCCGTACCCATGCCTGACCCTCAGGTGGCCAAGGCGAATAAGAGAATCGTGCTCTCAGGCGATATTCCTTCACCTCTTGTTGCACCGAGCGGCTGTCCGTTCAGAACAAGATGCGCATACGCCACCAAGGCCTGCGCAGAGTCCATGCCTGCTTTTGAGGAAATATCACCCGGACGTTTTGTAGCCTGCCACAGGGTCAAAGAAATCAACTGAGAGGAGCTGTGCTCCGGACATTACTTCAGTCATAAGCCCGTAATCACACGACAAAGGGAGGAGGGCTCTTGATAAATATTTTGTAAGAAAGGGATTAGGATATTATGAAGAACATTAAGAAAATGCTCGCTCTGCTTTTAGCAGCTGTTATGGTAATGTCATGCCTTACAGCCTGCACAAAGAAGGGCAGCAGCGACGACAAGAAACAGAATGAAACAAAGACAGAGAACAGCAGCTCAAAGAGCGAGAGCAAGAGCGATACCTCAACAGATGTATCTAACCTTGTTACTTACTTCTCAAACGTTCCTTCAATGACTTATCTGTACAACACAAGTGAAGGACATAAGGCAATCGGTGAGTACCTCCAGTCAGCAATGGGACAGGTTGGTATCAACATGAGCCTTGAGAACCAGGAGTGGGCTACATTCCTTAACACACGTAAGGATGGTAACTACACCGTAGCACGTAACGGATGGCTTGCAGATTACAACGATCCCATCTGCTTCCTTGATATGTGGACATCATCATCAGGTAACAACGATGTTCAGTTCGGTAAGGGCGCTCATAAGGATCTCGCTATGTACAGCCTTGACCTTACTTCTTTCGGATACGACGTTAAGGTCGTTGACGGAACCTGGGCAGATACCTATGACGTGCTTATCAGCACCATCAAGAGCTGCACAGATTCAACAAAGCGTTACGGTATGATGCATGTAGCTGAGGATATGCTCATGGATACCGGCTGTATCGTTCCTCTGTACTATTACACAGATCTGTACATGCTTGATGACAGCGTTAAGGGCTTCTTCTGCAACCCTCTCGGCTACAAGTACATGATGTACACAACAGTTAACGGACAGTCTGATTCACTTTCAGTATGTCTTGCATCAGAGCCCGATACTCTTGATCCTGCACTTAACTCTGCAGTTGACGGAGCTACAATGATCGCTCACCTCTTCTCAGGTCTTGCTAAGTGGGACCAGGACAAGAACGGCAACCTTATTATCGCAGCTGACCTTGCTGAGTCATTAGTTGACCCTGTTGAGAACGCTGACGGCACTGTAACCTATACCTATACTATCCGCGAGGGCGCTAAGTGGTCAAACGGCGAGGACGTTAAGGCTTCTGATTTCGTTAATTCATGGCAGCGTGCTTCAGACCCTGCAACAGGAGCTGACTACGGCTACATGTTCGAGGTTGTTAAGGGCTACAGCGAGGAAGTTGAGGGCGCTAACCTTGATATCTCTGCAGACGATGCAGCAAGAACAATTACCGTTACACTTAACAATGCAGTTGCTTACTGGAATGAGCTTCTTGCATTCCCTACTTATTTCCCTGTATACAATGCAGCTAACGTAGCAGACGGCTGGGCAACAGATCCTTCAACCTTCATCTGCAACGGTGCATACACTATTGATTCCTGGACACATGATTCACTCATCACTCTTAAGAAGAACCCTTCATATATTGATGCTTCTTCAATCACTATGAATGAAATCAAGTGCTACCTCTCAGATGATGCCAACAACATGCTCACCAACTTCAAGAACGGTGACTGGCAGTTAATCGATGATGTTCCTACCAACGAGATTGCTACTCTTAAGAAGGATTATCCTACTGAGTTCGTAGTAGCAGGTCAGATCGGTACCTACTATGTATGCTGGAACATTAACGCTGACATCCTTCCTGCAGACAGCGGCTTAACAGGCGTTGAGGCTGAGAAGGCTAAGGCAGAAATCCGTAAGGCAATCGGTCTGTTATACGACCGTAACTACATCGTAGAAGAAATCGGACAGGCAGGTCAGGTTCCCGCTTCTTCATTCGTAGCAATGGGTATGACTGATGCTGACGGCAACGAGTTCTATAAGAACGCAGGTTCAAGCGATTCTTACATCGGATACTACGATGTATCAGCAGAAGCATATGAAGCTAACTGCATGGAAGCACTTGCAATTCTGAATAAATATTACAAATAATATTAGATATATCGATAATCCGATGCACGATATATATGAACCAATTTGTGAAGAGGATATAGATAAATCACCAAAAATATAAGTTGTAATTTTGATATTTCATAATTGAGTGAATTGTTAGGTATCTTCACAAAAAATGAAGATACCTAACTTTTTTTTTGCTTGTCATGGACGCACATTTGTGCTAATATGTCTGTTAGATTTTGTGGAGTGGGGGATGAACAATGTTTTACTCCACAAGGTCATGGCCAAAGGCCGTGAAAAAAATTCAGAGAAAGGATTATAGAATTATGAAGAACATTAAGAAAGTTCTCGCTCTTCTCCTTGCAGCTATTATGGTATTCTCAGTAGTTGGATGTAAGAAGACAGAAGAGCAGCCTAAGGACGCTCCTAAGCAGGACGTTGTTAAGGATGAGACTCCCAAGACTACTGAAGCTCCCGTACAGGCAGTTGATGAAGTTGAGGAGTATTACTGTGATGAGTTCGGTGTTATGACTCTTGGCAACTATGAGTATGGCAAGGACTATCAGTCACTTTATGATGAGTGTGGTAAGAACATTACCATCGCTGACGTTGTTGAGGATCCCGATACAGGATTCGCTTATATCAATTACAATGGCGAGTTAAGACTTCTCGGTCTTGATTTCCTCACCATGGCAATGGTATACAACAATACACCCGCTGGCGATTACAAGACCGCTGACGATGTATACGCAGCATGGTGGAGACTCTACATCACCCGTTGGAATTACCTCCTTCCCGAGGTTCCCCTGTACTCAAACGAGTACTACGATCTGTACAATGCACAGATTACCGGTGTTGCTGAGCATCCTACCAACCCCTTCTGGTCACCTACAGACGCTCTGATTGACTGGGCATCAACAAAGGCTGACGAGAGCATCATCGTTGGTAACACAACTGAGCTTTCAGGTCAGTTCCGTTCATCATCATTCGGTAAGTCAAGCCCCGGAGCAGCTGATAACGATATCGACGGTCTCATTAACGGTCTTCTTACCGTTGAGAAGACAAAAGAGGGCGGTTATGTTTGGAATGACACTGTAGTAGCTAATCACAGCGAAGCAGTTAACGCTGACGGAAGCAAGACCTTCACTATCACTCTTCAGAAGGACCTTGTATTCAGCGATGGCAGCCCTATCAATGCTAAGAACTATGTAGTTGGTACACTTGCAGGTCTTACTCCTGTTTATACAGAAGCAGCAAGCCGTCAGAGCTCAGGCCTTACAATCGTTGGTTGGAAGGACGCTTACGGCGTATATGCAGGTCCCGATTCAGCAGAAGGCGTTAAGTACTTATCAGGTCTTCGTCTGATTGACGATTACACCTTCTCTGCTACTATCCCTGCTGACTACATCCCTTACTTCTATGATATTCTTTACGCTCAGTATAGCCCCGGTTATCTTCCTCTTTACCTCGGCGCTGACGGAGACGTATTTGATGATGGCGAGGGTTGCTACCTCTCAGACAGCTTCTATGCTAAGGACGCTGAGGGCAAGTACATCCAGGCTGCACAGATTAAGGAAGCATTCACAAGCACTTCAGCTGAAGTATACGCTAAGTATCCTTACTCAGGACCTTACTGCGTAAAGTCATTTGATGTTGCTGATTCTTCAGCAGTTCTCGAAGTTAACCCTAACTTCAAGGGCAACTATGAGGGAACCAAGCCTCAGATTAAGAAGATCATCTACAAGAAGATCGTTTCTGATACTCAGATCGAGGACTTCAAGGCAGGCGGTCTTGATATTATTGCCGGTATCACCGGTGGCGCTGACACTGATAACGCTCTTGCACTTGCAGACGGTTCAAACGGCGCATATGGTTATATCCACTACAGCCGTGCAGGTTATGGTAAGCTCGGATTCCGTGCTGACTACGGCCCTGCACAGTTCGCAGAAGTACGTCAGGCAATCGCTTTCTGTATGAACCGTGGACAGTTCGCTAAGGACTTCACCGGTGGTTACGGCGGCGTTGTTGATGGACCTTACTACACAGGTTCATGGATGTACAAGGCAGCTATGGATCAGGGTATGCTTCTTAACGCATACGCTACTTCTTCAGACAGCGCTATCGAAGTACTCGTTAACGGCGGCTGGATTTATGCAGCAGACGGTTCAGAGTACAAGGAGGGCGTTCGTTATAAGAAGATCCCTGCAGAGTACATCAACGATAACGATAAGAACTATCAGTCAGTTGACGGAACCTACAAGACCACTTGCGTAGACGGCGACTACTATATGCCTCTTGCAATTAACTGGTACGGTACTTCTAACAACGAGTTCACCGATCTTCTTCAGACCGGTTTCAAGGCTAACGATAACATCGCTGCAGCTGGTATGGTTGTATACAACACAATCGGCGATTTCGCTCCCATGCTTGACGAGCTTTATCAGGCAGCTATTTATGGTTACTATTCAGGAAGCCCTATGTACTGCGCATTCAACTTCGCTACAGGCTTCAACTCAGCAGTTTATGATTACTCATTCAACATGACTGTTGATCCTTCTATGTACGATGACTATTCACAGTACTATATCAAGGATTCAGCTGATATCTACTGGCTTAACAAGTAATTAGTATTAGTTATTGAATAAAGCGTGATAACGCATCCGACGGGTACAAAATCCCGTCGGATGCGTTTGTCACGATTTATGGTTGTTTATTTTTATACATAAATTTGAATATTACGCGATGTTTTATGCACATATGCGTTAACATAGAACAAGTAATAAGTAATTAAAAAATGTAAGTGAGGATTAGAACATGGGTAGATACATTGCTAAAAGATGTGTGTATATGATAGCAGTATTCTTCATACTGACCTTCCTGTTATTCTGCCTGTACCGTCTTATGCCTTCAAACAGGGCATACACTGATGCAAGAACCGAGTACCAGAGCCTTAAGAGAGGACTTCAGGATGAGGAAGATCTGGATGCTGTTTTTAACGAGATATATCTTCGCTATCAGAGAATGTACGGAACAGATATAGACAACAACTTCCTTCTGTACCTTCGCTGGCTCGGAGCATATCCGCTGTACAACGGTGAGTATAACGGTCTGTTCCAGGGCAATTTCGGTCACTCGTATGAGCACAATGCCGAAGTCATTGACATTATAGGAGATTATCTGCGGAATACGATTGTTATAAGTTTGGTTTCGGAGATATTCGTCCTTGGCATCTCAATTCCTTTGGGCATCCAGTGTGCAGTTAAGAAGGGCAAGAGATTCGACCGTGGAGTTCAGTTCCTGTCTCTGATCGGTTTCTCAACACCTAACTTTGTTGTATATATTGTATTCATCGTGCTCTTCTGTTCAATACTTGGCTGGTTCCCTGTCTCAGGCATGCATACGCCGGGAGCTAACTACACCGGCTGGGCATTAGTTAAGGACACACTGTGGCATGTAGCACTTCCTGCTATCTGCTCAGTATTCGTAGGACTGGCAACTATTATCCGTATAACAAGAGCTTCAATGATTGACGCATTGAGTCTTGACTGTATCAGAACCGCAAGAGCCAAGGGTCTTAAGGAGAAGGTAGTTATCTACTCGCACGCATGGCGCAACGCCTTAGTTCCCATGGTAGCAATTATTGTCGGAGCATTCTTCGGACTTATCGGCGGATCGATGGTTATGGAGAACATGTTCGGCTTCAAGGGAATGGGTTCTCTGTATCTTTCTTCATTAAACACTCAGGACTATGACATGATTATGTTTATTGAGGTTATTTATACATTCGTAGGTCTGTTTAGCGGACTTGTAATTGACCTGGCATACGGTCTTGTTGACCCTCGAGTTAGAATTAATAAGTAAGGAGGAGACTTTTGATGAGTAAGAATAATAAAAAAGAGAATGTCTTCTCTGTACTTGGCCGCTGGTTCGTACGCCTCTTTATGGGACAGAAGTACGAGCAGAAGATGTATGACAAGCAGAAGAAGACTGAAGCTGAGGAGAACGCTCAGAAGTCTAACGAGCCCGATGACTCCGATCTTATTGTGAGCCCCGGACGTGAGGCATTCCAGAGATTCTGCAAGAGAAAGTTTGCAGTTGTATCTGTATTCGTGGTTATTGCAATGTTCCTTATTGTGTTCATCGGACCTCTCTTTATGGAGAAGTATTACGATGCGTATACTGAGGTAACACTTAAGAATATTCCGCCCAACCTTAAGATGAAGACGGTTCCCAAGGAGCTTAGGGACGACATCAAGATGATTGACAGCTACGGTGCTTTCACGGTCGGTCTGTCAAACACCGGTAAGGTATATGTTTGGGGCGTCGGCAAGATCGGTGCTACAGGACTTAACGTTGAGGACATCCCCGAGGAGGTTCAGAACGCCAAGATTGCATGGATTGCAGCAGGCGTTGACCATGTAGTGGCATTCGGTGAGGACGGTACCTACTATGCTTGGGGCAACAACCGTTTCGGACAGATTGCAGCTACTCCCGATGTTGTGAGCAACCCTAACCTTGAGCCTGTTCCTGAAGAAGTATCAGGTGGCAAGCTCGATGTAAGCCATATCAAGAAGGTTACCTGCGGCTATCAGGCAACAGCAGTTGTTATGGATGACGGAACCCTTTATATCTGGGGTAACAAGCAGGCTTACAGCAACATCGATTCCTTCGTTGGCAAGACCAACATCGTTGATGTTGATTTCACTCTGAACTATGTAGTAGGTCTTGACAGCAAAAAGAACGGTATCTATACAGGTACCCGTGGATTATACGATGTAGCTAAGACAAGCGTTAGCGGTGAGACTGAGAAGATGTTCGCCTTCCTTAACGGAAGAACAATTGAGTCCATAAGCGCAAGCTCATCAAGTATCTGTATGCTTCTTAGCGACGGTACAATTGCAGTAACCGGTGACTTCATGATTGACAGCGTTGACCTTCCTGTTCTTCAGAACGGTGAGAAGGTTATTGACGTTGAGGCAGGTAACTACCACTTCACCTGTGTTACCGACCAGGGCAATGTATATTCCTTCGGCGGCGACCACTACTATCAGGCAGAGGTTCCCGCAGGTATTAAGAATGCAGCCAAGATTTATACCGGTGCATTCCAGAGCTACGCAGTTGATGCCAACAATGACTTCATCGAGAGCTGGGGTCTTAAGGGCTTCTTATTCGGTACTGATGACCGAGGCGCAGACATCGCACAGCGTGCGCTTGCAGGCGGACGTGTAACAATGACCTTCGGTGCTACGGCAGTACTTATTGAGATTCTGCTCGGTGTATCCTTAGGCTGTCTTACAGGCTACTGCGGAGGCTGGGTCGATATTCTTGTTATGCGTATAGCTGAGGTATTCTCATCTATCCCGCTTATTCCCTTTATGGCGATTATCGCATCACTTTTGGCACAGGCATCGATTACCTCTACGCAGAGGCTAATGATGACAATGGGTATTCTGGGTGTATTAGGATGGCCCGGTTTCTGCTCAATAACCCGTGCGCAGATTCTTGTAGCGCGTGAGAGCGAGTATGTTACCGCAGCTCAGGCTATGGGTGTCAAGGGCAGCAGAATTGCATTTAAGCACATTCTTCCTAACGTTATGTCAGTTATTCTCGTTAACATAGTAATGTCCTTCGCAGGCTCTATGCAGACAGAGACTACACTGTCATTCCTGGGATTCGGTGTTGTATATCCTCAGCCCAGTTGGGGCAATATGCTCTCAAAGGCAAGCAACGCGGTTGCAGCCATCAACTTCCCCTGGCAGTGGATATTCACCTCAATATTGTTGATTATTACGGCTATCTGTATTAACACCATTGGTGACACCATCCGTGATGTTATGGATCCTAAGTCGTCTAATGACAAATAAGGAGGGAGAATAGACATGGCATTACTTGAAGTTAAAAACTTACATACATTTTTCACTACCAAAAAGGGTATTGTTAAGGCAGTTAACGACGTGTCTTATACCCTTGAGGCCGGCAAAACCATCGGTATCGTTGGTGAGTCCGGTTCCGGTAAGTCAGTATCCGCAATGAGTATTCTCCGTCTTCTCGATGGCAACGGCTTTATCGAGAGCGGTGAGATTCTCATGGAGGGCAAGGACCTTACCAAGATTTCAATGGAAGAGATGTACCACATAAGAGGCAATGATATCTCCGTTATTTTCCAGGAGCCCATGACAAGCCTTAACCCGGTATTCTCGATAGACAAGCAGCTTTCTGAGCCCTTCATTATTCATCAGAATATGTCTAAGAAGGAAGCTCATGAGGAAGCACTTAAGATGCTTCGTGACGTTCAGATTCCTAACCCTGAGGTCGTTATCAGGCAGTATCCTCACCAGTTATCAGGCGGTATGAGACAGCGTGTCATGATTGCGATGGCACTTGCCTGCAAGCCTAAGATTCTGATCGCCGATGAGCCTACTACCGCGCTTGATGTTACAATTCAGGCACAGATTCTTAAGCTCATGAACAATCTTAAGAAGACTACCAATGCAGCTATTATTTTCATTACCCATGACCTTGGCGTAATCAACGAGATGGCTGATGACGTAGCAGTTATGTACTGTGGACAGGTTGTTGAGCATACTCCCGCTTCCGTAATCTTCGGCAAGCCCGCATGCAGCCATCCTTACACAGAGGGACTTATGAATTCAATTCCGAGACTTGACACTGAGGCTGAGCGCCTTGAGCCTATCCCCGGAGTTGTACCTCATCCCTTAGCACTTCCCAAGGGCTGTAAGTTCGCGCCCAGATGCAAGTATTGCACACAGAAGTGTATTGAAGAAGAACCTGAGCTTGTAGCTGTTAATGAGAACCAGCAGATCAGATGCTTCTACCCTAACGAGGAGGAAAGAAACAGTGCAGAACACAAAAAAATTACTGTCAATAACTAATTTAAAGAAATATTTCCCTGTTGCGAAGTCCTCCATCTTCCAGAAACAGCAGTTATATGTCCGCGCTAACGAGGACATCTCTATTGATATTTACGAGGGCGAGACACTCGGTGTCGTAGGTGAGTCAGGATGCGGCAAGTCAACACTTGGACGTGTACTTCTTCAGCTCTATCCTCAGACAGCAGGCTGCACGCTCTATTACGGAACACTGCTTGATGAGCTCACACCTTCTTATGTTGAGGACACCATTAAGCATGACGCCAAGTACAGAAAGAAGTACAACAAGGCTACTGCCAAGGCAGAGGAGCTTGCGAAGAAGGTTGAGGAAGCAGGCGGCGAGGACAAGGCCGAGTTCTTCCTTCTCCAGAGCGCTAACATCGCAAGATGCGAGCAGCAGACCGCTCTTAGCAACATCGTTAAGATTTTAGGCGGATTCTTCGCTGTTGATGATTCAGAAGGCAAGAAGCTCTTACTTGATATTTATAATGAGTGCAAGAAGCGCAATGCTGTTGCAGCTAAGCGCAAGTCTGTCAATGTTCAGTACGAGCATTTCGCACATCTTGCAGAGAGCGATGAGGCAGAGGCAGCTAAGGCAGCTTCCAAGAAGGAAGCTTTTAAGGCTAAGCTTGATTTGGCAGACAGTGAGATAGCAGCGTACAATGCTAAGATTAATGCTCTTACTGAGAAGCTTAACGCAGTTAAGGCTAAGTACAAGGATAACGCAGAGTTCAATAAGTACGAGGCTATGCTTGATAACGGTATTGATCTTGCCCGCCTTAAGTATGAGGAGATGAGAGCCTTACGTAAGGATCTGCAGATTATTTTCCAGGATCCCTATTCAAGCTTGAATCCCAGATTCACGGTAGGTCAGATTATCGAGGAAGGACTTGTTACACATAAGTTCTTCAGACACGGATCAAGCAAGATGCGTGAGTACATCGTTCAGACCATGAAGGACTGCGGTCTGCAGGAGTACATGCTGACAAGATTCCCTCATCAGTTCTCAGGTGGACAGCGTCAGCGTATCTGTATCGCAAGAGCGCTTGCAGTACAGCCTAAGTTCGTTGTTTGTGACGAGTGTGTATCAGCACTTGATGTTTCCATTCAGTCACAGATTATTAACCTGCTTCAGGAGCTTAAAGAGAAGCAGAGTCTTACATACATGTTCATATCCCATGACCTTTCGGTTGTTAAGTTCATATCAGACCGAATCATGGTTATGTACCTTGGTAATGTAGTTGAGCTGGCAGACAAGAAGACTATTTTCGATGATCCCAGACATCCTTACACAGTAGCCCTCCTGTCATCAATCCCTACCACAGATCCCGGATCTGCTGATAAGGAGAGAATCATTCTTGAAGGTAACATACCCAGCCCTGTTAATCCTCCTGCAGGATGTAAGTTCTGCACCAGATGTTACATGGCTACCGAGAAGTGCCACCGCGTAACTCCTCATCTTACAGAGATTGAGCCCGGTCACTTCTGTGCATGTCATTATCCTGAGAGAAAGCTCGACGAGAACAAGAATTATCTCTTCGATATCAACAAGGAAGAGAACTGAGTATAAAATGAGATTTGACTTATTTAAGAAGAATCAAAAAGAAGAGAATACTAACGGTATGCCTTACAAATACACGGATACAGAGGAAGAGCCCCATGTCGGATTCAAGGACAGATTCGCCATGTGGCTCTCCGGTGTGCTGATTATAGGCATACCGTGTTTTCTTATGATTCTTTTGGTTCTGGGAGTGACATTTCTGCTGTTTGGCGGCAGATAGGAATTTTGGCAGGAGAAGCTTTTGACAAGATAAGATTTTGTAGGATTGGATTAGAGAATGGGATTATTTGACAAAAAACTTCAGTACACTAAGGATTACAGAACAGATACGGTTACGGATGAGAAAGGCCGCGAACACAAGAAATATACTTATATCGGACCTCTTATTCCGTTTATTACCGATGCTAAAACAGTTAAAAAGAAATTCATAATAACGGCGGTTCTGACGGTTATTCTGGTTGTGTGCCTGATAATAACGGAGGGCCTTGAGCACGGTTCGGCGTGGTTTGCTTTAGTTTCAATTCCGTTAGCTGTGGCACTGTTCCCCACGCTGTATCTTATAATGGGCGTATGCACACTGCAGTATAACGGCGACAGGATGCGCAGGGACAGATATGAGCACAGCTATGTGAGAGTACTTAAGTCCTGCGCAGGTATTATTCCGTGTGTCGGCGTGGGGCTGATTGCGGATTTTGTATACAGGTTCATGTATAAGGACTGGCTGTTCCTTAAGGAGGACATTCTGTTCTATGTGATGGTGGTAATCGTACTTACAGCGGCAGTTGCGATAGTACTGATTGTGAGAAGTGTAGAGGTTGATGAAAGACAGCTGCTTCTTGGTGCGAAGTAACTGTACATGCGGGGTGACATTATGGGTAATAAGGATTCTAATGCGGCAACGAGAGAGTATTATGACAGTATTTTCGTGAAGACAAGGTATATCGATTCTGATCTGCCTGACATGGGTGTTGAACTGTTTGGAAGACATTTTGACACACCGATAGGAACGGCAGCTCTGTCTCATATGAACGGCACGAGAGAGCACGGCATGGTGGAGCTTGCGCGCGGCGCAGCCATGGCAGGAGCAGTTAATTTCTGCGGCATGGAGAGCTATGACGGCGAGATAGATGATATTATGACTGCGGGCGCTGCTACGGTCAGAATAATCAAGCCGCATCTGGATAACGCGGAAGTGTTCAAAAGAATTGAGCATGCCAAGGCGCTTAAGGTGTTCGCTATGGGCATGGATATTGACCATGCTTACAGATGGGACGGGACCTATGACGTTGTCGAGGGACTTCCCATGCACCCGAAGACAAAGGCAGAGCTTAAGAGCTTTGTGGACGCAGCAGAGGGTATCCCCTTTGTAGTCAAGGGCGTGCTGAGCGCACAGGATGCTCTTAAATGCGCTGAGATCGGCGTATCGGGCATTGTGGTATCACATCACCACGGAATTATGCCTTATTCGGTACCGCCGATTATGGTGCTTCCTGAGATTGTGGAAGCGGTCAAGGGCAGGATGAAGATATTTGTTGACTGCGGAATCGAGTCCGGTATGGATGCCTATAAGGCAATTGCGCTCGGAGCGGACGCAGTATGTGTAGGAAGAGACCTTATGGGACCTCTTAAGGATAACGGCGCTGAAGGCGTTGCAGGCGAGATTAAGAGACTTACGGGCGAGCTTGCAGGCATTATGGCGAGAACAGGCTTTAGGAAGGTGAGCGAGGTCGATGACAGCTGTCTTGTCATCAGATAGGGAGGAAGAGATTGTATGAAAAAGAAAGGCTTGGAATATGACTGGCCGCAGATATGGATTGCGATAGCTTTCCATGCAGTATTTACCCTTTTGGCCTTTGACCTTATGGAGAGAGACTGCCTGCCTCTTATGGGTATATATGTGGTTGTAGGTTTTATCTACCTGCTCTACTGGATAATCAAAAAGAGACGTTCCTTTATGCCGTGGACAGTTTATATAGCGTTTGTTATCGGCGCGGGAATACAGGTGTTACTGAATGCGACACAGATAATCGGACCGGATTCGCCGGGATTCTTCACGGGACTGGGACAGCTTTTGTATGAGGCACTGATTGTTGTAAGCGTTCTGCTGTTTGGTCTTTCTAACTTGGTTTTATGGTTTATATGGAGGCACAGAGCTTCAAAGGGGAGGTTAGATAATATGTTTGATAATCCGATTGTTAAGACGATGTACACCGCTGATCCCGCACCCATGGTATACGGTGACACTCTGTATCTGTTCACTACTCATGACGAGAATGAGCTGGTCAACGATTTCTACACCATGCGCGACTGGTGCTGCTTCTCGACAAAGGATATGGTGAACTGGACCGACCACGGCAAAATCTTCTCACTGGATGATATCGAGTGGGCGGATGACCGCGCATGGGCTCCCCAGTGTATCGAGAGAAACGGCAGGTTCTATCTGTACTGTCCTGTTCACAAGAAGGACGGCGGAATGGCAATTGCGGTAGGTATTGCAGACCGTCCCGAGGGTCCCTACAAAGATCTCGGACATCCGCTTGTTGACGAGGGTGACTGGAACGATATTGACCCCACCGTATTCAATGACGATGGCAAGGTATATCTGTATTTCGGTAATCCCGAGCTCAGATATGTTATCTTAAACGACGACATGGTCTCATATGATGAGAGCGTCGGAATCTGCAAGATTCCCATGACCGAGGAAGCTTTCGGCAAGGGCAGTCATATGACTGGAACCACCTACGGCGAGGGTCCCTGGTTCTATAAGAGAAACAATATCTATTACATGGTATTCGCAGGCTTCGAGGCAGCGGCAGAGGGCGAGCATAAGAA
>X415_White_Rhinoceros__coassemble_53_pt1 | contig 32585 bp, 30 predicted proteins | sample X415_White_Rhinoceros__metabat2_high_PE_001 | metagenome-assembled genome bin X415_White_Rhinoceros | reverse complement strand
GATTATTTCCTGCTCAAGACCTTACTCAGATAATTTCTTAGTAGCTGTAAGATCTAACGGACCTACCGATTTTGGTTTCTTATTAAGTCTTCTTAGCAGTGAGAGTGCAAGATTCTCTGAGATGTTAGGAGGTATTTATTTCGACAGCAGCATTATTCTTAATGCCGGTGTTTATTTCATGAAGGAAGGCGAGACAGATATTGACTATGCAATTGACTGCGCTAATATCGCAAGAAAGTTCGCCAAGAATTCTAAGGCTGAGAACGGATGCAGATGCATGCTGTACAATAAGGGCATGTCACTCACGCTTAGAAAACAGTCAGAATATATTTCTTCGATGAGCAGAGGTATTGCCGAGAATGAATTCTTTGTTCAGCTTCAGCCGCAGTGTACTACGGACACCTTTGATATAACAGGTGCCGAAGCATTGGTAAGATGGCGCAAGGATAATTCAATAGTACTGTTCCCTGATGAGTTCCTTCCTGTATTTGAGAAGAACGGATGTATTGTTCAGCTGGATTATTTTGTTTTTGAGAAGATATTTGAATACATAAGAAACAGAATAATGTCCAGGAAGAAGATAGTTCCGATTTCTGTGAATGTTTCTGAGGCACATTTCAAATCAGTTGAGATTTTAGGTGTGGTTAAAGAGCTTTTGGACAAGTACAGAATACCTCCGGAATATGTCGTATTTGAAATGTCCGAGGAGATATATGTAAGCGAGAACAGGAATGTTTCACTTATCCTTACAGGTCTTAAGGATATGGGCTTCAAGCTGTTCATCGATGACTTTGGCAAGGGTGTTTCGTCACTTAATACACTTACAAAGTATTCAATCGATGGAATAAAGCTTGACCGAAGCTTTATGAAGCATGAGCTTGAGCGCAATGACAAGATAATAATATCCTGTATGGTCAATCTTGCTAACAGACTGGGCCTTGAAGTTTTAAGCGAAGGTGTTGAAAGTGAGGACCAGAGAAACTTCCTGATAATGAATGAGTGTCCCTGCATGCAGGGCTTCTACTTCTCACAGGCAGTTGACTATGAACAGTTCAGCTATCTTTTAGACAATCAATAGAGGAATATGATATGAGAGTAATTGCAGGAACTGCAAGGTCCTTAAAGCTTGTAACACCCAAAGGAATGGATGTGCGTCCCACAACGGACAGAATTAAGGAGACCTTGTTCAATATAATAAACCTAAGACTTTATGATTCGAGCTTCTTAGATATGTTCGCAGGAAGCGGAGCCATTGGAATTGAGGCTTTGAGCAGAGGAGCTAAGGAAGCGTATTTTGTTGAGAATTCTACAGAATCATTGAAAGCGATAGAAGAGAATCTGAAGCACACTAAGCTTTATGATAACGCGCACATAGTTAAATCAGACTGCGTAAGTGCTGTTTCAATGCTTAGCAGACAGGGCAGAAAGTTTGATACTATATTCCTTGATCCGCCCTATAATCACGAACTCGAAAAAAAAGTGCTTGAAGAAATTGCAAAATCCGATATACTTTCCACAGAAGGCATTATAATAGTCGAAGCATCTGCCGATACGGATTTCTCTTATGCGGCAGACTTGGGATTTAATATTTACCGCGAGAAATCGTATGGTTCAAATAAGCATGTCTTTCTTGAGAAGCAGGAGGAGTAACTAAATGAAAATAGGTCTTTATCCGGGTACCTTTGACCCGGTAACCAAAGGACATCTTGATATTATAATACGTTCAGCAAGAATTGTTGATAAGCTTGTCATAGGTGTTTTACCTAATCAGGCCAAGCATCCCTGGTTCAGTGTTGAGGAGCGCATGGAGCTTCTTAAAAAGTGCACTGCGAACATACCTAACGTGGAGGTACGTTCATTTGACGGACTTACAGTTGATTTTGGTAAGGAACTCGGTGCAAGCACTATAGTAAGAGGTCTGCGCGCTATTACGGACTTTGAATATGAACTTCAGATTGCGCAGATTAATCACAAGCTCAATCCTAACATTGATACCATATTCTTCACTACCAGCGAGGAATATTCATATGTAAGCTCCAGCATTGTCAAGGAGATAGCAAGCTATGGCGGAGACATTTCAGCCATGGTATCATCCGAGATTATTGATGATATTTTTGCAAAGTGTAACGAGATAAAGAAGAACAAATAAGTATTTGGGGAGGAAGATTATGTCACAGACAGTTATTGAGCAGATTATCAACGAAATGTATGATTACATCGAGGAATGTAAGCCTACACCCTTATCACAGTCCAAAATCATCGTATCAAGAGAGAAGATTCTTGATTTCTTAGATGATCTTAAGAAGAGAACTCCTGATGAGATCAGACGTTATCAGAAGATTATCGCTAACCGTGACAGCATTATTGCGCAGGCTGAAGAGCATGCCAAGGAGATTGAGAACGAAGCTAAGATGCGCGCAGAGCAGCTTATAAACGAAACTGAGATAATGCAGGCTGCTTACAGACAGGCTAATGAGCTTATTCAGAATGCAACCGTTGAAGCTGAGACAACAAAGGCTAATTCAGAGGCTGCAGCTGAGCAGTTAAGAACAGGTGTGCTCAACTATGCGGGTGACATCTTAGGCGAGATTGAGACTCTTTTAAATTCTTCTTTCAGAGAGATGAAGGAGAATTCAGAGCGTCTTGTAAACGGTATTGAGACAAGACTTACCACTATTACAGACAACCGCCGTGAAATACTTGAGCAGCTTAATGAGGATATAAATCACACAGAAAATGAAGACGAGTATGATTTCCCCGAGGATACCTTCCTTAAGGATATTCAATAATATGTTTTTCTAATCTGAATTGTTAAAGGATGCTTAATTAATACGTTTAAGCATCCTTTTCTTTATCGAATGTTTATGATTATTTAAGTATATAGAGAGGCTTTTTGTGTTATACTACATACCATAACACAGGAATGGGGATTTTATGAAACTTGAAGTTATTATTCCGGTATATAAGCCGGGCAATGATTTTGGTAAGCTGATAGAAAAATTAAAAGAACAGGAACTTAAACCCGAGCTTATCACGATTCTTCTCACCACAGATTCTGCGTCTGAGGTTGAAGAATATCAGCATAAGTACGGTGAAGGAGTTCGTGTTATCGGCATACCCAAAATCAGATTCTCGCACGGTGGAACAAGACAGGCCGGGATGGACATGTCAGATGCAGAATATGTGCTGTTTATGACACAGGATGCAATGCCTGTTGATAAAGAACTTACGATAAGACTTTATGAGGCACTTCATAAACCCGATGCAGCCGTAGCTTATGCAAGGCAGATTCCTAAGGCTGATGCAGACGATATTGAGAAATTCTCACGCAGATTCAATTATCCTAAGGTAAGCCATACTCAGGCAGCCATTGATCTTGAGAAGAAGGGCATTAAAGCCATATTCTGTTCGGATGCATGCGCAATGTACAACCATAAGCTGCACGATGAGCTTGGCGGCTTTGACATTGATGCCAATTTCAATGAAGATTCGATTTTCGCTTATGAGGCTCTTACCGGTGGTTATACAGTTGAATACTGTGCTGAGGCTAAGGTATATCATTCGCATAATCTTACTTATAAGCAGCATTTTATTAGAAACAGAAATATCGCAAGAGCTCAGAAGGAACACGCTTCCATATACGGCAGTTTAAAGAGTGAGCACGAAGGAATAAGATATTTCCTAACCGGTTCGAGATATTTCAATACAAAGAAGCAGTATAAAAACAGCCTTAAGCTGTTCTGGACATGTGTAGTAAGATTCTTCGGTTACAAGGCAGGCAAATTATTCTAAAGGGAGCAGATATGACGACTGTAGGTATAATCCTTAGTGCATACAACGGTGAGAAGTATATTGAAGAGCTCATTAAGTCAATAATGAATTCTAACTTTGCAGATTTTAAGATTTTTGTCTGCGATGACCAGTCTAAGGACTCAACTGTTGAGATAGTTAAAAGACTTAGAGAGACATATGACAATAGAATCGAACTGAGCATTAACGAACAGAATTTAGGCTCAACTCATTCATTTTTGAGCAATCTTTACAGAGTTAATAAGAATTCACCCTGCAGCTATTATATGTTCTGCGACCAGGATGACATATGGCTCAAAGATAAGATCAGTCTTTCATTAAAGGTTATGAAACGTCTTGAGAACAGACGCGGAGAATTCGAACCTCTTCTTGTGTTTAATGACGCGATTATTGTAGATGATAACCTCTCATATATTGCAAGATCATTCTACAAAACCAATAAGCTTAAGGTACATAAGACTGATTTCTCTCATATGCTCATGGAGAATAAGTGCATAGGTTGTACTGTTATGATGAACAGGGCTTTAGTTAATCTTCTCAACGAGGAATATGATGACAGAATCAGATATCATGACTGGTGGATGGCACTTCTTGCCTCATCCTTCGGACATATAAGATATATTAAGACACCTACGCTGCTTTATCGCCAGACAGGAAGCAATCAGGTCGGTCAGACCGCTTTCTCCGATTATGTAAGCGAGCGCGCCTCCAAGAAGGAAGATATCAAAGTACGTCTTGATAAGACTTATCTTCAGGCTCAGGCCTTTGCCAAGCAGTATCTTACAAAGCTTAACAAGCCTAAGAGAAGACATCTGCTCAGCTTTTTAAAGATTAAGAGCTCAGGCTTTTTTAAGAAGAGAGGAATTATTATAAAAAACAGATTCTATAAATCAGGACTGTTACGCAATATAGGATTACTATTTTATGTGTAGTACAAAGGAGATTTTGTGATGAGATTTAGAGAGAAATTGGCCCGTTTTATGTACGGTAGATATGGAATGGACAGTTTCGGCAAATTTCTGCTATATCTGGCCCTTGGCTTAATTCTTATCAATATGTTTGTCAGAAATTCCGTGATTTCACTGGTATCGCTATTAGTTCTCGGTTACGGATATTTCAGATGCTTATCAAAGAATGTTTATAAGCGCAGCTATGAAAACGACAAATATCAGAAGATAAGCTGTAAGGTCAGAGAGTTTTTTGGCAGAACATTTGGCAGACAGAACTCATATTCATCAAAATGCAATTCGTATTCCGGTAATGTATATACTCAGGAATATAAGATTTTCAAATGCCCCAAGTGCAAACAGAAGCTTCGTGTTCCGAGAGGGAAGGGCAAGATAATGATTTCCTGCAGGAAATGCGGCAATGAATTCGTGAAACGAACCTGACAGGAGAGATTTTTATGTTCGGATATGTGGTAATTAATAAACCAGACATCAGATTCAAGGATTTTGACAGATACAGAGCATATTACTGCGGCCTTTGCCGCGAACTTAAGAAAGGTTATGGTTTGAAGGGACAGCTTACTTTAAACTATGACCTTACTTTTCTGACTATTTTATTATCAGGTCTATATGAGCCGGTCAATTATCTAAGTGACTGCAAATGCATAGCTCATCCCTTACGAAAACATCCCACTATACAGAACGAATTCTCAACCTATGCTGCAGATATGAATATTCTTCTGACTTACTATAAATATCTGGATGACTGGGAAGATGATAAAAGTCTTGGCAAAAAGATGTTATCAGATGTTCTCAAAAAGTCAGGTATGATTGTGGCTGAAAAATATCCTGAAAAAGCAGAGGTTATTGACACTGAACTTAAAAACCTGCATCGCTTCGAGAAGGAAGGTTCAACGGATATAGATGCGGTTGCAGGCTGCTTTGGAAGAATTATGTCTGCTGTATGTGTTTACAGACACGATGAGTGGTCAGCATATCTTGATAAGCTTGGTTTTTATCTTGGCAAATATATCTATATTCTTGATGCTTATGTAGATTATGAAAAAGATATAAAGGAAGGCGCCTACAATGCTCTTGGTGAAAGGGCTGCAGACAAAGAATATGTGAGAGAGCTTCTTACAATGATGATGGCAGAGTGTTCTAAGGCTTTTGATATGCTGCCGATCATTAACGATTTTGATATTCTTGAGAATATTATATATTCAGGCGTATGGACAGGTTTCTATACAGGAAGACCGCTCGATAAGAATGACATTATGGCAATAAACTGATATAGTAGTAATTAAGATAAGTTTTTAATGCGAGAAAGGCAGGACAGATGCAGGACCCATATAAAGTTTTAGGCATAAGCCGGGATGCCGATGAGACGGCAATCAAGAAGGCTTACAGAGCGATGAGCAAAAAGTATCATCCTGATAATAATCCGGGCAACAAAGCCGCTGAAGAAGTTTTCAAACAGGTACAGGAAGCATACGAGCAGATTATGAGAGAGAAGAAGAACGGATACAGCTCTTCAGATTATTCTCAGGAGGGTGCTTATCAGGGCTTTGGAGGTTTTAGCGGTTTCGGCGGTTTTAACGGTTTTGGCGGTCAGTACACATATCAGGATAACAGCAATCAGTCAAAGTTCGATCAGGACTTGAAATCTGCTTATATTTATATAAATAACGGCTATTATGATCAGGCACTTAATGTACTTAACTCCATGGAGGAGCGAAATGACAAGTGGTACTATTACAGCGCTATTGCCAATATGAGACTTAATAATAATGTCACTGCTCTTGAGCATGCTAAACAGGCACTTGCAATGAGTCCCGGCAATTACCAGTATTCGATGCTTGTACAGAGTATTGAGCAGGGCAATTCATACTATGCGGGAAGAAGCAAAAATTTCAGTATCAATTCTTCCGGAACCGGAAGCTTCTGTATTAAGCTTATTCTCTGTAATGTCGCACTTAACCTTTGCATGGGAGGCGGGGGCTTATGCTGTGGCAGCGGAATGGGAGGCGGAGGTATTCCATTATATCCCGGAATGTGATATACTTCGTAAAGTGCGTTTATTAGGAGGGTTGTTATGCGTAAGGTTTTATCAATTTTAGTTGAAAATACTTCAGGCGTATTAAGCCGTGTATCAGGTCTGTTCTCAAGACGCGGTTACAACATCAGTTCACTTACTGTTGCTGAGACCGAGAATCCTATGCTGTCAAGAATGACAGTTGTTGCGGACGGTGATGAGCCTATTCTTGAGCAGATTAAGAATCAGCTCTTAAAGCTCGAGGATGTTATCGAGATAACAGAGCTTAAGTCAAGAGAGTCAGTCTGCAGAGAGCTTATGCTGATTAAAGTAGGCGCTGACGATCAGAAGCGTGTAGCACTTTCAACCATAGCTGATATTTTCCACGCCAAGGTAGTAGACGTTTCTAACGACTCTATCATGATGGAGCTTACAGGTAATCAGGATAAGCTTGATTCGTTTATAAAAATGCTTGCGGACTATGAGATTAAAGAGATGGTCCGTACCGGCGTGACGGGACTTATGCGTGCCGACGCCGAAGATTACATGGATAACATTTAATTTGGAGGTTAAGATACAATGAGTGAGTGTACACATGATTGCTCCAGCTGTTCAGAGGAGTGCTCATCAAGACAGTTTAAAAAGGAGGATTTCTTAGCTCCGCTTAATGCCAACAGCTCTGTAAGAAAGGTTATTGGCGTTGTCAGCGGCAAGGGCGGTGTTGGCAAGAGCTTTGTTACTTCTTATCTTTCTGTTCTTATGCAGCGTATGGGTTATAAGGTTGGTATTCTTGATGCCGACATTACCGGACCTTCTATTCCTCAGGCTTTTGGCATTCATGAGAAAGCAGCGGGCAGTGAGCTCGGAATATTCCCTGCTGAGACTAAGGCCGGAACTAAGGTTATTTCCGTTAATATGATGTTAGACAGCGAGGATACTCCTGTAATCTGGAGAGGACCTGTTCTTGCAGGTGTTGTTAAACAGTTCTGGAGTGATGTTTTCTGGGATGATGTAGATTTTATGTTTGTGGATATGCCGCCCGGAACAGGCGATGTTCCGCTTACGGTATTTCAGTCACTTCCTCTTGACGGACTTATTGTAGTAACAAGCCCTCAGGAGCTCGTGTCTATGGTTGTTGCTAAGGCTGTTAACATGGCTAATGCCATGAATATTCCTATTATCGGTCTTGTCGAGAACTACAGCTATGTAGAGTGTCCCAACTGTTCAGAGAAGATTTATGTATTTGGCGAGAGTCATGTAGAAGAGACTGCTGAGAAATTCTCTCTTAAGGTACTTGATAAGGTTCCCATGACACCTGTAATAGCTTCAAAGGTTGATGCAGGTGATATTGAAGCACTTCAGGGCAATTGGCTCAACAATACTGTTAAAACCATTGAACAGCAGATGGTTAAGGATGAAGAGTAATTATTAACGGACGGGAGTTTTATGGATCAGAGCAAAATCAGAAATTTTTGTATAATTGCCCATATCGATCATGGTAAATCGACTCTGGCAGACCGAATTATCGAGAAGACAGGTCTTCTTACATCAAGAGAGATGCAGGAACAGGTCCTCGATAACATGGATCTTGAGCGTGAGAGAGGTATAACAATCAAGGCCCAGACTGTCAGAACCATATATAAGGCAAATGACGGCAATGAATATGTCTTTAACCTTATTGATACCCCCGGTCATGTGGATTTCAACTATGAGGTCTCAAGAAGCCTTGCCGCCTGTGAGGGCGCCGTACTTGTTGTAGACGCAGCACAGGGCATTGAGGCTCAGACTTTAGCCAATGTATATCTTGCATTAGACCATGACCTTGAAGTGTTCCCTGTAATTAATAAAATAGATCTTCCCTCGGCTGAGCCCCAGAGAGTTATAGCTGAGATAGAGGATGTAATAGGTATTGAAGCTCAGGACGCACCGCTTATTTCCGCTAAAAACGGTATTAATATCGAGGACGTTCTTGAGTCTATTGTCAAGAAGGTACCTGCACCTACAGGAGACCCTTCGGCACCCCTTAAATGTCTTATATTTGATTCAGTTTATGATTCATACAAGGGTGTCATTGTATTTGTACGTGTCAAGGAAGGTACAATTAATAAGAACACAAGAATCAGAATGATGGCAACCGGCGCAGAGGCAGACGTTGTTGAACTTGGTATATTCGGACCCGGTCAGTTTATACCCTGTGATGAGCTGTCTGCAGGCATGGTAGGTTATATTACCGCATCCATTAAGAATGTTAAGGACGCAAGAGTCGGCGATACTGTTACGGATGCAATGAATCCCTGTGCAGAAGCGCTTCCCGGATATAAGAAGGTTCTTCCTATGGTCTACTGCGGAATGTATACAGCTGACGGTTCGAAGTATCCTGATCTTAGAGATGCTCTTGAGAAGCTTCAGCTCAATGATGCTTCATTACAGTTCGAGCCTGAGACATCAATTGCTTTAGGCTTTGGTTTCAGATGCGGTTTCTTAGGACTTCTTCATCTTGAAATCATCCAGGAGAGACTTGAGAGAGAGTATAACCTTGATCTTATAACAACTGCACCGAGTGTTATTTACAAGATATATAAGACTAATGGCGAGCTTATAGAGCTTACAAATCCTACCAACATGCCCGACCCTTCAGAGATAGAGCATATGGAGGAGCCTTTTGTTGACGCTGAGATTATGGTTACGACCGAATTCATAGGCGCAATCATGAGTCTGTGTCAGGAGAGACGTGGAATTTATAAGGGTATTGAATACATGGAGCAGTCGCGTGCAATGCTTAAATACGAGCTTCCCTTAAATGAGATTATCTACGATTTCTTCGATGCATTAAAGAGCCGTTCAAAGGGCTATGCTTCATTTGATTATGAGCTTAAGGGCTATGTGCCTTCAAAGCTTGTTAAGCTTGATATCCTTGTCAACAGAGAAGAAGTTGACGCTTTAAGCTTTATCATTCACGAAGAAGGCGCCTACGAGAGGGCACGTAAGATGTGTGAGAAGCTTAAGGACAATATACCGAGACAGCTGTTTGAAATACCCATCCAGGCTGCCATTGGAAGCAAGATTATTGCAAGAGAGACTGTCAAGGCAGTGCGCAAGGATGTCCTTGCTAAATGCTACGGCGGTGATATCTCACGTAAGAAGAAGCTTCTTGAGAAACAGAAGGAAGGTAAGAAGCGTATGAGGACCTTCGGTAATGTCGAGATTCCTCAGAATGCTTTCATGAGTGTACTTAAACTCGAAGAAGAGTAACAAAAAAAGGTGTTGCGAAATCGCAACACCTTTTTATTAACTAAATTAGTTAAGTGAATTAACAGCGTTCTGAAGGTTAGAAACCTTACGTGCAACTGTATTCTTATGGTATACGCCCTTAGCAGCGCTCTTATCAAGATATGCAGCAGCTTCCTTGAAAGCTACGATTGCTTCGTCCTTGTTGCCGGCAGCCACAGCAGCGAGAACTTTCTTTGATAAGGTCTTAGCCTTAGACTTAATCATCTTATTCTTAAGGGTCTTAGTCTCGATAACCTTGATTCTCTTCTTTGCAGACTTAATATTTGCCAATTCAATTCACCTCCCGACGGTATAATATTGATGACGAGTGGTGATAAATCCGGACACGGACGTTCTATCACACACATACGAATCTATATTAGTGATTTTCACACAAAAAGTCAAGCACAATATATAAAAAAATCGCTTTCTTTCGCGGAACTTTACTTGTTTAACGCAGTATAATAGGTTATAATGATTACATATTGGGTTTTTATGTATAGGGGGCAATTTATGGACAAAAAGAAAATTGTCGTTATCGGAGCAGTCAATATTGACATCTGTGGCACAAGCGATGAACAGCTTATTCTTTATGACAGTAATCCGGGTGTAGCTGAATATTCTTTTGGCGGTGTAGGACGTAATATCGCAGAGAATCTTACCAGACTCGGTGCTGAGGTACACATGATCACTGTGCTCGCTGACGATCTTTTTACAGCTGATCTTCTTAAGTATTCTGAAGGTGTCGGTATTAATTTCGCCCACTCTATGCATGTTAAAGGCGAGAGATGCTCTAAGTACTTAAGCATTAACAACAATAACGGTGACATGATATTGGCTGTAAGCGATATGAAGATTTATGATCTGCTTACTGCAGAATTCATTGCAGAACAGATGGATTTCATTAACACCTGTGATTTGGCTGTTGTTGATACTAATGTACCTGCTGAAGTAATAGAGTATATATGTGAACATGCTAAGATTCCGATTGCAGCTGATCCGGTATCAATCAACAAGGCTGATAAACTCAGAAGATGTCTTGGCGGTCTTACAATTATTAAACCCAATCTTTATGAAACAGAGGAGCTTACCGGAATAAAAATCGAGGATGATGCAAGTCTTAATGAGGCTGCTGATTTCTTCCATAAGCGCGGAATTAAATATGTGTTTATTTCCATGGCTGAAGAAGGTGTTTATTATTCAGATGGTGACACTAGCGGTACCATACCGATTTGCACTGCCTACAAGGTGGTCAATGTTTCAGGCTGCGGAGATGCGTTCCTTTCAGCAGTTGTTTCTTCTTTCCTTAAAGACAAAACTGCAGAAGAAATGGCAAGATACGGCGAGTGTGCTGCTGCCATATGCGCCAAGTCTGACAAAACTGTCTGTGAGGATTTCACTGACGAGCATATTTCAAGTCTCTTAGAGGCTTTCTAATATATTTTTTCGGAGGATTATATTTATGAAACTTGAAGATTTTTTAGTTGTATCTGATGAGGTGCGTGATGCGCTTAAGAACAACAAACCTGTAGTAGCACTTGAGTCTACTATTATTTCCCACGGTATGCCTTATCCCAAGAATGTTGAGACAGCACTTAACGTTGAGAATATTGTTCGTGAGAACGGCTGTGTTCCTGCAACCGTTGCTGTTATAAAGGGCAGGATTACCGTTGGTATTTCACATGATGAGATTGAGTATCTCGGCAAGAAGGGTACTGCAGTACATAAGGCCAGCAGAAGAGACCTCGCTGCACTTGTTGCCAGAGGAGAAGACGGTGCGACCACTGTTGCAACAACTATGATTGCTGCTCATATGGCAGGAGTTAAGGTATTCGCTACCGGCGGTGTAGGAGGCGTTCACAGAGGCGCTGAGACAACAATGGATATCAGTGCAGACCTCGAAGAGCTCGGCATGACCAATGTTATTGTTGTATGTGCAGGCTGCAAGTCAATTCTTGATCTCGGACTTACTCTTGAATATCTTGAGACTAAGGGTGTTCCGGTTATCGGCTACGGTACTGACGAGCTTCCTGCTTTCTATACAAGAAAGTCCGGTCTTTCTGTTGATTACAGAATTGATACTCCCGAGGAGGTTGCCAAGGTGTTCTGTGTTAAGGAGACCTGTGGTCTTAAGGGCGGTATGCTTGTAGCCAACCCTATTCCGGAAGAGTATTCAATGGATGCAGATTATATCAACAAAAATATTGATGAAGCTATTGAAGAATGCAAGCGTTTAGGCATTAAGGGCAAGGAGACTACTCCTTATCTTCTTGATAAGATTCAGAAGCTTACAGGCGGATCAAGTCTTGATGCCAATATACAGCTTGTTTATAACAACGTTCGTCTCGGATGCGCTATTTCCAAGGCTATCTGTGATATAAACAAATAATTATTTTAGAGGGAAGTAAGATGAAGATTGCTGATGTTTTTAAGAACAAGATGAGTATCTCTTTTGAGATATTCCCGCCCAAGGAGGACCAGTCATTAGAGCCTTTACAGGGCGTACTTGCGCAGTTTAAGGGTTTCAGTCCTGATTTTATCAGCTGTACCTATGGCGCCGGCGGAACTAACCGCGGCAGAAGTCTTGAGATATGCGATACCATTAAAAAGATGGATATTGAATGTCTTACAAACTTCACCTGTATAGGCAACAAGAAGGATGATATCCTCAAATACATCAGTGAATATGAGAAGATCGGCGTTGAGAACATTATGGCTTTGAGAGGCGATTTCCCTGCAGGTTCTGACAGAACCAACGGTGATTTCGAGCATGCTGATGCATTAATATCATTCATCAAGCAGAATTTCCCTAATCTCAGTATTGCATGCTCCTGCTATCCTGAGCGTCATATTCAGTGCAATTCCACAGAGGAGGACATTGCTCATCTTAAAATTAAGCAGAATAACGGTGCTGAGTTCGCAATAAGTCAGCTCTGTTATGATATTGATGAGTTCTCAAGATGGCTTGCAAGAATAAGACGCGCCGGTGTAACAATACCGATTGTTGCAGGTATTATGCCTGTTCTTACCGCTAACGGTGTTAAGCGTATGACTATTTCCAACGGCTGCTCAATTCCTAAGGAGCTGAGCAGAATCCTTGGCAAATACGGCGATAACCCCGAAGATTTCATGAAGGCCGGCAAGGAATATACCGTAAGTCTCCTGTATAAATACATTAATGCGGGATTCAACGGAATGCACATTTACACGATGAATAAGTACAGCGATGTGGCTGAAATCATGAAAATGTCTGGAATAAGGCTGGAAGGACACTGACGGGACAGGTTATGACTAAATCAGAAATGCGTGCTTTCATGAAAGAGCAGAAAGCCACACTTACAACACTTGATATCTGTAGGGAATCAAGACCGCTTATAGACAGTGTGCTTGAAACACCTGAATTTCTTAATGCGACAGCACTTTATACTTACATGGAGTATAACCAGGAGGTTATAACTCATCCCATTATGACAAGAGCATGGGAGCTTGGTAAGAGAGTTGCCGTACCAAAGGTCTTTAACAAGACCATGGATTTCTATTACATTGAGAGCTTCGATGATGTAATTCCCGGTTATATGGGTATTCTCGAACCTATTGAGTACATTAAGGCAGAAGAGCCTACTGCTCTTGTTATTATGCCGGGCCTTGCTTTTGACCTTGAATTCAACAGAATAGGCTACGGCGGCGGTTTTTATGACGGATTCTTCAGCACACATCAGAGCACTAAGTGCACTAAGATGGGACTGTGCTATGATTTCCAGATTGTCGAGCATATCGACAGCGAACCGCATGATGTCAAAGCAGACATCATTGTTACACCCAATAATATTTACAGGAGATAACCTATGAACACCTATGGATATGACACTTCAATTCTTAAGGATATTGATCTGTTTGTCCTCGATATGGACGGAACCTTTTATCTGAGTGAGGATATAATCGAGGGTTCCAATGAATTTCTTGATAAGGTCGACAGTGTCGGCAAAAAGTGGATTTTCTTCACAAACAATTCTTCAAAAGACAAGAATCTGTATGTTCAGAAGCTTGCAAGAATGAACAGACAGATCAGCTTAAACGAGATTTATACCTCAGGCGATATTACCATCGAATTTCTTAAAGCCAACAGACCCGACAAGTCGGTTTATGTAATGGGAACCGCACCTTTAGTTAAAAGCTTTGAGGATGCAGGCATTAATGTCATTCAGGATACTGACAAAACTGCTGATATTGTAGTTGTTGCGTTTGATATGGAGCTTACCTATGCCAAGCTTGAGCATGCCTGCACATTAATACGTAACGGTGCAGAATACATTGCTACACATCCTGACATTAACTGTCCTGTTAAGGGAGGCTTTATACCGGACTGCGGTGCTTTCATAAGCGCTATAAATCTCTCGACCGGTAAGACTCCTAAGATACTCGGCAAGCCTTATGTTGAGACCGCTGATATGATATCCCGCGTGAGCGGTATCCCTAAACAGAGAATAGCATTTGTTGGTGACAGACTTTATACGGATGTTGCCTGCGGTGTTAAAAACGGTTGCAAAGGCATTCTTGTTCTCTCAGGTGAGACTTTATTATCACAGGTTGAATCGTCAGACGTTAAACCTGATTTGATTTTTGACAGGATTTATAATATTGGTGAATTATTATAGGAGGTGCTATAAATGAATTTCAGTAATTTGAGTAACTTCAATCCCGTGAATATTTACAATCATTTTAAGACCATAACTGAACACAGACATATGGTAATCAGGCACTGCTTTATGGCCGGTATTCCGATTCAGGGTCTTTTTCATGATTTAAGCAAGTACTGTCCTCAGGAATTTATTCCCGGAGTGCTGCATTACAAGGGCAATATGAGTCCTAATGTAGGTGAGCGTGAGAGCTATGGTTATTCTAAGGCATGGATGCATCATCAGGGACGTAATAAGCACCATTTTGAATACTGGGCTGATTATAACAATGACGTGAAGCGCAAGATTCCCGTTAAGATGCCCTTAAGATTTGTTGTAGAGATGTTCTGTGACAGAGTTGCTGCAAGCAAGATCTATCTCAAGGATAAATACTCAGATCAGATGCCTTACGAGTACTTCAAGGCTAATAAGGATTATTATGACATGCATGATGAGACAAGAGAATTCCTTGGCAGGCTTCTCTATATGCTCAGCGAGAAGGGTGAGAAATACACCTTCAGTTATATTCGTTTCTATCAGTTAACGAACAAGGATTATTAACTGATAAATATAAAGGATAAGGTAAAGATTATGAAACTGATTAAGGAAGGAGCATGGCTTTTTAAGGGCAACAGACTTTATGCCAATAATGAGTCCGGTCTTAGTGCCATGCAGAAGGAAGGCGCAGTGCGCCCTGACGAGCAGGAGGGTGCTAAGGGCACAATGGCTTATGGCATTATGACCGCTCATAATTTCTCCGGCAACGATGTCAATCTGAAGATTAAGTTTGACAAGATTACTTCTCATGACATTACTTATGTCGGAATTATCCAGACGGCCCGTGCCAGTGGACTTAAGGAATTCCCTATTCCTTATGTACTTACAAATTGCCACAATTCTCTTTGTGCAGTAGGCGGAACTATCAATGAGGATGATCATTTCTTTGGCCTGAGCTGTGCAAAAAAATTCGGCGGAGTATATGTACCCCCTCATCAGGCGGTTATTCATCAGTATGCAAGAGAAATGCTTGCCTCCTGTGGTGCCATGATTCTGGGTTCTGACTCACATACCCGTTATGGAGCTTTAGGTACAATGGCTATCGGTGAAGGCGGCGGAGAGCTTGCCAAGCAGCTCCTAGGTAAGACCTATGATGTCAAAAGGCCTGAAGTAGTTGCAGTTTATCTTGAAGGAACACCTTCCTACGGTGTAGGCCCTCAGGATGTCGCTTTAAGTATTATTGCCGAGACCTTTGATAACGGTTTTGTTAAGAATAAGGTCATGGAGTTTGTAGGACCCGGAGTTGACAATCTTTCTGTTGATTTCCGAATCGGAATTGATGTAATGACTACAGAAACAACATGTCTTTCATCAATCTGGTCGACAGACGATAAAGTAAAAGAATGGTACGATATTCACGGAAGAAGTGAAGAATTTAAAGCACTTGCTCCTAAGGATGTTGCATATTATGACAGCGCTATAGTCATTGATCTTTCTAAGATCAGACCCATGATTGCCATGCCGTTCCATCCCAGCAAGGCTTATCCGATAGCCGAGGTTAAGAGCAACTTATCCTTCTACTTAAACGAATGTGAAGAGCGTGCAAGGGTAAGCTTTGGAGATAAAGTAAGCTATTCACTTAAGGACAAGGTTGTCGATGGCAGGCTTCTTGTAGAACAGGGTATTATTGCAGGCTGTGCAGGCGGTGGTTTTGAGAATATCTGTGCTGCAGCTGAAATACTTAAGGGTGCTGACACCGGCAACGGAAGATTTTCACTCTCTGTATATCCTGCTTCAATGCCTATATATATGGAGTTGCTTAAGAACGGAAGAGCAGCTGACCTTATTGCTGCAGGCGCTGTTATAAAAACTGCATTCTGTGGACCCTGCTTCGGCGCAGGCGATACTCCTGCTAACAATGCTTTCTCTATCAGACATTCAACACGTAATTTCCCGAACAGAGAAGGCTCTAAGGTTCAGAACAATCAGGTTGCTTCAGTTGCACTGATGGATGCGCGTTCAATTGCTGCAACAGCAGCTAATAAAGGCTTCTTATGCGGTGCAGATGAACTTGAAGGTATTGATTTCACATGTCCTAAATACTTCTTTGATTCGTCAATTTATGACAAGAGAGTACTTAATTGTGTAGGACATGCTGATACTTCAGCTGACATTCAGTTTGGTCCCAACATTAAGGACTGGCCTCAGATGGAAGCACTTAAGGACAATCTTCTTCTTAAGTGTGTAAGTGAGATTCACGACCCTGTAACAACAACTGATGAACTGATTCCTTCAGGTGAAACTTCATCCTTCAGGTCAAATCCTTTAGGACTTGCCGAATTCACTCTTTCACGTAAGGATCCGATGTATGTGGGTGAGGCTAAAAAGGTAAGAGATGGTGATGACGCTACGTCAGAGGGTTATGAGACAGCTGTAGAATTACTTGAGAACAAGTATGGATTTGACATTTCCAAGACAAGCTTTGGAAGTACAATCTATGCAAGAAAGCCCGGAGACGGCTCTGCAAGAGAGCAGGCAGCTTCCTGTCAGAAGGTGCTTGGCGCCTGGGCTAATATAGCTACCGAGTACGCAACGAAGCGTTATCGTTCTAACCTCATTAACTGGGGTATGCTTCCTTTCATCATAAAAGAAGAGGATATTAAGAAGGGCGACTATATTTATGTTCCGAAAATCCGTGAAGCTGTACAGAACAAGACTGAATCAATTGCTGCTTATGTTGTGAGCGGGAATAATGTAAAGCAATTATACTTTACACTTGGAGAGCTTACTGATGATGAGCGTCAGATTATTCTTGACGGCTGTCTCATTAATTTCTACAAGCATTGATATAAAGAAAAGGATAAAGATTATGAAAATTCAGATGAATACGCCACTTGTTGAGATGGATGGCGATGAGATGACCAGAGTTATCTGGCAGATGATTAAGGATGAGCTTCTCTTACCCTTTATCGATTTAAAAACAGAGTATTATGATTTAGGACTTCCTTACAGAGATGAGACATCAGATAAGGTAACAGTTGATGCGGCTAATGCAATTAAGAAATACGGTGTTGGCGTTAAATGCGCAACAATTACTCCTAATGCAGCCCGTGTGAAGGAGTACAATCTGCACGAGATGTGGAAGAGTCCTAACGGAACAATACGTGCAATACTTGACGGTACTGTTTTTCGAGCACCTATTCTTGTTCAGGGAATTGATCCTCATATTTCACATTGGACAAAGCCTATTACCATTGCAAGACATGCATACGGTGATATTTACAAGGCAAGTGAGATGAGAGTTGAAGGACCCGGCAAGGCTGAGCTTGTTTTTACTGATGAGAACGGTAACGAGAAACGTACTCTAATTCATGAGTTCAAGGGTCCCGGAGTTCTTCAGGGCATGCACAATCTTGACAAGTCCATAGAGAGTTTTGCAAGAAGCTGCTTTAATTTTGCAATTGACACAAAGCAGGACCTCTGGTTCGCAGCTAAGGACACTATTTCAAAAACCTATGACCACAGATTCAAGGACATTTTTGCTGAAATATATGCCAATGAATTTGAGAACCGTTTTAAGGAACTCGGAATTACGTATCTCTACACACTTATTGATGATGTTGTAGCGCGTGTTATACGTTCAGACGGCGGATTCATATGGGCCTGCAAGAATTATGACGGAGATGTAATGAGTGATATGCTTGCAACCGCATTCGGTTCACTTGGCATGATGACTTCAGTGCTTGTATCTCCTGATGGCAAATACGAATACGAAGCTGCACACGGTACTGTTCAGCGCCATTACTACCTGCATCAGGAAGGCAAAGAGACTTCAACAAATTCAGTTGCAACTATCTATGCATGGACCGGTGCTCTTAGAAAGCGCGGAGAGCTTGATGGCAATAAAGATCTCATGAGATTTGCTGACAGCTTAGAGGGGGCTGTTATCAAGACTATTGAGAGTGGAGTTATGACCGGTGATTTAGCTTCGATTACAAAGCTTAGCGGAGCAAGAAAGGTCAATACATTAGATTTCATAAAGGCTATACGTAAGAATCTCGAACAATCATTATAATATTTATTGGGGACGTCATTTTGATGTCCCTTTTTTTACTCATAATAATTTATGAATTTTTAATTGAACAGATAATCATAGTTTGCTATTATTTTTTGTAATCGTGGAATGTAAGATTATATACAGAAATATCAGAAAGCGGTACAGATATGTTAAGACTTGAGAACATAGTTAAGGAATACCCCACAGGGGATGAGAAGGTTGTTGCTTTAAAAGGTGTCGATATCGAATTTAGAGAGAATGAATTTGTCTCTATTCTCGGTCCTTCGGGATGTGGCAAAACAACGCTTCTGAATATTATCGGCGGATTAGACCAGTATACGAGCGGAGACCTCATTATTAACGGTATTTCCACCAAAAAATATAAAGACAGAGATTGGGATTCCTATAGAAATCACAGTATTGGCTTCGTTTTCCAAAGCTATAATCTGATTCCTCATCAGTCTGTTCTGGCTAACGTTGAGCTTGCGCTTACAATAAGCGGTGTTTCACGCAAGGAGAGAAAGAGACGCGCCAAGGAAGCGCTTATTAAGGTCGGTCTCGAGTCACAGATTCACAAGAAGCCTAATCAGATGTCAGGCGGACAGATGCAGCGAGTGGCAATTGCAAGAGCACTTGTTAATAACCCGACAATTCTTCTTGCAGATGAGCCTACCGGTGCGCTTGATACAGAAACCTCAGCTCAGGTAATGGATATTCTTTCTGAGATTGCAGCAGATAAGCTTGTCATCATGGTTACTCATAACCCTGAGCTTGCCCAGATATATTCAACACGTATAATCAGACTTCTCGACGGCAAAATCATATCAGATACAATGCCTGTTTCTGATTCTGATGAGAAGCAGGAGACCTCTGATTACAAAGATGCTCCTAAGCTTTGGCTTGATAACGGTGCTTCTAAGGAGATTACAGTCAAAGAAGAAAGCATTACTTTAGAGCCTACTGATACGGGTGTTACCTATATAGAATCAGACAAAGAAATAAGAGCAAGAAAAAAGCTTGAACGCAAGCAGGCAAAGGAAGACAAAAAAGCAGCCAGGAAGGCGGCTAAGGCTGCCAGACCGCCTAAGACTTCAATGAAGCTTGCCACAGCGCTTTCATTAAGTCTTAATAACCTGATGACAAAGAAAGCGAGAACCTTCCTTACTGCCTTTGCAGGAAGTATCGGTATCATCGGTATTGCACTTATCCTGTCACTTTCAAACGGTGTACAGCTTTATATAGACGGCGTGGAGGAGGACACTCTTTCGAGTTATCCTATAACCATTGAGAAGACGACAATTGATATGACATCGTTTATGACCTCAATGGCTGAAACTCAGAATTCTTCTGTTGAGCACAGCGATGACAGAATTTATACAAATCAGATAATGACCAGCTTCATGGACATTATGCTCAAAGAAGTTGCCACTAATAACCTGTCTGATTTCAAGAAGTTTATTGAGAATAATCCCGAGAAGTTTGAAGGTCTTACAACAGATATACATTACGGTTATTCTACTCAGATGAATGTATATAAGGCAGACCTTGAGAACGGAATCTATCAGGTCAATCCCGGACAAGTACTTTCAGGCTTTGGTATGAGCGGAAGATCCAGCATGATGATGACCAATACGGAAGTATGGCAGAGACTCATTAATAACGATGATCTTCTTAAGGACCAGTATGAAGTAGTATACGGAAGAATGCCCGAGAAGTATGACGAGGTTGTACTGATTGTTAACGGCAACAATGAAGTTACTGATTATACGCTGTATTCACTGGGAATTCTGGACAGCAAGGAGCTAACGGATACATTTACCAGAATGGTCATGGGAGAGGATGTATCGTTCCCTGAACCTCAGAGCTATCCTGTTGAAGAAATCTGCGGACTTAAGTTCAAACTTCTTCTTAACTCTGATTATTTCGCAAAAGAAGGCGATATCTGGGTTAACAAAAAGGATAACGAGGCATATCTGCTTAATAAATTAAACAATGCTCACGAGATTAATCTTGTAGGTATTATACGTTCTACCTCATCAGCTGCATCGAACGGACTTGCAGGTACAATCGGATACAGAACGGATCTTATGGAATATCTTATTGACGAGGTGAACTCTTCTCAGATAGTAAAAGAGCAGAAAGAGAATCCAGATGTGGACATATTCTCTGGCATTAAATTTGATGTGAATGAGGACGATTTCAAAATTACTCAGGAGATGCTTGAGGATTATATAGCTTCTGCAAGCCCGGAAGAACAGGCTGAGCTTAATGCATCGATAGAGCAGATGAAATCCTATGGCATGAGCGATGACAAGATTCTTGAGACCTTCGCTACACTGTTCACTCAGGAGAAGACGGACGCAACCTACGAGGGCAATCTTAAGAAGATGGGCGTTTCAGACAGAGAAGATCCTTCATCTATCAATATTTACCCTAAGGATTTTGAATCCAAGGACACTATTGCAGATATTATTAAAGAATATAATAAAGGACTTGATGAAGACGAGAAGATTACATATACCGATTACGTCGGACTGATTATGTCTTCGGTAACAACTATCATCAACGCCATCAGCTATATTCTTATTGCTTTCGTTGCTATATCACTTGTTGTTTCATCTATAATGATTGGTATCATAACTTACATTTCAGTACTTGAAAGAACTAAAGAGATAGGTATATTAAGAGCAATAGGTGCTTCAAAGAAGGATATTTCAAGAGTATTTAATGCTGAAACACTTATTATTGGTTTCACGGCAGGTGCTTTGGGAATTCTTATTACAGAGCTGCTTTTGATTCCGATAAATCAGATTATTTATCATTTCACTGATATATCGGGTATTGCGCAGTTGCCGCCCATGGCAGGACTTATTCTTGTCGCCATAAGTATGGCCCTGACATTTATTGCGGGACTGTTCCCTTCACGTATTGCAGCCAAGAAGGATCCTGTTGTAGCACTTAGAACGGAGTAAATATAAAACAAAAAGACCACTTCATTCAGAAGTGGTCTTTCTTTTTATTCGAATTTAGCAATTGTATTTAAGATTCTTATCGCACAGGCTTCTATATCTTCCCGTGAAAGAGAACCGTCTTTGTATGCTTCAAGCAGAACCTTAGGTTCACCGATAGGCATCTTAAGGTCGTTACCTGCCTTAACCTCTGCAACCTGATTGGACCAGTTCATCCAGTCAGTGGTAATCATTCCCTTAAAGCCCCATTCTCCTCGAAGAATACCTGTAATAAGATCTTTATTCTGAGAAGAGTAGGTGCCGTTAATAACATTATAAGATGTCATTATTGTCCAGGGATCAGCTTCCTTAACTGCAATTTCAAAACCCTTGAGATATATTTCGCGAAGAGCTCTTTCTGAAACTCGAGAATCACAGCACATGCGGTTCTCTTCTTTGTTATTGCAGGCAAAATGCTTCATGGAGCAGCCGATTTTTTGTGACTGAATTCCGCGAATCATTGCTGCACCCATCTTGCCGGCCATAAGAGGATCTTCTGAATAATACTCGAAATTACGTCCGCAAAGAGGAGAGCGGTGAATGTTCATTGCAGGTGTAAGCCATAAGCCTATATGATTCTCTTTAACCTCCAATGCGCCTGCAGCTCCTACCTTCTCAACAAGCTCAGTATTCCAGGTACATGCAAGCATAGTTGCAATAGGCCATGCTGTTGTAGTTACACCGAGACCCTGGTTAATTCTAAGACCTGCAGGTCCGTCAGCGGTAGGAACTGAAGGAATATTAAATTCAGGAACATTACCCATATTGAAGGTATTGGCAACTCCGGTATTGGGCTGTCCGCCAAGTAATTCAATAAGTACTTCAACAGGAAGCTTTTTAACGAAATCAGAGCAAGCCTCCCGTCCTTCAACTACATCCATAAAATCAGGAACTGAATCTATACGTTTGTCTTCACGTTCAATACCTGCTCCCGTGCCAAATGATGCACTGCAGGAATCAAGAGTAGTATAAATAGTTCTTCCCTTAGGAACAGTCCAGTCATTGTAACAGGTAGAATGTCCTGTAACAGGTGAATCGTCAGTAGGAAGCTTCTCATAGCTGCCATCACCGAGAAGTCTTTCATTTAGTCTGTGAGGTGCACAGTATGAAGAGCACTGTTCTGTTATAACGGTTTCTTTAATAGTGTATACATCAGAAAGAAGCTCTGCTTTAGATACATCGCCTCCAAGATAGAAGCTGTAATCACCCGCTTCAAGAACATAAGCAGATTTCTGAATCTTACCTAAATCATCGAACGAGGCCATATCCTTAACGTGGAAGGTAAGGCTTAAGCTGTCACTTTCACCGGGATTAAGAAGCTTAGTTTTGGCAAAAGCGCCAAGCTCCTTCTTGGGCTTTAAAAGCTTACCGTTTGGAGCACTATAGTAAAGTCCTACTGAAGTCTTACCTGCGAAATTGCCGGTATTAATAACTTTAGCTCTTACAAATACAGAATCCTCTCCATCAAGATTAACTATCTTGAAATTGTCAGCTGTAACACTAAATTCCGTATAAGACATTCCGTAGCCAAAAGGATAATTAACATTCTTCTCAGCACCCGGGAAGGTTTCAAAATATCTGTAGCCTACATAAATGTCCTCAGTATAATCAGCATATTCCTTAGAATCATTAAAATGAGCAGAAGAAGGGAAGGCATCGAAGGAATTAGGGAATGTGTCGACCAGTCTTCCTGAAGGATTGCTAAGACCGCATACAGTATCGGCAATAGCTAATCCGCCTTCAATTCCTGCCTGCCATGCGAGAAGAACAGAAGGAATATTGTCTTCATTCTTAAACCATTCGGTATCAACAACAGCACCTACGTCAAAAATAACTATAACCTTTTTGAAATTCTCTATAAGTGTGTTTTTAAGCTTAAGCTCGCTCTCACTAAGATAATAATCGCCATCACCTACAAAGCCCTTGCGGTCGCCGCCTTCCCAGGAATAACGGCAGATAGCAAGTATTACGGTGTCAGTGAATTTCTTGACATCTTCAATCATGGAAGCGGCAATTTCAGGCTGATCACATCTTGAACCTGCACCTTTCTCAGCCTTTTGTTTTTCAACACTTGTCCTGAAGAGTTCTGAAACAGGCTCATAAATACTTACAAGGCCTTCTTCCTCCTTCATCTTGAAGCCCTCGTAAATATTACGGGTATAAGCTGTGGTAACATCACCTGAACCGCCACCGCCTCTTACATAATCAAATTGAGCAGTTCCGAATATAGCAATCGGGCTTCCCTTTTTGAGTGGCAGAGTAGCTGCATCGTTTTTAAGAAGAACCATGCCTTCAAGAGCGGCTTCATGAGAAAGAGCTATATGCTCTTTTGAACCTGTAGCCAGCTTGCCATCCTTCCCCATAGGGATGCAGGGCTGGTATAAGAAATGTGCAAATCTCTTCATAGTTAATCTTCCTCCCCTTAAATAAGTTATCTGTTAACAGAAACCGGCTCATAACCGGCCTTTTTAACAATGTCAAAAAGCTCTTCGTCGGTAAAATCTTTAGAAAGTGTGAGGGCAGCTGTTTTGCTGTCTAAATCCACAACACACTGAATACCTTCAACGCTGTTAAAAGCCTCCTCAACATGTGCCTTGCAATGTACACACATCATACCGTTGACAATTACATTAACTTTCATTGCTTCCTTCTCCTTATCATCTGATTCTGCGAAATTATCCGCATCAGCTTTATTATCGCTTGTTTTTGTAAGCTTTTCAATTGGTTCGTATAAATTTATTCTCAGTGCATTTGTTACTACAAAAATGGAAGACAGACTCATTAAAGCAGCAGCTATCATGGGATTAAGTGTAACACCTAAAGAAGAGAATACTCCTGCAGCTATAGGTATACCGATACAGTTATAGAAGAATGCCCAGAACAGATTCTCCTTAATAATTCTGATTACCTTACGTCCAAGAAGTATTGTATCAGCTACTGTAGTAAGATCTGTGCCGGTATGAATTATATCAGCTGAATCTATGGCTATATCTGTTCCGGCTCCAATTGCAACACCTATATCAGCAACTGTAAGAGCAGGCGCGTCATTGATTCCGTCACCGACCATAAGAACATGATGACCGCTACTTCTCAATTCTTCTATATATTCGGCCTTATCAAGAGGCTTCAGTGATGCCTTAAATGCTGAAATACCGATATTATCTGCTACGCTTTTGGCCGTAACTTCATTATCACCTGTAAGCATAACAGTATTAACAGCAATGTCATTAAGTATGCCTACCGCAAAAGCTCCATCAGCTCTTATAGTATCTGCAACAGCTATAATACCTACATAACGGTCATCATATTCAAAAATTATCGGAGTCTTACCTTCTTCTGCAAGCTTGTCCGCAACACCTGTATAGAGAACAATATGTGAAGATATTAAGGGGATATTACCGCAATAAAGATCCTTGCCATTAATACAGGCCCTTATTCCACCGCCTTCAATACTCTCAAAATCCGTAGCGTTATATCCGCGGTAAGAGAAGTTCTTCTCAATATATTCTGTAATCGCTTTGGCAATTGGATGCTCTGACATGCATTCTGCAGCATATACCAGCTTGGCAAATTCATTTATTTCGATATCACCTGCAGGAATAAAATCAGTGCAATAAAGTCTTCCTTCTGTCAGCGTACCGGTCTTATCAAATACTACAGAATCGATTCTGTGTATCTGTTCAAGCGTAGCTGCATTCTTAATCAGAATTCCAAGCTTTGCAGCACGTCCCGTACCGGCCGCAATAGCCGTAGGCGTTGCAAGACCTAAAGAACAGGGGCAGGAGATAACTATTACTGTAATCGCATAGTTCAGTGCTTCATAGAAGGGTGCTCCTAAAAGCAGCCAGATTACAAACGTAACAGCACTGATTCCAAATACAACCGGTACGAATACAGCGCTTATTTTATCTGCAAGTCTTGAAATAGGAGCTTTGGTAGAAGAAGCTTCTTCAACAAGTTCAATTATTTTGGATAAAGCTGTATCTGAATCAATAGCCGTAACCTTAAGCTTTATAAAACCGGACACATTAATTGTTGCCTGGTACAGCTCGTTACCTACGCCTTTTTCACACGGAATGGATTCCCCTGTAAGTACAGATTCATCTATAGAGCCGTGACCTTCAATAATAATTCCGTCAGCAGGGACCGAGGAACCTGAACGTATGATGAGAATATCATTTACCTGTATCTGTGAAGCACTGATAACTTCTTCACCTTGTTCACTTAATCTGACAGCTGTATCAGGCTTAAGCTTAATCAAAGAATCAATGGCATCTCTGGTTTTAAGCTTAGACCTGGACTCTAGTGTTTTACCGATTGATATAAAAACAAGTATCATGGCTGCAGATTCAAAATACAGCCTGTGCGCCAGAACAGAAGCCTCAGCAATATCATTGTTATGCGAAAGTTTGAAAATAAAAAACGTAAGAACTGAGGAGTAAATAAAGGATACACATGAACCCATGGCAACCAGGGAATCCATATTGGGGCTCAGTCTGAACAGTTTTGAAAATCCTGAAATATAATATTTGAAATTGATACCAATAATTACAGCGGACAGAAGCATCATGATTAAAGAAAAGCCCAAAGGAGAGTTACTTATACTCAGGCATTTGGGAATCGGAAGACCAATCATATGTCCCATGCCGACATACATAAGTACAAGCAGAAGAGTAACAGAAATAATAAGCTTTCGTTTGAGATTTAAAAATTCATTTGTTCTTTCATTGCTTTTTATATCTTCAGCTGATGCACCGTAGCCTGCCTTTATTACAGCAGAAATAATAGTTTCGGAATCTGTAATTTTCTCATCAAAAACAACGATCATATTGTTGGCAATGAGATTAACATTGACATTAGATACACCGTTAACATTTTTAACTGCTCTTTCGACATGCGAGCTGCATGCTGCACAGTTCATTCCTGTTACAATAAAGCGCTTTTTTATCATATTCCGACTCCTTTTTAGACTTCAATAATTATCTTAACTGATTTGACCAAAAAAGCAAACAATTCAGAAAATCTAACTTGAATTAGTACGCATTTGGAAATATAATATACTATTATGATATTGAAGGGGTTTACTATTTATGAAAGAAATGACATCGTTTTTTGGAGCTCTTTCAGGATTCAACGGAATCCCGTTTGAACTCGATCTTATTCTCAGACTTCTCATTTCTGCTACAGCCGGAGCGCTGGTAGGATATGAGCGTAAGAGAAGGCAAAAAGAAGCAGGTATGCGTACTCACTGCATGGTTGCCATGGGTGCGGCACTGTTTGCCATTGTTTCAAAATACGGTTTCTTTGACTCAACTGTTTTTGAAAGCATCAGCTCTGATGCAGGCCGAGTTGCAGCGAATGTTGTAACAGGTGTATCCTTCCTGGGCGCAGGTATGATTTTCGTTAAGAACAAGTCTATTTCAGGACTTACGACTGCTGCAGGAATCTGGGTCGTTTCTGCTATAGGCCTCGCTTTCGGCTGTGGCCTTTATAATGTTGGTCTTATCGGTACAATAATTATGGTCATGGTGCAGTATGTACTTCATAAGCCTTTAGTTATGATTGAAGGTAGCTCAGCCCGTGAGATTACTTGTATTGTTGAGACTTGGAATGATATCGAAACGCTAAAGAAGGTATTGTTTAAAATTGATCATCAGTCATATTTCTCCTGCATTGAGAAGAAGCCTGACGGAACTGCATTAGTTAAGTTTGTAGTACGTATTGAGCACGGCAGTCTGGTTGATGATATATATGCATTTATGCAGGAGAATCCTTACGTTAAATCTATCAGTAACTGATTGGAGCAACCTTCATGTACGAAGATGAGCGCTTATCTTATGAAGAATATCTTGAACAAAAAAGGGCTTATGTTAAGAGAAAGAAAAAGAAAAAACTTAAGCGCTTTTTTGCTGTGATAAGAATTATTCTTATATTTGCGTTTTTACTGTGTATTTTAGGCGCTGCTATATTCGGTGCTTATAAGTTAATCTCAAAGCTTGTAGGAAGCAAAGGCATATTCTCAGAATCTGAGTACGTAGCAGACGTCGGAACGATACCGCTTGAAGAAATTGACAATGTTTTTGAGACCGCCGATGATGATATTTACTCTGATTCGAATAATTCAGATTCAGGAACTAAGAATGACGGTTCAATTAACATACCTGATCATGTTAACAGCGGCCTTATTGTTATTGATGCAGGCCACGGAGGTCAGGACAGCGGAGCGTTTAATGACAATTCCTTTGAGAAGGATATTAATCTTTCAATTGCAATTATGGTTAAGCACAGGCTTGAGGATAAAGGCTTTACTGTATACATGACACGTGAGGATGACACCTATGTGGGGCTTTCAATGCGTGCTAAGCTTGCTAACGATTTAGGCAATGCACTTGCATTCGTAAGCATTCATCAGAATTCTCTTGATGAGGGCGAAAGTGCTGATGATGTTGACGGTGTTGAAGCGCTTACTTATAAGAGATCCGGCTGTGGCGAGCTTGCTGAATTATTACTCTTCCATGTATCAGAAGCAGTAGGTGCAAGAAACAGAGGTGTTCAATACAAGACTAATCTTGTTGTGACCAGTAAGACGACAATGCCCGCAGTTATTATTGAATGCGGCTTTATGTCGAATCCCGAGGAAGCTGGGCTTTTGGCTACCGAGGATTACCAGGCTAAACTTAGCGTAGGAATTTCCAATGCGCTTGAAGAGTTTATAAATACTTATTATTAATTTTTGGAGGCGATTTTTGATGACAAAGGTTGATATTTTTTCAGGATTTCTTGGAGCAGGTAAGACCACTCTTATTAAAAAGCTGATTGCTGAAGCTTTTAAGGGCGAGAAGCTTGTGCTCATTGAGAATGAGTTTGGTGAGATTGGTATTGATGGAGGTTTCTTAAAGGATTCCGGTATTGAAATTACCGAGATGAATTCAGGATGTATCTGCTGTACCTTAGTTGGTGATTTTGGCAAAGCACTTGTCAAGGTAATGGAGCAGTATAAGCCTGACAGAATTATTATCGAGCCCTCAGGTGTAGGCAAGCTTTCTGATGTCATTAAGGCAATTCAGGATGTTGCAGACGAAGCCGGTATTGTCGTTAATAACTTTATAGCAGTTGTTGATGCAGGCAAGTGCAAGATGTATATGAAGAATTTCGGTGAGTTCTTCAATAATCAGATTGAATATGCCAAGACAATTATTTTAAGCCGTACACAGAATGTTAATGATGCTAAGCTTGAAGAGGCAGTATCACTGATTAGGGAACACAACGATAAGGCTGTCCTTATTACAACTCCCTGGGATGATATTGACGGAGCTGCAATTCTTAAGGCTATGGAAGAGAAATCAAAGTTTGAAGATGAACTTCTCGAAGCTGCAGGAATCTGTCCTGAATGCGGACATCATCATCACGACGGCGAGGAGTGCTGTCATGACCATCACCATCATGATGACGACGATGATGACGATGACGAGGATGAGCATGAGCATCATCACCATCACCACGATGACGAGGATGAACATGAGCATCACCACCACCACGATGATGACGATGACGACGATGACGAGGATGAACACGAGCATCATCACGAGCATGAACATCATCATGATCACGACCACGAGCATCATCATCACCATCATGCAGACGAAGTATTTACAAGTGTTGGCATTGAAACTACACATAAATACAGCGAAGAGGCAATTAAGACTGCACTTGACGCACTTACAGACGAAGCTAAATATGGCGTTATCTTAAGAGCTAAGGGTATTGTTGCCGCTGAATCAGGCGAATGGATTCACTTTGATTACACTCCCGGTGAGAGCGATGTAAGACGCGGTTCAAGCGATGTTATCGGCAAGATCTGTGTCATCGGAAGCAAAATCAAAGAAGAGGATATTAAGGCCCTTTTTAACTAATTTAATGGAGAAATAGAAATGGACGTACCGGTTTATCTTGTTAACGGATTCTTGGAGTCCGGCAAAACATCATTTATCAGAACTACGCTTGAAGACCCCGAGTTCAGAGGCAAAGACCATATTCTTCTCATTGTCTGTGAGGAAGGTGAGGAAGAATACGATGCAGAAGCTCTTAGCAAGGTTAATGTTGACCTTATAAATGTCGAGGAGAAGACTGACTTCACACCCGAGTTTTTTGAGGATCTTAAAAAGCGCATAAACCCTGACAAGGTTATTATCGAGCTTAACGGAGTATGGAATATGGAGGAATTCTTAGACCTCGATACTCCTGATAACTGGGTTACAGTGCAGATAATCACTCTTGTCAATGGTGAGACTTATATTAATTATCTTAACAATATGAGATCTCTTATTATGGAGCATATTAAGTACAGTGATACCATTATTTTCAACAGATGCGATGAGAATACTGACAGACTTGCAATAAGAAGAAGCATCAAGCCTGTTAACCGCAAGGCTCAGATTATTTATGAGACCAAAGACGGTATCGATCTTGGAGAGGAAGAGGAAGAGCCGCTTCCGTTTGATGTTACTGCCGATCCAATTGTAATTGAAGATGATGATTTTGGACTCTGGTATCTCGATGCACTTGATTATCCAAAGAAGTATATTGGCAAGACCATGAAGTTTAAGGCTATGTTCTATCATGAGAAGAACATGGGTGCAGGTGCAATTGTTCCCGGCCGTTTCGCTATGCAGTGCTGTGCGAACGATATCGCATTTATAGGCTTTATAAGCAAATGTCCTTCGTCCTGCAAGGATTTTATAGAGAGTCATCAGAACCGTGACTGGATTAATGTAGAAGCCAAATTCGCTCATGAATTCAGACGCGAATATAAGGGTAAGGGCCCTGTACTTTATATCACATCTCTTTCTGATGCAGAGCGCGCCGAAGAAGAAGTTGTATACTTCACTTGACGAATCATAAAATACTTTCTATAATTACATGTTGATGTTTATTGGCGTAAGTCAGAACGGAGGTTCAATTGTTAAAGAGTATGACAGGCTTCGGTCGTTACGAGAACGAAACGCCCGAGCGTAAGATTACTGTAGAAATGAAAGCAGTTAACCATCGCTACAGTGAAATCACCATTAAAATGCCCAAAAAGCTTAATATCTTTGAGGCAGCAATCCGTAATCTTCTTAAAAACTATATAGGCCGCGGTAAGGTTGATGTCTATATCAGCTATGAGGATTATTCGGAAGGAAGCGCCTGCGTTAAGTATAACGAGGATATTGCTACTGAGTATTATGAACTCATTCAGAAGATGGGAGATCATTTCAGAATCAATAATGAGATTAATGCTTCCACACTTGCACGTTTCCCTGAGATTTTCACTATAGAAGAGCATTCTGTTGATGAGGATGAGCTTTGGAGCTTCCTTGAGGACGCTATCAAGAAATGTGCCGAGAGTTTCGTTCAGACCCGTATAGATGAGGGCGAACACCTTAAGAATGACCTTATAGGCAAGCTTGACGGAATGATTTCATGGATTGATTTCATTGAGAAACGTTCACCTATGGTTGTTGATGAATATCGCAACAGACTTTATGCCAAGGTCGATGAGCTTTTAGGCGACACTAAGATTGAGCAGAGCATTCTGGCTACAGAGATTACAGTTTTTGCAGACAAAATCTGTGTAGACGAGGAGACTGTAAGACTTCGTGCTCATATCAACAACATGAAGAATACTCTTAATGACGCTGATAATGTTGGCCGAAAGTTAGATTTTATTGCTCAGGAGATGAACAGAGAAGCTAATACGATTCTCTCCAAGTCAAGTGATCTTGATATCACCAATACAGCAATTAATCTTAAGACTGAGATTGAGAAAGTAAGAGAACAGATTCAGAACATAGAATAATCAAAAAGGAGAATATACAATGATACATCCGTCTTACAATGAATTAGCAGAGAAGATCAACAGCGCTGCAGAGGACGAGCGTCCCGTAGTTTCAAGCCGTTATTCTGTATGTGTTGCTACAGCTAAGCGTGCACGTCAGCTTATCGAAGGTGCTGAGCCTACCGTTACATCAAAGTGCAACAAGCCTTTATCTACAGCAATTGATGAGATTTACGAAGGAACAGTTAAGATTTTAAGCCTTGAGGAGAACAACAACACACTTGAAGCTCCCATCTACGCTGAAGAGAACTGATAAATCAAATAACTGAGGGCTCCACCAAAATGGAGCCCTTTTTTCAGGAGTAAGGTAAATGAGCCCGAATATAAAACAATTTATAGTCGAGGCCGCAATATATGTTGTTTTCGCTGTACTGATCATTATTTTCGTTCCAAGATATGTGATGGAGCGAGTATCTGTAGACGGCAGCTCCATGAACGATACATTGCAGGACCGCGACCAGCTTATTGGTGAGAAGATATCTGTCCGGCTGGACCGACTCAAGAGATTCGATATTATTTATTTTTATCCTCAGGGAGATGATTCAGTTGACCCTTATATAAAGAGAGTCATCGGTCTTCCGGGAGACACGGTATATATCGAAGATTCCACAGTCTATATAAACGGTACACCTTTATGTGAGGATTATGCCCGTGAGGACAAATTTAATGCATACAGTGCTTCGGAGCCAATAAGACTTAATGAGGATGAATATTTCGTTCTCGGAGACAACAGAAACCGAAGTGCAGACTCCAGAATTCCCGATGTTGGTACAGTTACGAGACAGGAGATTATTGGAAGAGCAATATTTAGAATTTGGCCGCTCAAATCGTTTGGCAAAATTGACTAATTAATTTAACAATGAATGAAGTTTTTTGTTCAATATGTTGATTATTGATAAATGTATGTT
>X415_White_Rhinoceros__coassemble_43_pt1 | contig 36412 bp, 28 predicted proteins | sample X415_White_Rhinoceros__metabat2_high_PE_001 | metagenome-assembled genome bin X415_White_Rhinoceros | reverse complement strand
TCTCGGTCGCAAGTATTTCCGATAAGCTTGACGAGACCGAGAAGGATATCATCAAAGCTCTTAAGTACTGGGAGAAGAAGAAGCTGCTCTTTATATCCTGGGATTGCGACGGACAGATCAACGGAATCACGATCAATCCTCTCAATAACCAGATTCAGGAGAACAACATCATCACACTTTCAAGCGGTGAGGAACTTAACGAGTCGGAAGAACCCGAAACCTGCGACAACGTAGTCAAGCTTCCTACCGTATCCAAGCCCAGCTACACGGCTAAGCAGCTTGCAAGATTCAGAGAGCTCGATGATTTCAACTGTCTGGTTGATTACATTGAAGAACGTCTCGGATGCACGCTCAAGGCGCAGTCACTTCAGACTCCCGCCTTCCTCTATGAGAATTTAGGATTTAGCTGTGACTTGATTAAATACCTGTATGATTACTGTCTGTTCAAGAACAAGGCTACTTCAGCCTACATTGAGAAGGTAGCAATCAACTGGAATGAGAAAGGCATAGATACAGTCGAGAAAGCCAGAACTGAAGTCTTCACACGTTCTAAGGAGTGTGCGGCAGTAAGAGAGGCATTCGGACTTAACCGTATGCTCGGAAGCATTGAGCTCGAGTTTGTTGACCGTTGGAAGTTCACTTACGGAATGACACCTGAGTTCATCAAGGAAGCTTGCGACAGAACCCTGATCAAGAGAAGCCAGCCGGATTTCAAATACGCTGACAGCATTCTCAGAGATTGGCATAACAGCGGAGTATCAAGTATGAGCGATATTCTTGCTTTGGACGAGGCACACACAGCCCGTTCCCGCCAGTCACAGACCAAATCTGCATCAACTCCCTCTTCCACAAACAAATTCAATCAGTTCCCGCAGCGTAAGTACACTGCTTCGGATTACTCAGACCTAGAGAAACGTAAGCTTAACATTCAGTAGTATATCAGTATTTTATACACGACTTGAGGCGAATTTCTATATAAGGAGTTAGTAATGGGACTTAAGAACTATCAGTACGACGTAATTTTAAGACAATTTGACGCGAGGAGACTTCGCTCCAAATATATGCTGGACAAAAGGACAGAGGAGATATATAATAAGTGCCCGGAGATTCTGGATATTGATAACAGGATCGCCGAGCAGTCCGTAGCACGCGCTAAACGTGCTATTTTAGGCGATCCAGATGCGCTTAAGGGCCTTGATGAGGACAACCGTAATCTCTCAATGGAGAAGAAGAGACTCCTTGTGAAGAACGGTTATCCCGCAGAGTATCTCAGCCCTCGCTATGAGTGCCCTCTCTGCAATGATACCGGTTTTGTGAACGGTGAACGTTGCTCCTGCTTTAAGCAGGCTCTTTCGAATCTTATCTATTCAGAATCAAACATCCGTGACATTATCAAAGAGCAGAATTTCGAGAACTTCAACTGGTCTCTCTATTCAGACGATAACGCTGATCGAGATCCCTTTATGAAGCGTACCCCCATGGAGAATATTCATGAGGTCGTTGACCAGGCTCACAGATTCATCGAGAATTTCGATACTTCCTACGAGAATCTGCTTATCTATGGCAACACCGGCGTAGGCAAGACCTATCTTGCCAACTGCATTGCCCGCGAGCTTCTTGATGATGCACATACAGTTTTATATTACACTGCATTCAGATTCTTCAGTTATATAGAAAAATGCCGTTTCAAGTCCGCCACCCCCGAGGATAGCACTCCTGTCTCAGAGGATTATCTGATTGACTGCGACCTGCTTATCATCGACGACCTCGGCACGGAACTTGCAAACTCATTTACCACATCGGCACTCTACTCCGTTATTAATGAGCGCCACTTAAAGCAGCGTCCGACGATTATCTCCACGAATCTTAATTTCGAGCAGATAGAAGAACGTTACAGTGAAAGAGTCTTCTCCCGTCTGTCCAAGGATTATTCATTCCTCAAGATAATCGGCCGCGATATAAGAAAAATGTGAATATTACGGAGGTAACCACCCATGGGTCAGGAGACGTTTCTTGAGACAATACCTGTAGGTAAGTTAGGTGTTATTGCTCTCAAAAGCAGCGCAGAACTCGGAACCAAAGTCAACAACTATCTTGTCAGCTGGCGTAACACGCGTGACAACGAACACACTTCAACTATCGCTTTCCAAGGATATCAGAGGGACAGCTTCCTCATTGAATCCAAGTGCCCCCGTTTCGGTACAGGTGAAGCCAAGGGTATCATCACCGAATCGGTTCGTGGCTGTGATCTTTATTTCATCGTTGATGTAACCAATTGGAGCATTACATATCCTATATCAGGACATGAGAATCACATGTCACCTGATGACCATTTCCAGGACTTAAAACGTATTATCGCAGCAGTAGGCGGCAAGGCAAGAAGAATGACCGTCATAATGCCGTTTTTATACGAGTCCAGACAGCATAAGCGTTCAGCAAGAGAGTCTCTTGACTGTGCTATCGCACTTCAGGAGCTGTACGATATGGGTGTCGAGTCAGTCGTAACCTTCGATGCTCATGATCCCAGAGTTCAGAACGCAGTACCCCTTAAGACATTCGAGACAATTAAACCTACATATCAGTTCATCAAGACACTGCTCCGCAATGTTCCTGATATTAAGTTCAAGCCCGACAAGACACTTATCATCGCTCCCGATGAAGGTGCAATGGAGCGCGCAGTATACTTTGCCAACGTACTTGGACTTGACATGGGTCTGTTCTACAAGAGACGTGATTACACCAAAATCGTCAACGGACGTAACCCCATTATCGCTCATGAATACCTGGGCAGCCCGCTCGACGGACGTGACGCAATCATCATCGATGATATGATTTCATCGGGCGACAGCATGTTAGACGTTGCTAAACAGCTGAAGTCAAGAGGAGCCGGACGTATCTTCGTCTGCGCGACCTTCGGTCTGTTCACGGAAGGTCTCGACAACTTTGATAAGGCTTATGAGGAAGGCCTTATCTACCGCGTTGTTACGACAAACTCTATCTACCAGTCACCCAACCTGCTTTCACGCGAGTACTACTTAAGCGCCGACATGAGCAAGTACATTGCTCTTCTCATCGACAGCCTGAACCACGATGCAAGCATCAGCGAATTCCTCGATCCTACCGATCGTATTCACAACATTCTTAAAAAATATAATCAGATTTAACGCTCTATGTAAGGGACATATAACAGGGGAACACAAAAGGGACATGCAAGTGCATGTCCCTTTTGTTCTATTCCATTCTTACCGGGTTGTTTCGCTTCTCGTATCCGATAGAGGTTGCCTCGCCGTGGCCGGGGCAGACACGGGTTTCATCCGGAAGCAGTTCGAACAGTCTGTGTATCGATTCAATCAAAAGATGTGCGTTGCCGGTAGGCAGGTCCGTGCGTCCGTAGCTTTCGCTAAAAAGTGTGTCACCGCTAAAAAGATGCTTGTGCTCAGGAAGATAGTAGCATACACCGCCTCTTGTGTGACCCGGAGTTGCAATCACTTCAATGTCTGTTCCCGCGATGCTAAGCTTGTCACCGTCATTAACCAAAACATCAGCAGAGGTTGTATACGGACTTCTGATTAGTCCCATGGAGCTGTTCATGGTCGGATCACCCAAAAGCTCCTGCTCCTGTGCGGAGGCATAGACCTTAATTTGGGGGAACGCTTCCCTGAGCTCGTTAACAGCCATAATATGATCAAAGTGACCGTGGGTCAGAAGTATGGCTGCAGGATTTATGCCGTATTCGGCCAGACGCTTCACTATCAGCTTGTCATCGCCACCCGGATCCACGATAAAACCTTCATGGGTCTCGTCATTCACTGCAAGATAGCAGTTCGTTCCGATTACGCCTACAGGCAGAACATAAATCTTCATAGTCATCCTCCTTTACATAATACTGACAACAATCATATATTCACTCCGCTTATCATTTTACTGCAGTCTGACACGCTTTGAAAGCAGCACTGCAAGAACCATCTTCAGAGCATCAGGTATAATAAACGGCACTACACAGGTCATAAGCACCGCTCCTACCTCTTCTACCGTGCCCTCGCCATAAACGAGCACGTACCACCAGGTTCCGAACGCGTAGCAGCAGATAAGTCCTGTTACTAAAGATACTATCTTGAATGCTTTCTTAACTGAGAGATGTGACATTATCTGATACACTACAGCAAGTATCAGAAACCCTACCAGATAACCGCCTGTAGGTCCTAAAATGTGACCTACGCCTCCGGTGAAGCCCGCAAACACGGGAACACCTATGGTTCCAAGAAGAAGATACAGTGAAATCGATATAAGCGCAGGTCCGCCCTCGTATACAAGTAAGAGCGCAAACACTGCAAATGTCTGTAAGGTGAACGGTACCGGACCCGGAATCATTATCCAGGAGCATATAGCAAGCAGCGCCGTGCCAAGCGCTGAGAAAATCATTATCTTAATTCTTTCGGACATAAAAAACCTCCACAGGTTAATATTGTGGAGGTTTTATAACTATTTGTCAACAAAATCGGTATTACTGAATCTTCTCAATCAGGTCAAGAAGAATCTTCTTGGGGTATGCGATAACCTTGGCGACTGTGCCGGGCTCGAAAGGAACCGAAAGATTAGCATACTTAAGCGTCTCAAGATAAGTCATGCTGCCGCCGCACTTGCACAGGTTGAGATAATCCTCCCATGCCTTCTCGTGATTGGCTGCATCCTTGGACTTGAACTCCATAGCGCCCATTGTTGTAAGCGTATAGTTGATATAGTACATAGGATAGAGGAATATGTGAAGCTTATGGTACCACATTCCGCCTCTGTCCATGAACTCGTCATCCTCGTAGGCGCGCCAGGGCATGTACTTCTGCTCAAGCTTGTGCCACTCATAGGTTCTCTGCTTGGGAGTAAGCTCAGGATGAGCATAGCAGATATGCTGGAACTCATCGACCGCTACACCGAAGGGAACAAAGGTGATCGCCTCCTGAAGGTGTGCAAATCTGAACTTGTCAGCCTGGTCACCGAAGAACATCTCTGCATAAGGATATGCGAACTGCTCCATTGACATTGAATGAATCTCAGCGATATCGGTCGACTCTGAGAAGTAGGTGCTGATAGGCTGGTTGCGCATTGCCATGTAGCCTGCAAAGGCATGTCCAAGCTCATGTGTAAGTACCTGCATGTCACCGATGGTCTGGTTGAAGCATGAGAATACGAAGGGAGCAAGGAGGCTCTGAAGATCGGTCATGTAACCGGTCGAAGCCTTGCCGGGCTTGTTCTTGAGATCCATCAGCTCGTGCTCAATCATAAAATCGATGAACTCGCCTGTCTCAGGGCTGATCTTATGGTACATCTTCTGTGCCTGTGAGATCATGAAATCGTCATCACCTGCAGGTATTGCGTTGCCGTCAGCGAATACTCTTGCCTCATCAAACACCTTAACCTTATCAATACCCAGACGCTTAGCCTGTGCCTCATAAAGTTTTTCACAGAGAGGAACTATTTCGGTTCTTACCTGCTCGCGGAAGGACTCAACCTCCTTGACGTTGTAATCGGTTCTGCCCTGTCCCATATATCCGAGCGGGATATAGTTCTCAAAGCCGAGATTGCGTCCCATCTCATTACGGATTGAAATCAGTTCATCCCAGATCTGTTCAAGACGCTCCTCGTTAGAAGCATAGAACTTTGAATAAGCTGCGAAGGCTGCCTTGCGGACATTTCTGTCCTCGTGCTCAAAATACTTCTGCACGCCATAGAGATTAAGAGTCTTGCCATCAAAAGGAATCTGGGCGGTTGCCATAATCTTCTGATACTCATCGGTAAGCTCCGCCTCACGCTGCATCAGAGGAATATTCTTCTCAGTGAAGCTCTTCTTCTGAAGGTCTGACTGCAGGAAATACATCTTGCCGTACTTAGCTTCAACATCCTTTCTGAAAGGACTGTTCTCAACAGCATCGTTGAATGCTACTGCATAAGGCTGCATCGTAGGTGCCATGCGATTGATGTATGCGTTCTCATCCTCGTAGAACTTGTCGGTTGTGTCGAGTGTATGACGAATGTAAACAATAGTGAACATTGTCATCGGCTCGCGATTCTTCTTATCGAAATCCTCGAGCAGTTTAATAAGCTCTTCTGCTGATTTAGCTTCCTGAATCTCTTTGGTCTTCTGCTTCAGTTCCTCAATTAAAGCATCAAAATCAGGACGCTTGTACTCCAATTCGGAAAACTTCCATTTCTCCATTACTTAATTCCTCCCCGGGATTTGTTACTTAATTATCGCCTTTGAATAAATCAGCGCCTCAATTCTGTTCTCAATCTCATAATTGATAATTGACTCAAGTGATGTATACTCCATAAGGTCTTCAAAGCTGTCAGCCTCATAGTATTCAAGATAGTCATTTATTATAGAGATAAGCTCTGTACCTGTAAGATATATCCCCTCTTTAGTTGCTATCGCGCTGTAGAAAGCATCGTTGGCAATCAGATCGTCAACATCCTCATCAAGCATGTCAGCAAATTCCTGATCGGTATAACCGATTGATGTGAAATACTCCTCAGGTCTCATACCGTAGCCACAGGTAATGTTATAAATATTGTTGTAATACTCCTGGTAAATACTCATGTACACATCATCAGGAATAGCAGCAATTTTAGAAGCAGCCTTGACATCGCAGGTAAGTGTGTATGCGATATTGGAAGGTGACGAAGCATCGTCCTCCTGCAGTCTGGACATAATCTCGTCACTGCAGGCATCAAGTGAATCATAACCAAGTCCGTCGCAGATAAAGCTCTCTGTCCACTCAGGCTTTAAATACCTGTCTATCTCTTTGATGGTAACTCTGAAGGTACCTGTCTGTCCTGCGAAAGCGCCGTAATCTGCGCCGAGCGTTGCTTCGACGTCCCTGCTCTCACCAATCTTCATTCCGATAAGCTTGTCATCAAGGCCATCGCCATACATGTACTCACCAATTGCAGCATAGCTGTTAGGGAACGAGAACATATCAACCGTGACACCGTTATTGACCAGAACGATATCAGCGTATATTTCATCACCCCAGTCAACCGTCTTATTGGGGCTGTCATCTGAAACCAGATTCTCAAAAGATCTTAAGAAACCTTCCTTGGCCTCCTCAAACATAGCAGGAGTAATTTCATTCTGCTTGGGTGCGGTGTATGTAAGTCCTGTGTAATTAGCAAGACTGCAGTAGCCGGCAAGTTCCGAATGTGAATAGTAATACTTGCCGTTAGCCTGCGGATAGGCAGTTTTGCTCGGAACAAAATCCTTAGGGTCTACGCTTACAAGACCTTCGGGAAGACTTGCGGATTTGTAGCTGCCTTCTGCTGCTTCAGTGCTCTGTGTTTCATCGCTTACGTCTTCGTCCTCGGTATTCTTAGTGCCGCCCTGACTGTAATCTGCTGCTCCAAGTGAGCTGTCAGATGAACTCTCTGAAGCAAAAGGATTGCCGAACATATCAAGCAAGCCCATGTCTATATACTGGCGGATGGTGTCCATTGTAAACCCTTCGCCGAGAAGACTCTCAAGAAGTTCATTGACTGCATTGTCAACGTAATCCTCATCTATCGCGTCAATGATACCGAGCGCAAATTTTGCAAGTCCGCTAAGGCTTACATAGTCTGAAGAGAGAACATCCTTGCCCTCATAAAGCTTCTTGCCGTCCACGCTGAAGGCAGGAGCTTCATAGTCGGCACTCACCGTATTCATTTCTACGGTAATTGCCTCTTTATCGTCATCCTTTAAGGTGTAGACAATTACACTTTCTTTATCCTTCATGGAAACGCTGAATTCAAAGCTCGGCTTGAGTTTATCGCCAATCAGCTTCGTAACAACTGTTCCGGGAACTGCTTTCACATGCATATCTAAGCCGCGGCTCTTGATATCATACTTAAGACCTGTATCGATAGTAAGTGCGTTGAGCGAGTTAACATTAATTTTGATACATGCACTGTGATCTGCTGCCTTGCCATCATAGTCAAGCTGTACCTCAACCTTTGTAGCGTCAACAAACACAGAAAAATCGAAAGCCTCAGGTCTGCCCTTGCCGTTTAAATACTCGGTCATTTCACCGCTTACGGTAGGATCGAGTTCATCGATTGCTTTATCAAGAGTGCTCTTAATCTCTGACTCAGTGATAATACCGTCAACATAGAGCATCTCAACGATACCCTTAAGCTGAGCCTTAAGATCGTCTGCAGAAAGCTTAACCGTAACTGCAGTAAGCTTCTTCTCTTTGTCTCCCACAGTGCGTGTCGCCTTCTTATTCACAGAGACGTCCTTCACACTGTCAAGCAGGAAATGTGCGTATTTATCAACAATCTCCGAAGCTGTAATATCGCGCTCCTCAAGATTCTTAACAACGTCCATTCCGCCAAAAAGGTCTTCACTGTACTTCTTAGCAGCCTCAGAGCTTTCAAGCTCCTCCTTGATCAGTGAATTGACCTCGACAACACCCTCATTATACTCAGGAATCTGCACATAGAGCTTCTCCTGCTTAGTGTCCGAAACAAAGTTCATCGTAAGCAGAGTGTTAGCTCCGTACTTAGGAACGATTGACGCTGCAATGGTTCCATCATTAATCGACTCATGAACATTAATTGCAATGTCCTTAATCGGGTAAATATTAACCTTATCGCAGAAATCGTCCTCAATACGGATTTTAATCTCAGCCTTTGAATCCAAAGACTGAAGCATCTCTTTGGCTTCTGAAACTTCGCCGTCCTTCTCGGATTTCTCTAATGCTTTGGTCATCCTCTTAATCTGCTTATTAGACAACCATCTGAAATACTCATCATCACTTTTAGTGATAAGCGCAAACTTATTGGCAATATATTCACCTGCGAAAACGTAGGTCATCGCTCCTCCCCCAAGAACGATAATTGCCGCTATCAGGCCTATGATAAGCCCGGTATGCTTCTTCATAAAATCTCCAATCCGTGCCATGGGCACAATTTATCAATTTAACTGAAGTATTATAGCCTAAATTCTTAGAAAATTCAACCTTTTGGGCCTTCCAACGGGTGCCTCCCGCTGTTTCTTAAGGGGTCACCCATTCTACTCCGCCTCCGGATACCGGCTCGGGCTCCTCGCCCGGTCTTACCCATATGACGCCTGTGTCCGTTCCGTCCTGTGTTCCCGGCGCAGAACCTTCAATCGGCGTGGGTGTGAGCTCATTGTGGCTTACGGGAACATAATCCTTCGGATAACCGTCAGGTACTCCGTCGCCGTCGAAGTCCACCCAGCCTACGGGGAATCCGTCAGGGATACCGTCCCCGTCGTTGTCCGTCCAGCCCAAAGGATAACCGTCAGGAATTCCGTCTCCGTCATAGTCCACATATCCGTAAGGGTATGTCTCCTGTCCGACGGGAACATCCTCCTGTGTAATAAATTCTCCGTCAGGGCCAATAAGGGGTTCTCCGTCAGGACCAAGCAGAACATTGTCAGGAACCGGTGTGGGAGTAGGCTTAGGCCTGTTATCAACATAAGGTTCAAAAGCTTTGTCCTCAAAGCCCTCATGAATATCCTGCATGAACCTGTGCCAGATACGTCCCGGATAGGTGTTACCCATAAGGGCTTCCATCTTCCTCGGCATATCATAACCGACCCATATTCCCGTGGTGTAATACCTTGTGAAGCCCATGAACCAGCCATCCTTCTGGTCATTCGTGGTTCCGGTCTTGCCGGCACTTGTCATGCCTTCAAGCTTCATTCTGCGTCCTGTTCCGGACTCCATGACCGTAGTCATGACATCCGTCATCATTCTCGCTGCATTCTTCTCATATATTCTCGTGGAAGAAGTAGTTCTTATCCCGACACTGTCAGGAATTCCAAGCGAATAATCGGTGGAATTATCTATAATAACTGCACCTGTCGAATCGGTGATTCTAAGGATACAGGTCGGAGTTCTGTACACTCCGTCGTTGGCAAGAGCGGCATATGCCGAAGTCATTTCGACCGCGGTAGCGCCATAGGTCAGTCCTCCCAAAGCTGCTGCGGGATAGTAATCCGTATCTACTATGCTTGCGAAATTCATGCGCTTAAGATACGACAGACCGTGACTGACTCCTATCTCCTGTAATATCTTCCAGGCCACCGTATTCTTCGATGCGGAAACCGCATAGCGGACATCTATAAGTCCCGAGTACACACCCTCTGAGTTCTTAGGGCCGCCCTCGAACTTCTCGTCAAGCACCTCGGTGTCGGGGTAATACCCGCGCTCAAAGGCAGGCGTATATACAATCAGCGGTTTTATGGAGCTACCGGGCTGTCTCGGGCTCTGATATGCGCGGTTAAGCGTGTAACCTGCAATATCTGAGCTTCTGCCTCCGATTATCGCCACCACAAAGCCTGTGTCGTTATCTATGCATACACCCGAGGACTGCAGGGCATAGACGCCCTCATCATTCATCTCGGTGTACTCACCAAGCTCCTCATCAATAGCCTCCTGAAGGAGCTTCTGTTTCGCGGGATTAATTGACGTGTATATTCTATAGCCCTTTGAATACAGGTTATGCCATACACGGGAGTACTCATCATAGTACAGGTCGTTGTACAGCTTCTCATCGTCCGCGTCCTCAAAGCTGTATCTCACCGAGAAACCGTCCAGCTGCATAAGCGCCGTAATCGCGCACTTAAAGGTGTAGGTCTCCTCGTAGTTGTTATGTGCTTTGTCGCCCGTGACAAGAGTAATCTTCTCGCTAAGTGCCCTGTTGTACTCGTCCTCGCCTATAAATCCGACCTCTCTCATCTGCTCGAGAACACTTCCGCGGCGCTCTAAGGTCTTGTCAAAATGCGCGCGGGGATCGTATGCAGACGGCGAGTTCGGAATTCCGCACAAAAATGCAATCTGTGAGAGGCTCAAATCTCCGACCGTTACTCCGAAGTACCCCTTCGCCGCAGCCTGCAGTCCGTAATAGCCGTTTGCGAAATATATGTTATTGAGATAGAACTCCAAAATGTCGCTCTTAGAATATTTCTTCTCAAGGTCGGCCGCAAGGAATATCTCCGTAATCTTACGCTCGACCGTCTTCTCATTGGTCAGGTACATATTGCGCGCCAGCTGCTGGGTTATCGTGCTTCCGCCCTGCCTGATGGCGCCTTCGTTCTCGATGTAGGCCTTCGCCGCACGTCCGATGGCGTACACATCGTATCCCTTGTGGCTGTAGAACTTTCTGTCCTCTACCGCAAGCACTGCGTTTATTGCATCCTTTGGAATTGCCGAATAGGGTAAATAATACACATTCTTCTCGCCGTTTAAGGTCTGCATGAGGGTTCCGTCCGAGTAATATATAAGCGAGGTCTTCGCGCTCATGAAATCACTTCTCTCAGACCTTACCGCAATCAGATCCGCTTTGGTTTTAAGGTCCAGTATCTCTTTGCCGTACTTAAAATAGAACCAGACACCCGCGCCGACAGCCGCACAGAAAACAAGCCATAAAAACCAGAGGAGCACTTCTTTAATAATGCTCCCCTTCTTTTTTTGTCTTCTGTTGCGATACCTTCCGTCCGCCATTATGTTACCCCAGTTTTATCTCGTTAAAGGCTGCGCCCAGCGATTTAAGCACCTCTGCCTCGCGACCGATGCACGAGAATATGATTATCTGTCCGTTCTCTCTTTCAGCAACTGCTGACATCACGCTCTTAAGGCGCTCGTCATCCGAATACGCGAAGCTCTCATCGAGAAGAATGGGAACCTCGATATCCGAGAAGAACAGTCTTGCAACAGCGAATCTGAGTGCCAGATAAAGCTGCTCGCAGGCACCGTTACTGAGCTGCTCCGCGGAAATATAATCGATTCCGCTCATTACCTCAATGTTCAGCGTATCGCTTATACGGCCCATGGTATATGTTCCGTCGGTAGCCAGACATATTTCTTCAGAGAGAATGTCATTGAATTCAGAGGAGAAGCTGTCGTGGATATTCTGTGACAGATTCTCTATAGTATCCAGAGCAAGAGCATAGGCCTTATAGTCAGCGTTTAAGCTGTTTCTCTGCTCAGTAAGTGTATTAAGCTTAGTCTCCTCCTCAAAAAGCGCGTCACCGATATCACCGATTGCCTCGATACCGCCCTCAGCACGCGTAAGCGCTGCTTTCGCTTCTGCGATTCTGCCTCTCAGTTCACGCTCTGCGCTGACAATCTTCTCCCGTTCTTCACTTATCGCAGCCATAACCTCTGCTGCCTTCTGAAGCTCCATAGATGCTTCGTCAGACTTCTGTCTCATAAGCGCCAGTCTGGCGTCATCCTCATTCTCAGCTTTTTGTACTTTCTCCTGAGCGTCCTTAAGCTCCTCCTCGGCTTTCTTTTTGGCTGCCTCAAGTGCTTTGATTTCTCTGGTCTTAATCAGGTATGCGACAAGCGCTATAATGCCTGCAGCCGCAACAACTATTCCGCCGATAAGCCCGGCCTTGTACCTGCCGTTTGAGATAACGCATGCCACTGCGCCGACTGCTATAAGTATCAGTCCGAGAAGTCTCAGTCCGGATACGCCCTTTGAGGCCTTGGAGATATGCTCCTCCACGTCCGAAACCTTCTGTTCATATTCCGTCGTGTGTCTCACATAGGATACGACCCGGTCATTCGCACTCATCTCCTCGAGATAGAATGCATTCTGAGCCTCCTCTGCCTTGGCCTTGAGCTCCTTCCACTTAGCCGTGGCCTCAGAAGCATCAGGGAGTTCCTTTGTCATGGACTCGTACTGCCCATCAAGCTCCAAGAGCTGCGCTGCTGCCGCCTTTCGGTCCTCCTCAAGCTTAGCAATGCGCTCCTCATTAAGCTTTAAGTCACTTATGTCTTCCTCGGTCTCTTCTATCTCGCGGTCTATGTCCTTAACGCTCTTCTGGATATCCCTGCAGCGCTTTGTAAGGCGCTTGGTCGCGTCGCTCACATCAATCCTGCTCTCCTTTGAGGTTGCAAGATTGGCGATATAGTTATGCACTTCTCCTCCAAAATCCGAGGTGCACCGCAGGGCGCTCTGTCCCATACTGATGGTGTTGTAATATGCGGATTTGGTAAGCTTCGGGATAAGCGAGGTAATGCTGTCGTCAGGGAGCGCTACGTTGCGTCCCGTGTCAAGGTTTGTACAGGTGCAGGCCTTCTCCTTCTGATAGAACACTCGCGTTATGCGGTAGTTCACTCCCTCATGCTCAAAATCAAGACTGCCCTGATAGGAGCCCGGAGTATCCCAGGGCTTATACCTTGTGTACAGGTCATCCTTGCCCGCGCGCCCTCTGCTGCGGTCCAGGCCAAAAAGCATGGCACCGATAAAAGCATGGATTGTTGACTTGCCCGACTCATTGGGTCCGAATACAACATTGACCCTGTCGGTGAAATCAATCTCTACATTATGCAGCTTGCCAAAATGGCCGATTCTTATATGCGTAATCTTCATGATTCTTCTTCCGTTATGTCAGTCTTGTTTAAGAAGTGCCAGAATGCCGTATTCCAAGGCCTTCCTCTTAATATCTTCCTCTTCGTTGCAGCTCTCAATATGAGTTATGAACTCACCTAACAGATTCGTGCCGTTCTCCTCCCTGAGCTTCTCTATATCATAATCAGGCACGGTCTCGTCTTCCACGTCAAGAACGTTGCCCTTAAGCTTAAGTGTCTCAGTATCAAATCGAATCTCAGGATCGCGTCTTCCCCTGATGAAGAAGGTGAAGATATTGTCGCGTCCGTTCTCGGCAATAATCTCAGCAATCTCAGATTCAAGCTTCAGCTGGGTCGTATCGTGGTTCACGGTAACTACAGGTTTAAAATACTGCCTTATGGAGCTTGCCACAAACTCGCTTTCAACCCTGCCGTCCTCATCGATTGTTCCCTTTATGTATCCGCGCTCCCCCACACTGTTCTTCTCAAGGGGCTCTAACGAGCCGCAGTAGCGCATGGTCGGCGTGATATCAATCGGAGTGTGCAGATGTCCGCACGCTATATAGTTAAATCCCGACGCAGCCAGCTCGTTTCTGTCAATTGGAAGATTGGCCTGCTCGCCTCCGTGCATCAGAAGAATATTTATGTGATCACGGTTAGCAGGATGCACGCCCTTAAACAGCGGCGCGTGTATCTGCCTGTGACAGAAGCTTAAGCCGTACACCTCAACATTAAGGTCCTCAAAATAGACGCTTTCGAGTTCTTCCTTCATGAAGAAGGTGACATTCTCCGGCCACTCATGTTCGTTATATCTGGATACGCTGCTGATATAATCGTGGTTGCCGGCTATAATCACTACTCTGGTCTTAGGGATGGACGCAAAAAGTGAATCGACGTCCTTCATCTCCCTCGCAAGCGGCTGATGATGGAACAGGTCGCCCGCAATCAGAAGCAGTTCGGGCTCTTCCTTTCTGCACAGCTCAATAATGCGCACAAAGCTCTCCCTGTTCTCGCGCTCTCTCGCTTCAGACCAGGGATATTCCTTATCAGGCTGCATGCCCAAATGCGTGTCGGCAATGTGAATAAATCTCATTATGCTCCATTCCGTGCCGTCTGAAAAACGGCACTTTACAAATCGAAATAAACGTGGTATTCTACCATCTCAGTGAGTTCGTAACCATCCTCACTTAAAACAAAACTAGGAGGCCGTCGTACCCTTAGTGCGACTTTTTTTATGAAAAAGAATACGAAATTTTTGACGGAAGCCGGCGTCATCGCAGCACTCTATGTCGTGTTCTGCCTCGTTCTCCGTCCCTTAAGCTTCTCAGCCGTGCAGGTAAGAATCGCTGAAGCCCTGTGCATCATGCCTTACTTCACTTCGGCTGCGGTACCCGGACTTGCGGTCGGGTGCCTCCTCGCCAACATACTCGGCGGGGCCAACATACTCGACATAGTCTTCGGAACCCTGGCAACCCTTATCGGTGCCTTAGGCTCCTACTTCCTCCGTAAGAGGAAATACTTAGTGAGCATCCCTCCGATAATCGCCAACACTTTAATAATCCCGTTTGTTTTGAGATTCGCTTACGGCGAAGCCCAGCCGATCGGATTACTCATGGCTACAGTAGGAATCGGAGAAGTTCTCTCTGCAGGCGTCCTTGGTACAGGCCTGTTACTCATTCTCTCCCACCGCAATTTTAGAGGGTGAGACACCAAAACGTTTCTTAAATAATTTCGAGAAGTGGTAGGCATCGTCATAGCCTACCATTTCTGCTATCTCGTGCACACTTATCTCAGGGTGCTTCTTAAGCAGCTCGCGAGCCTTGTCGAGGCGGACATTAATCAGATACCTGATGGGCGTATCGCCTGTTATCGACTTAAATATCTTGGAAATATAGAACGGGCTGACATACATATTCTCGGAAATCAGATCGAGCGAAATCTTCTCAGCGTAATGCTCCTCAAAATACTGCATGATACGGCTTACGATATCATTCTTGTTAATAGTCTCGAAGGAGCATCGTCCGACGGGATCTGCTGCCTCTCTGGCGTCGCGCAGGATGTAGAGCACGTACTGGATTACGTAGCTGCGCATCATGTAGTAACGTCCTTCATGGTTAGTCTCCTTCTCAGAGCCCATGGCAACGCACAGCCTCATAAGACGCTGCTTGAGATCGGGACTGGTCTTGTATATAGGCATCGTAGAGAGCGTCAGTGAGTTAGGTGCCATACCCTTAAGTTCGAAATCAGACAGGCCGATAAAGAACTCCGTAGTAGGATGCTGAGGGTCGCTTAAGAGGGCCTGGTGATAAACACCGGGGTTAATGACCAAAAGATCACCCTCCTCGATGTCATAGAACTGACCGTCAATCTTATAGCGTCCATGCCCCGACACAACGAATGCCAGCTCGAGATGATTCTCATGCACATGGTAGCGCTCCTCATCGTGAGTTCTTACTCCCTTCCATGTGAACAGGAAGGTAGGATTGAACCCGTTCTCAAATAAATTCTCTCTCTCCAAAACAGTGTACCGTTCCTTTTTTGTAGATTTATACAGTTAGATTTATTATACTATATTTAGCTGAAAATTTCTCTATAGGGAGGCCGAAATTGAATAAAAATAGTTTCGCTCTGACCCCTCCGATGGGTTGGAACAGTTATGATTATTATGACACCACAGTCGACGAGAAGGCTGTTAAGGCTAACGCTGATTTCATGGCCAAAAACCTTAAGCAGTGCGGCTGGGAATATGTCGTTATCGACATCGAATGGTACGCTATTGATGCGGGCTCACAGCGCGCCAACTTTCAGTACATTCCCTTCTGGGATGTAGCTATGGACGAGTACTCAAGACTTCTGCCCGATCCCGCACGTTTCCCCTCATCAAAGGACGGCGCAGGCTTTAAGCCCTTGGCAGACTACATCCACAGTCTCGGCCTCAAATTCGGTATCCATATCATGCGCGGCATTCCGAGAATCGCGGCTCACCATCACGGTAAGATTCTCGGTTCAGATATGCTTGCCAATGATATAGCCAACCCTTCAAATATCTGCTTCTGGAATCCTGACATGTACGGTCTTCGTACAGAGCTTAGCGGTTCACAGGCTTATTACGATTCGATTATGGCTCTCTATGCTGAGTGGGGAGTTGATTTCATCAAATGTGACGACATCTGTAGAATGGACCAGCCTTCTTCTAAGGAGGAAATATCAATGCTACAGCGCGCCATCGACAAAACAGGGCGTCCGATAGTCCTGTCACTCTCACCCGGACCCGCCCGCATTGAGGAGGCATGGCACTACGAGAAGTACGCCAACATGTGGCGTATCACCGATGACTTCTGGGACAGATGGGAGCTTCTCCTCAACATGTTCGAGAGGTGCGAGCTCTGGGAGAAGCATGTCGGCGGCGGCAACTGGCCCGACTGTGACATGCTGCCCTTAGGACAGATCGGCGCTGCCTTTGGCAACGAGCATCCCACAAGATTTACCCGTGCTGAGCAGATTACAATGATGACTCTTTGGAGCGTATTCCGCTCGCCCATGATGCTCGGCTGCGAGCTCACAAAGCTGGACGACTGGACCCTCAGCTTAATAACCAACAAAGACGTTGCAAGACTCCTTCCTCACAGTAAGGACGCCCACCAGATTATGAGGAACAAAACCCAGTGTATCTGGAAGTCTCACGACGATGAGGAAGACGCCTGCTACATTGCAATGTTCAATCTGAGTGACGAGGACAGAGTGCTTAACTATGAGCACGAGTGCTGCTGCCACTGTGCTTCAGATAAACACGCAGGAGACGGTCACGGACCTCTAAACAAAAAGTGCAGAGAGCTTTGGAGCGGCAGAGAATACAGTGCCTTTGGCGATGCTGTCACCGAGACTGTAGAAGCACATGGCGCAAGGCTTTATAAGATATACAGACACTGATAAGCAAAGGAATCATATTATGTTATATATAATCCGTCATGGTAAAACAGACTGGAACATGAGACGCAAGCTGCAGGGCAATCATGACATTCCGCTTAATGATATCGGACGTCAGATGGCCCGCGACGCCAGGGAAGAATACAAGGATGTTCATTTTGACGTGTGCTACTGCTCCCCTCTTTCGAGAGCAAGAGAGACCGCAGAAATACTGCTTGAGGGACGTAATATCCCGATTATCACCGACGAGCGCTTAAGAGAGATATCCTTCGGCCCCTACGAGGGCTTCGAGAATGTCCTCGAGCACCCCGACTGCCCGATATACCCGTTCTTTAAGGACATGCCGCACTACATCCCGCCTGAAGGCGCAGAATCCTTCGGACACCTGTACGACAGGGCGCAGGATTTCTTAACGGATATCGCCTACCCTCTCGTTAAGGAAGGCAAGGATGTTCTCATCGTCGCACACGGCGCTTTAAACAGCGCCATAATCGGCCGTGTGAAGAACATACCGCTCGACGACTTCTGGCACATGGGAATTCCGAACTGTAAGCTTATGAAACTGATGTAAAAAGAGCTGCCATATGGCAGCTCTTTCTATTATCTTAATTATTTCCTACAGATGTTCAGTCCTCCGTTAGAGGTCTCGCCTGCTCCCCAGGTAATCGTAACGCTGTATGTACCGTTGTCAGCAGTGAATATATACATTGAACCCATATCCATGTCGGTAGGGTCGTTGTTGAAGCCCTTGCTCTGAAGCTTCTTGGCGTAATCCTTGGCATCATCAATCGACCATGAAAGCACTGCCGTGAACATTTCCTCCTCAGAGTCACAGGCTACCACAAACTCCTCGCTTAACTTTGGAACCTGCTTGGTGTACTCATTCTCAGGCCAGTTAGCGCCGAAGGTAATCATGTCGCCGCCTTCCTCAGTTATGATTAAGTTGCCGTCCTTATCCCAATCAACGATGTAGTCGTTCTGCTGTGCATCAAGCTCGATGGCTGCAATCTGCTCTGCAGTAAGGTTATTCCTATTAAAGGTTCCGGGGTCGGCAATGATGTTGCCCCATTCAATCTCTGAATTTGCAGAGTCAGAAGGCTGGCTCTCCTGCGCAGGAGTGTCCTCGCGGGTGAGGGGCGCATCGTCTGAAGCCTCTGACTTAATGTCAGTCTTAGCAGTCTCGGCTGCCTTATTTGTGTTCTCTGTCTTAACATCCTCCTTCTTGTCATCCTTACCGCCGCCACATGCAACAAGCGATAATGATAAAGCAAGGACTAAAACTGCTGCCAATAATTTCTTCATATTCTTTCTCCTCTTCTCTAAATTAATTACCTCTTTTGAATGTATCTTCACCCTGACTGTTCTTCCCGTCTATCGTAAGTACGATATTCAGATACGGTCTGGTGTCAATCTGTGGAAGTGTTCCCGTCTCGGGATTGTCTCCTACGTACTCCTTATACGGAGGTATCTTCTCCCTCGAAAGGGAGTAGTCCTCATAGAAGTAATCCCCGTTCTTATTCATGCAGTCACTGATGGTCAGCTCGTGCATTATGACATCATTCTCAGCTCTTACTGTCATGTGCCGATCGAGGAAATTATCCATATCCGCAACATACAGCTGCATCGGGTCGAGCTGTACTACTGACTGACCTGCTGCGTTGCGGTTAGGCACCGTAAGCTTGAAGCTGTCTGACTTGTAGTGCGTGTATACAGAGCTCGGAGCGCCTCCGTTGTCAACGACCTGATAGAGCAGGTCATCGCTCGGACGTCTTCCGACTATGCCCTGAATTCTGTCATCCTCTGCCTTGCGCAGACCGTTCAGCATATCTGCCCATCTCTGTCCGTAGCCTGCATCGAACTCCTCTGTATCGACGTCCACATTAAGAATCATCGTGCCCGAATACGAGCCCTCGTAGTAAGGTTTGCCGTCGTCCTTATAGACTACCAGCTGCAGCGAGTACCTCGCGGGACACTGATAACCGCTTCCCACATAAGCATTCCCGGCCTTTGTTCCTCCGACATCAATAACGAAGACAGGCTTCATTCTGTCGTATAGCGCTAACGATACCGCATTTTGGAATCTTCTTAAGCGCTCCTTGGCATTAAGAAGCTCGACCATATCAGCATACTTCTTCTGGTCCCTTTTGAATTCTTCATAGCTTACTTCAAAGCCGTGAATGATTATTTTCGCAGTACTCGGAACACCGATACCTCGTCCGCGAGCCAGATTTTTAAATGCTTTGGCGGCCTTCTTGAGTGCCTTACCGGTCTTATAGGCGTCCTTGGCAGTCTTGGCCGCATCCTTCCATGAGGACTCATTCTGTGCTGCCTCGACTGCTTCTCTGTCGTCCTCCCAGGTCAGATCCGGCAGTTCGTCAGAAAACGCATCGAGCAGATTCTTAAGCGATTTCAAGCCGAGGATTTTAGCGAGATTGTTCTGGATTCTCTCTATATCCTTACTTCCGAATTCGAGCTCGCCGGTGAGTTCCCTCACGAGCATCACATCTGCATAAGCGTCGTCTACCGAGCTGTACTCGGGGACTGCCTTAACAGCATCTCTGATTGCCTGCAGCGTCTCAGCCTCCGACAGGACTGCCTTGGTTCCCGCAGTTCCCTTAAAGGTCAGCGTACCGTCCGCGATAGTCAGTGTAACCTCTGCAGGGCACTGCTTCTGAAGCTTAACGACCTTGGGCTGGAAGGCTGCGAGCAGCTTATTGTCCGGAACCTCCGCCTGAGCGGGGATTCTGATACTTATTGCGACAAAAACTATAATCATTACAAGGGAGAGCACGCGTCTAAAATTCTTCATCATGCGCCACCTCCCACTTCTGCGATTACCGCACTGAGCAGATTATTAAGCTTCTCATTCTCAGGGAATACGAAAACTCCCTCGGTAAGAATGTCAATGGCGTCCTCGCGTCCCGCAGCGAAGCCGTACACTGCTGCGTAGTAGTACCAGTCGGGATTCGTGGGTTCTGCGAGCATTGCGTTTATTGCGCACTGCGCAGCGAGCCCCGCATTGTCGGCCTCAGTTGAGCACTGTGCCAGCCACAGCTGATACTCGGGTATATATTCCGCACCGCTTATTTCCCCGCCGAAGAGTATTGTTCTGGGTTCAAAAACATCCCAGAGCGCAGTCTCTTTGGCAAGTACTTCTTCTCTTATGACATACAGTTCTTCTACAGATGTAGACTTAAGTGCATAGAAATCATAAGGGAATTTGCGCGGATTGTCTGCAAGATTATCAAGGCATTCCTGTTCTTCCTCCGTTTTGCCCTGAATTCGGTACAGAAGGCCTTCAAAATACTCTGTAGCAGGTGAAGAAGGCGAAACTGCAGCTATCTCCTCCCATGAGCCGTAAGGCGCTGTGCCTACAACATCTGCCAGAGTATCACCCTCGCCCTTGAGCCAGAGGATGTAATCGATGGCATAGCGAAGCGAGGAGAGCTCAGCCTGAGCCAGACCGTAGTAGTATTCGCCCAGAATATTCTGACCTACATTCTCTGCCTGCTCAGCAGAGAGAATAAAGGTATCGGCCTCGTTAAGAAGCTCGTGATAATCGGTTTTGATTTCTTCTGCCAAAGAGCTTTCGCTACTGTTCTGAACCGAAGCCGTGCCCTCAGTGCTGTCTAAAGCACTATTGCTCTCAGTGCTCTCCACATTGTCAGAAGGGGTGCCGGCAGTTTTGCCGCACCCCATAAGACCGATTATCATCATTAAAGTTATTACTAAAGACAGTATCTTTTTCAAGAAAATGTCCCTCCCTGATGAATACGCAAAAACCAATAATTACTTGAGGAGCTTGAAGCTTCCGATGATGGGAAGTTCCTTAGCCTTGCCGTTAGCGGCATTGAGGATACCAAGGATTGCGAAGATGAAGCATACAAGGCTTAAGAGGCCTTCGCATAAACCGAAAATCCAGCCGATAAGGGGAAGCTTGCGGAGGATACCGAACAGTACCCATGCAATAACCTCTGCAATTGCAAGAACTAAGCCCTGGTTGCAGTGGAAACGTGCGAACTTAGACTCCTTAGCGCCAAACAGGGGAATGATTACCAGCCATGATAAATAAGCCAGAATACCCATAACCTTGTTAGCTGCAATGTCGTTTGCATCGTACTCTGCTGTTGTGTCAGCGGTGTTGTTTAACTCATTGAGTTTGTCGTTTAAATCTGCCATTTTTAATCTCCTTCTCTCTACATATGTTATTTTTTGTCAGGGCATTTAACCTTACTCCCCGTAAATATATCTCTAAGACTATAGCCCACTTCGGCGTGGTCCACGTCCGAGAAACGAACTGTAACTCCGAACTCATCGGAGATGTCATACGCCTTCGCTCCAAACGAGTAATTGTAGCGCATGCATTTGTGGCCGGAATTGTCAACCGGCACGCCCTTGCGGTTATCGACCTTGATCATGGCCTGACCGTAATAAGCTCTGTACACAATCATCGCAATTGTGATTCCGCTCTCTGCCGGGGTCACGGAAGGCTCACCCTTTGTGATGCTCACACACTCATCCTTCCAGCTGCCGTTCTCACAGGTTCCCAGATAGAACTCACTCTTCTTGCCATCCGTTATGTAATACCAGACCTTGTTGTCCTTGCCGCCGAGGTAATGGTCGACCCAGTTTGTGTAACCAAGTTCAATCTGAAATCCGGATTTTTCTTTGACCAGGTTGATGAATTCATCCTCCAAAAGCCTGTCGTTAGCGGATATTTCTTCTTTGGTAGGGAAATCAAAGCCCTTGCCTTTAGCTGAACCCATAGGAGAACGCCCCCTTTCTTTCAATTATAAGTTTATGTAACTTTTAAGCATTAAAAAAGTGCCGATGGTCATTCCATTCGGCACTATTTTCGTTTGTTTTAACAGATTAATCCCACCGGATATCATCCGCCTTACGCGAGGTGGTGTTCCATGGCATATCTTGTGAGATCCGCGCGGCTGACGCACTCGGTCTTGCTAAGGAGCAGTGAGACAAGATTCTTGACCGTTCCGGGCTGCAGATAGAGCTTGTCGGCTATCTCCTTATTAGTATCACCCTGGCATATAAGCTTGAGGATTTCTTTCTCGCGGTCAGTCAGCTGCACTGCGTTCTGCTCGTCCAGACGCGCCTTGAGCTGCTTCATGGCAAGCGCGTCAAATGTGCTGATTCCGTTCATGATTGCCTGAAGTGAATGATGCAGCTGCTCAGGCTCGATTACCTTCAAAAGGAAGCCGTCGCAGTCCGCCTTCATCGCCTGCATAACCGTCTCCGTGTCATCGAAGGTAGTGAGCGCTACGACCTTCATCTTAGGATACTTCTGCTTAAGGATTACCGCAGCCTCCGTTCCGCTCATCTTCGGCATCTGCATATCCGTAAGGACAAGGTCAGGTGTGAAGCTGTCGCACATAGCCACGAGCTCCGCGCCGTCCTGCGCTGTTGCGACCACCTCAAAGTCGTCCCATGAATTAATTGTCATCTGTAACCCCGTAAGGAGTAATTGATGGTCATCTGCTACGACCACTCTCGTCTTATCACTCATTTTGTTCCCCCCATGTAACTAAATAGCCAAAGCCTCTGCCGGTTTCTGCTATGAACTCGACACTGCCTCCGCTCTTTCTTACGTTCTCCTCCATCATGGACAGTCCGAAGCCCTTCTCAAACTCCCCGTGGAAGCTTCCGTTATCCTCAATCCTAAGTGTCAGATTCCGCTCATTCATCTCAAGATTAATCATCATCTTGTCCGCAAGAGAATGATCGATGGTATTATGATAAGCCTCTCGGCAGATTCTGTCGATAATCTCGTATAAATCTTTAGTAAATGCAGGCTCCTCGCCTGTAATTGTAACTTCAATCGGGAATCTGCACTCATGCTTCATGATATCCATGAGTTCCGTAAGCGAACTGTACTTCATTCCCATGTTCTCATTACCGGCCCTCTCGCATATCTCAAGGCCCTCTTTAATAAGCTCGTTGTAGGTGTCTTTGTCATCATTCCCGATAGTAAGACACATCTGGCATATTGTATGTATAGCAGTAATAGCGTGTCCCGAATCATCATGAATTCGTCTGGCTAACTGCAGCTGTTCCTCCGAATCCGACAGCTCCTTGGCCTGAAGCGCGTAGCTTTGAAGTCTCTCGTTGACCTTTCTGGTCTCCTCAATAAGCTCGGTCTGCTTAGTTATCAGCTCCCTGCGCTGCTCATACAGCTTCTTGGCCGCCGTGACATCAGTGAGCAGAACCGTATAGCCCACCGGATTATTATTTCTTCTGATAGGCGTCACCCTGCGCCTGAATGCAACCTCGCCGGTCTGATACTCATCCTCGCTCTGCTCCATGTAGCCCGGCATTATTTCTTTAAGCTGATTGCCCTTTTTCAGTCCCACTCCGGGAATATCGCGGTTGAAGTCCAGAATGAATCCGTACGCATCCGTGATAATCGCGGTATCGGGAAGCTGTTCAAACAATGCTCTCACATCTTCCATTACGATACCTCCTTAAGTCTGGCAACTGCCTTACGGATTGTTGTTATGGTCTCCTGAGCGATTCGGAGATTCTCGGCAAGTGCCGCCTGTGCCCCTTCGCCGCCTTCCGCCGCTATCGTCAGATTCTGCTTCATCTGCGTGAAGGCCTCGCTGATCATGTGCTGTACCTTCTCGGTCATCTCCTGCTTCTCTTTGAGGTCCGGAATACTGTACAGTGCCTCAAGATAGGCCTCTATGTTGCGCTTCTGCTCGTCCAGCTCGCTAAGCAGTCTGCTCTGCTTCTCTAACTGCTCCTCGACCTTCCTGCGCTGATATACGACATCGCTTACATCGGTAAATGTAGCGATGAATTCGTCCTTATCCTTTGTCTCTGACGATACGGCTCTTACGACCCTTCCGTCAAAGCTCTGCTCGATGGTCTGCGCCTTAGCTCCGAGCGCAGGAATCATCTCCTTAATAATCGAATCATGATATCTGACTGCCGCAGAATTCTCATACAGAACGCTGCTGTCCTTTGAGTTATAGACAACTATGGGTGTACGGGTCTGGTTGATAACACCCTCCATGGATTCAGCCACAACACCGACAAAGCTCTGCTTGAATACAATCTGATACAGACAGAGTATCGAAAGTGACATAACTATCGGGTTAAAGTCTATGTTGTCAACTCCCGAGAACGAACGTATCAGATTCGTAACGCCGGGAAGAATCGGGTACATCGAGAAAACAATGATTCTGAGCGCCTTTTTGTCTTCGTACTTAATTATGTGAACTATCGATATAACCAGTCCTGCAAAAAGCATTCCGTATACAATAATTACACACGGTATGAATAAGCTTCCGTGAGTCTTCGCACCCACCAGGTCAAGCTCAGAATAGAACAGGTGATGAATCGGATTGGACGCTATAATAAAGCATACCGCGCCCGATGCCACCATCATAACAAGCTTGAACTCTCTACTTGTTGCGAGCTTGTCATGTCTGGCAATATACAGATTCCAGAATAAGAAAGACATTGTTGCTACAGTTGTAGAAAGAAGCGTGATATCCACTGCAATGTTATACGCGACATTATTTATCCAGAACAGATGGAGACAGGTCTCGATGAATCTGCCAAAAATCAGTCCCCACAGGCCGGCTACTATGAAAATGAAGTATTTCCACACAGGGGTAGGCTGCTTGTGCCTAATTAATGTAATAATAAAATACAGGTGTATCGGCAGATACACAGCCTGCATAATGAAATTCGCTATTCTGTACCAATCCACGCCCTCAGCTCGCCTCCTCAACCTTTCTCATGTACCTTTAATTTTACAGATACTTATATGTATTCGCAATCAGTTTTTCCACACCTTATAAATGCAATGCTTTAAAACAGATAATCGATTATAATGTAATAGAACGATTGTGATTTGATAATCTGAAAAATACTGATAACAGTTCTTAAATAGGGAAGGAGCGCAGCATATGTCAACAAAAAAGGACGTAGATAATTTATTGCAGAGCTTTGTGAACCGCGGTCTTCCGGGGTGTTCGCTTCACGTTATAAAAAGAGGTGAGACTCTGTACGAAGGATATTTCGGGGTATCAGACATCGAAACAGGTAAGAAGGTAGATGAGAATTCTGTTTTCAGACTTGCTTCCATGTCGAAGATTCCGCTGTACACTGTACTGATGATGCTCTATGAACAGGGAAGATTTCTGATGACTGACCCGATAGGAGATTACCTTCCCGATTGGAAAGAAAGCAAAAAGTATGTGTTCAGGGAAGACGGAACCTACGATATAAAACCTACTGCACGTCCGCTGATAGTCAAGGATGCGCTGACAATGAAGTGCGCACTTCCGTACTGTAATTCATCAGCACCGACAGATGATATTGTGATGCAGGGAATGCAGGAATGTATGCGTCCCCTGTGGGAGAAGGGATATTATACGCTTTCTGAGCATTTACACGCCATGTCTAAGGCACCTTTGGCATGCGATCCCGGAGAGCGGTGGATATACGGATTCTCAAGCGAGATTGCGGCAGGCCTGATAGAAGCAATCTGTGATATGCCTATCAACGAAGTATTCAGAAAGATGCTCTACGAGCCGCTCGGCATGACAAGCACTGACGCAATCTACTTCGCCGATACGCAGAAACGGATGGTCAGCCTTTATGCAAAGAATGAGAGCGGCAAGCTTGTACCCGGTCCCACTTTCTTTGACAAAAAGCATCTGCCCGGCAGTGAGAACGAGGCCGGCTGGGGCAGAGTATTCTCAACAGGCAGAGATTTTTCAAAGCTTATGCAGATGTTGGCTTGCGGCGGCGAGTATGAAGGCCGGCAATATATGAGCCGCAAGACCATTGACCTGATGCGGACAAACACACTTGACGGAACCTTCTCGGACAAATACAACGGCGGCTACGGTTACGGCTATGGTGTTCGCACATTAATCGACCAAAATCATTCCAATTCAAACGGCTCCCTCGGGGCTTTTGGCTGGACCGGCGGCTTTGGAACATGGTGTGAGGCAGACCCTAAGGAAGGACTCTCAATTGTCTACATGCATAATCTGATGCCTAACGACGAAGAATACTACCATCCCCGAGTACGCTCCGCAGCGTACGGGCTGATATAAAACACCTCCGCGGAGCATCTATTACGCCCTCACCCCCTCAAAAGATGCAGTCCCGCGACTCATCCGCAACTCCCCGCCCACTCTAAGTCCTGCGGACTCTAACATTGTGGGCGACAGCACCACTTTGCTTTCGTGATGCCCTTATAGCGGTGTAGTTGGTGACCTGCTTTGTTAGCATGGAGCGCAAGATGATGTGGCCGAGCATACCTGAGACGACTCGCGCCGTGTCTGAAACCAAAAATAATAGGCCTAGAGGTATGGACGTGCTACGGCACGAACATGACTCTAGGCCATTATTTTAGGTTGAGTTAGCGGCGAGGCGTCTCTAATAAGGGGCGCAAGGCCACATCATTGAGAGCGACCTGATAACAAAGAAGGTTATCAACTGCGCTGCTATATATCACGAAACAAAGTGGTGCGTCAGTCCCCCATTTAGAAATCGCAGGACTTGGGTGTACGGGGATAAGGGATGACGTCGCGGATGTTCTCGACGCCGGTCAGGTACATGATGAGGCGCTCGAAGCCCATTCCGAAGCCGCTGTGTACGCAGCCGCCGTATCTTCTTGTGTCAAGGTACCAGTCGATGCCTGAAGGATCAACGTGCATCTCGTCCATTCGCTTAAGAAGAACATCGAGGTTCTCCTCTCTCTGGCTGCCGCCCATAAGCTCGCCTGCCTGAGGTACAAGAAGGTCTACTGCTGCAACAGTCTTGTTGTCGGGGTTAACCTTCATGTAGTAAGCCTTGATATCCTTAGGCCAGTCTGTAACGAATACAGGCCCATCGAAATATTCTACGATATAGCGCTCATGCTCCTTGGCGATGTCCTCGCCGTAATCAGGCTCGAACTCCCACTTAACATCAGCCTTCTTGAGAATATCAATAACATCGTGATGCTTAATTCTGGTGAACTTGGAATCAACGAGGTCTGTAAGCTTCTTCTTAAGTCCCTTGCATACGAACTGGTCGCAGAAATCGATTTCCTCGGGGCACTGCTCAAGAACATAGCTGACTACGAACTTAAGCATTTCTTCTTCTACATCCATAAGACCCTCAAGATCGCAGAATGCCATCTCGGGCTCGATCATCCAGAACTCGTTTGCATGTGTCTGGGTGTTTGAGTTCTCGGTTCTGAAGGTAGGTCCGAAGGTGTAGATATCGCCAAATGCCATAGCGAAGGTCTCGCCCTGAAGCTGTCCTGAACCTGTGATGAAGCTCTGCTTGCCAAAGAGGTCCTTGCTGAAATCTACCTTGCCGTCCTCAGTCATGGGGAGGTTATTCATCTGCAGGGTAGTAATCTTGAACATCTGATCTGAACCCTCACAGTCAGCGCCTGTGATAAGGGGTGTATGTACATACAGATATCCTCTGTCCTGGAAATACTTGTGAATTGCCATTGCTGCAACGCTTCTTACACGGAATACTGCGCTGAACAGGTTTGTTCTGGGACGAAGATGTGCCACGGTACGAAGATACTCTCTGGTGTGGCGCTTAGGCTGAATAGGATAGTTCTCGGGGCAGTCGCCAAGAAGTGTAACCTTTGTTGCCTTCATCTCGAGGGGCTGCTTAGCTTCGGGTGTAAGCTTGATGATACCTGTTACCTCAACTGAAGCGCCTACTCTGATTTTTGAGATATCCTCAAAGTTAGCGAGCTCCTGCTCGTATACAACCTGTAATGACTCGAAGAAGGAGCCGTCGTTAACGGTAAGGAAACCGAACTGTGACTGTGATCTGTTAGTGCGGACCCATGCACATACTGTGATTTCCTTCTCAGAATAATCTGCCTGGTTTCTGAAAATCTGTTTAATTCTTGTTCTCATTTTATACTCCAATCTATAATGAATTCTCTTTTGATCCACCGCTTAATATCGGTTCTAGTCCCACGGACCGGGCTTCGTCAAAAAATCACCGATGTGCTGTCCGCTTAACGCCCACCGGTCATAGATTAGCGTTGTTATACCTTTTTCGTAAAAACATAATCTTCACGACCTTATCTGCTTAATATCTTCCCTATAATAGCAACATTTACCTCTAAATGCAAGCATGACATGACCGCCCATGGCTTACGGCATATAAGTCATATCTTATAAAAGTCACTTACATACAATTTTCGAAATTAAAAAAGCGACATGTAAGATATGCCGATTTTGGCAATCTCACATGTCTGCCTTTTAAAAATCTTTATAACAAATCAAAACAAACCTCACGCTATATCCTCTAACTGAGTTGTATAAAGCTTGTGGTAAGCTCCGCCCTTCTTCATGAGCTCCTCATGAGTACCTGCCTCGACGATTCCGCCGTCATCAATATACATAATCAGGTCGCAGTTGCGGATGGTTGAGAGGCGGTGAGCGATGATAAACGACGTCCTGCCCTTAAGCATGGTGTTAAGTCCCTGCTGCAGTGCCTTCTCCGTCTGAACATCGATACTTGAGGTCGCCTCATCGAGGATGAGGATTGAAGGATCAGAAAGAAGCGTTCTGGCAAATGAAATCAGCTGCTTCTGGCCCTGACTTAAGAGCGAGCCGCGCTCCTTAACCTCGGTGTCGTAGCCCAAAGGCATCTTCTGAATGAAGGCGTCTGCGCAGACCTTCTCGCTGGCGCGGACGATTTCTTCATCGGTCGCATCAAGCTTGCCGTACAAAATATTGTCCTTTATTGTACCTGAGAATATGAAGCTGTCCTGCATCATGATACCCATCTGGGATCTTAAGGAGTGCAGTGTAACCTTCGAGATATCCTGTCCGTCAATCAGTACCTGTCCCGACTCCACATTGTAGAATCTTGAAATCAGGTTAACGATGGTACTCTTGCCTGCTCCCGTAGGACCTACAAGTGCAACGCTCATACCCGGTTCAACACTGAAGGATACGTTGTGAAGAACCTCCTTGTCCTCCTCGTATGCGAAGCTGACATTTTTGAACTCAACCTTGCCCTTGATGGGAGGCATCTCGGTTGCATCGGGAGCGTCGTCAACATCGACCTTCTCGCCCATGGTCTCAAATATTCTCTCAAGGTAAGCCATGTTGTTGAGGAAATTGTTGAATATATTGCCCATATTCATGATAGGCTGCCAGAATCTTGCGGCGTAGCTTGAAATAGCTACGATAACACCGATACTCTTGGCACCCATGCCGAATACTATCATACCGAATACGAATATTGCGGCGCGGATAAGTACTGATATCGCATCGATACCGGGCCAGATAATATTGTTGTAGCTTACGGCAGTCATCCAGGTCTTGCGACAGTCATCGGCAAGTCCTGCGAATATCTCCGCATTCTCGTTCTCACGGGCAAATATCTGAGTGATGCGGGCTCCGACTATGTTCTCCTGAAGATAAGCATTCAGGTTCGAGTTCTTATTGGATACCTGCTGCCATGCCTTGCGCTGTCTGTTCTTGATCCAGAGCATAAACGCTGCAAGAATCGGCACACCGCACATTACTACGAGTGACATCTCGACATCGACAATCATCATGAATACAACAATGAAGATAAGGTTGATAGTCTCGAGAATGATGTTTATCAGACCGTTCGAGAGCATATCCGATACCGAGTTGACGTAGTTGACAACTCGAATCAGAATCTTGCCATGAGGTCGGTCATCGTAGTACTGGAAGCTCAGCTTCTGAAGGTGTTCGAACAGATCCTTACGGATATCGTAGATAATGTTCTGTGACACCTTAATCATTATCTTTGATCTGAGTGTTGCAAACAGAACCGCTACAACAAACACTGCAATCAGAAGAATAACAAGCTGAACAAGGTATCGCACATTGCCGTTCGGGATTGCGTCATCGAGCGCCTTCTGCGTAATCATGGGTCCGAACAGTCCGGCAATTCCGCCAAGACCTGAAAGGACAATCGCAAGTCCCATCTTCTTGATATATTTCTTGATATAATCTGCTGCCAGTAAGAGGTGGCGGAGATCAAACGGCTCATCGAGCCTTTCGTCCTTACGGTACGTATTCTTCTCAGCCATTAGCGTTCACCTCCTTACCCATAGCGCCTGCAATGTCGCCGACCTGCAGGTTAACCAGCTCGGAGTAGTAGCCACCCTTCTTAACAAGCTCTTCGTGGTTGCCCTCCTCAATTATTCTGCCATCCTTAAGCACCAGAATCTTGTCTGCGAACTTAGTGGTGGAAATACGTTGGGCGATAATAATCTTTGTACAGTTGAAATCGAGGTCTCTGAGTGAATGCTGTATGTATTTCTCTGTCTCCATGTCGACCGCTGAGGTCGTATCATCGAGAATCAGTATCGAAGGCTCAATGGCAAGCGCACGCGCTAAAGAGATACGCTGCTTCTGGCCTCCCGAAAGGCCTACGCCTCTCTCGCCTACGATGGTATCGTAGCCCTCAGGCATCTTGGCGATGAACTCCTCCGCTGCGGAGTATCTGGCGAACTTAACTACCTCCTGAGCGGTCAGATGTGATACGCCGTAAGCGATATTGCCTTCGATTGTATCCGAATAGAGCAGAACATCCTGAGTCGCAAGTCCGATATTCTTACGAAGGTCTTCCATCTTGTAGCGGCTTACGTCTACTCCGTCGACCTTAACCGTGCCCGAGGTGGGCTCATAGAATCTCGGAATCATCTGAATCAGTGAAGTCTTGCCGCAGCCGGTCTCACCGATGATTGCCACTGTCTCACCCGGCTTGGCAGTGAACGATATATCCTGGAGTACGGGAAGATTGCCGTCCTCATACTTAAAGCTTACATGATCAAATTCAACCTCACCTTCAAATCTTCCGGGATGAGGAAGAGCATCGGGTGCGTCAACTATCTCAGCCTCTGAGTAATAAATCTCCATAACCTTATTGGAGGCCGCTGCGAAACGCTGGAACTCGTTCATGATGTTACCCATCTGGCGCATGGGATTGCAGATAGCCCAGATAAGTCCTGAGAACGATACATACTCACCCATTGTAATCTCGCCGTTGATAATGAAAATACCGCCGACCAGAAGAAGGATTACGGGAAGAATATTCGCAATCGACTCAATATAAGGGAAATAGTGAACCCATGTGAGATGCGTCTTTATACTTGTATCACGGTAGTCTGTGTTGGAAGTATCGAACTTCTCTATCTCATAGTCCTCGCGGGCGAAGGCCTTGACAACTCTGTTACCGCTTATATTCTCCTGTGCGTAGGTGTTCATGCCTGCAAGCTTCTCACGCAGTGACGCGTGCATGGGCTTAACGGTTGTTCTGAAGCGCACTACAACAAAGAAAATCAAAGGTGACAGAGCGAGCACTGCCAGTGCCAGCTTCCAGTCAATTATGAAGAAGTATACAGCTGCTGCCGTATACAGAGTTATTGATTCGACAATCGAGCGGATTACCCAGGCAATATTGTGGCGCACCGCATCAAGGTCGCCCGTAACTCGTGTCATCAGATCACCTGTGCGGTAAGTCGAGTAGAACTTCATATCCTGACGCTGAATCTTGTCATACAGATAATTCCTGATTTTGAACAGAGCGAACTGAGATACCTTCTCATAAGCCATGCAGTCGAGATAAACAACCGTTACTCTGAACAAGGTAAGTCCGACCATTAAGGCAATAAGCAGGATAAATTCGTCCTTATGTGCCGCAACTGTCTCACCGCTGTCACCGAGCTGTTTGAACAGGTCGATGATTTTGCCTGAAAAATAAGGCACAACAAGCTGAAGAGTGTTATAGACCACTGTTCCAAACAGCGCCACAACGAACATCGCCCGTCTGCCTTTCATGTTCTCCCAGAGCCATCCGAATCGTGACTTTGGGAATTTCATTTCTTTGTTGTTCTCCATTCTTTGTCTCCCCGGAGCATGCTTTTGCACGCTCCATTTCAATACAATCAATGATAGCAAAACGACTATTTTGTAACAATGTTTTATCTTGATACAGGGATGGAAAAAATTGTTATTACATCTCCTTCAGAAGCTGTGCTGCCTTGAGGATAAGCACCTGTGACTTGCCGTCGGGAATCTCGTTGTTCATGACCATTCTTACGGCTTCGTCAATCGGGATTCTCTCGACCTCGAGGAACTCGTCCTCATCTAAATCCAGCTCTGTGCCGACCTTGTCCACAAAGCAGAACCAGAGACGAATAATCTCTGAAGAATAACCGGGTGAGGGATAGAAATTGCCGCAGAACTTCCAGTCGCGGCCCACGCTTCCGGTCTCCTCCTTAAGCTCTCTCACTATCGCATCGAAGACGTCTTCCGCAGGTTCAAGCTTGCCTGCCGGGAGCTCAAGCACAACCTCGTGGTAAGGGTATCTGAACTGTCTCACAAACAGAAGCTCCTTATCAGGTGTAACTGCAGCCACACACACGCCGCCGTTATGCTCAACCACCTCGCGGGTTCCGTTCTTGCCATTAATCATACCGATTTCATCCACGTGGACCTTGATTATTCTACCGTTGTAGATATCTCGTCTGGATAAAGTCTTCTCAACAAATTCCATAATCTGTACTCTCCTTAATTCTATCGACCAAAAAGGCCCTGTTCTTCACAAGAGCCTTTCTGTTTTTGTAAATATTATGCAAGCAGCCTTCCCACTATATCTTCGAACTGCTCAACCGCCTCGCGGTTATACTGCGCATAGTCGCAGGTGAGGGTCTTTTTAACCTCACCGTCTAAGCACTTTTTAATGCCCTCTGCAATCGCTTCTGTCGAATCGTCAACAAGCATTCCGCCGTATTTCTCCATAAAATCCGTGGGGCCGGTGATTCTGGTCGAGAAGCAGGGAACACCCAATATGTCTGCCTCGCACAAAACAAGACCAAAGCCCTCATACAGCGATGAAAGCACGAAGAAGTCGCAGCGCTTAACAAGCGCGTAGGGATTCTTCAGGAACTTGATTACAGTAATTCTGTCAGAAACAGGCGAGCTCTTCGCTCTTGCGCAGATTCTGTCATAGTCGGGTCCGTACGAGCCCAGAATAACGAGGTGCGCATTTCTGTATGTGGGCTCATTCTTCTTATCCGCAGCCGTAACAGCCTTCTCAAACGCCTCGATAAGGCGAAGCTGACCCTTCTCAGGTGAGAAACGTCCGACGTTCACTATCACCTTATCGTCGCTGTCAAGTAACGCATTCAGCTCATCAAGCGATGTGTCAGAAACAGTCTCGTAATTGTATTCTATCGGAAGCTCGCCCTTGGCGAGTATATCCTCAAAATTGATGGTGTTAAGTGAAACCGCGAACTCGCGCTCCTTCTGTCCCACACTGGTCAGGTAATAATTCATGCGGGGCGTGAGCTCCTTCGTTACAAGTGCCACTTCGTCATAGTTTGCATAGGCATCCGCAAGCAGCTTATGAGGTATTGCGAAGCTCTTTTTGTCCTCGCCGTTCATGTCATTGTGGACGTAAATAACGCTCTTCTGCTTCATGACCTTGAACATCTCTATTACGTCAGCGAAGTATCCGTTGTACTGCACAAGCGCATCCACTCTCATAGGTCCGAAGGTCTTGTTCGCATCACGTCTTGCAATACTCTCGTAATCCTTCTTAACCCACTTAAAGGGAATGTTTTTGAACTTGCGCTGCAGCTTGCGCCAGATTCTTACGCGGACAAGCTCGCCAAAGGTACCGCACTTGGGACTTGCCATGCCAAGCATAGCCATGCTGCGCGGAACATTGTCAAGATCGGGCTCATGATAGGTCTTGTCACCGGTCATCTTAGGGCTGGGGCGATAGAGCACGAGATAGTTATACTTGTCGGTATCAAGGCGGTTCAAAAGGTTGACAAGTGCTGTGGCAATGCCGTTCTTAATGAAGTCGCCGCCGTATACAACCACGTTCTTCTTACCGTTGTCAGGCATCTTGGGATACACGCCCAGATTATGGGTGAACATATTGTGCAGAAGCTCCCTTGTAACGCCCTCCTTCTCATAAGGACAGAACCTTGCAAGGAATTCGCTGTCATCGTAATTCTTAGGAGAAGTAAGCTCTCTTGCGACCTCCGAAATTTCAGATACTCTCGGGAAGGGAAGCTCGTCCATGCCAAAGGTCAGTCCTCTGTCTCTTACGTACTCCTCTTCGTCGTAAGTGTACAGAACAATCTTGCGTCCCGTCACGGCATAGTCAAACATGATAGACGAATAATCCGTAAGCAGTCCGTCGGTGCCCTGTAAAAAGTCATACGCGGGTACATCCTCAGGGAAATCAGCAATGTGCTTATACCCCTTAAGGTTCATATTCCCCCTCATCATAGGGTGGAGCTTCAGATACACAAGCACGTTATCGGGAAGAAGCCTGTCAAGCTCGTCGCAGATAGTCTTAAGATCGCCTCGCTGCGCCTCCTTACTTACCTTGCCTACAATTCCGCGCCAGGTGGGAAGATAAGCGTACACGGTCTTATCGCCCATCTTATAGCGCTCTCTTATGTCTCTTCTTACGTTCTCCTTAAAGAAGACCTCGTTTCTCGGATATCCCGTCATCGCCATGCGGCCGGTTCCGAAATTATTCAGCATATAGCTGTCCTGAATCACATTCTTTGTGTGCTCGTTCGGGTACAGCATAAGGTCTGCCGAGAAGAAATTGCGCTGCGTGTTGCCGATTGAGTACGCCTCGCCCTTGATGTCACGTCCCAGGGTCTTAAGCGGCGTTCCGTGCCAGGTATTCAGATATATCTGTCCCTCTCTTTTGGTAAATATAGGACAGAAGGTGTTGTCGTTGAACAAAAATCCGGCGCTCGCAAGGATTCTGAAGTATTCCACGCTTCCCACAATAACGGGACGCACACGCGAGGAATTCCGATATCCCGCCCACTGCGCGGCAAGTTTTTCTTTATTGTTCTTCTGAACAGCCACGTATATTCTACAATTGTCGTAATCAGGTTCTGCACACAGCGTCTCTAAAAGCGCAGCTATGTTGCCGCCGAGCGTTGTGCCGTGATGTGACTCCAAAAGCACAAGCTGCTCATCTATTGGAAGTGTGTCGAGGAATCTGATATATGCGCGGTAGGAGTACACCTCCTGCCCCGTCATACGCTTTATAAGATTGGCAAGACGCACAAACTTCTTGCGAATATTCATTACTTCTTCTCCTTCTTAACGGACCATCCGAATTTGCCTAAGCTTTTGCCGAGTGCAAAATACTCACCGTGTGAGTATACCATAAGTCTGGAATCATTCAACGAGAATTTGCCCTTAGCGTCCATATATTCCTTACTGACATTGACCGCAACGACATCAGCTACAAACATGTGGTGTGAGCCTAACGGCAATATCTCCTTCACCTTACACTCAAGGTTCACGGGGCTCTCTGCGATAATCGGACAGCTCACCTTCGATGCGGGAGCAGGAGTGAGCTTCATCTCCTTAAACTTATCATGGTCACGTCCCGAGCGCACGCCGCAGTAATCCGTGGCGCGGCACAATTCTTCGGTCGTAAGATTTATTACGAACTCGCCGGTCTCCTTAATAATATCATAGGAATATCGTTCCGGTCTTATCGATACGCTCACCATAACGGGGTCAGAGCATATCGTTCCCGCCCACGCAAGCGTGATAATATTGGGCTTCTCGCCCGCTCTTGCGCAGCTCACCATGACTGCCGGAAGCGGATACAGCATATTGCCCGGCTTCCACGTGTCTTTCTCTATCATATATTCTCCTTTAGCCACTGGGGACGTTTCTTTTTGGCAACTTTTTAGAATCCGAGGCTGTCATTGACCAGAATCACATGGATTCTGTCTTTATGCTTTGAGAATCTCGTTATAAGGAAATTGCAGCAAATTGTGTCAGGGGACTTGCAGTTAATGCAGGAGCCCGTCTTTCTGCAGGGGATATCGAGATGATCAAAGCGCTGGGCATTAATGGGCGCTGCGACATTCCTTGCCCGCTTGATTGCAGAGTCCACATCAGCTGTCACCTTGTTCATGCCCACAACGAACAGAACGTGCTTAGGTCCCTGCGCAATTGCTGACACACGGTTCGAATTGCCATCGATGTTGACGAGGTTTCCGTACTCAGCCATACCGTTGACGCTTGATAAGAACCAGTCCGCATCGTAAGCGAATAGCATGGCTGCGCGCTTGTCCTCGTCCT
>X415_White_Rhinoceros__coassemble_40_pt1 | contig 38988 bp, 41 predicted proteins | sample X415_White_Rhinoceros__metabat2_high_PE_001 | metagenome-assembled genome bin X415_White_Rhinoceros | reverse complement strand
CTGATATCCCTTGTAAATAACACCTGCATCAAGGCTCACGATATCGCCCTCGCGGATAATTCTCTTTTTGTCGGGAATTCCGTGGATGACCTCATCGTTAAGTGAAACACAGATGGATGCGGGATATCCGTTGTATCCAAGGAAGGAAGGCGTACATCCGTAGCTGCGGATAACCTCTTCGCCGATACGGTTCATATCCATGGTGGACATGCCGGGCTTAAGGGCCTTCTCCATTTCTTCGTGAACAATTGCCAGAATTCTTCCGGCCTCACGCATTAATTCAATTTCTTTCTCTGATTTAATTGTTATCGACATAGCATTACTCTCCCTCCTGCAAAAACGGGCTCTCGCACGCTTACGCATTCAGTATCTTGACGATATCCTCAAAAACCTTATCAACGGGCTGTGTGCCGTCAACGGTCTTAAGGATGCCTTCGCTCTTGTAATAGTCAATCAGAGGCTGTGTCTGCTCATGATAGGTAGCAAGTCTCTTGGATACAACCTCGGGCTTGTCGTCATCACGAACATAAAGCTCACCGCCGCACAGATCGCAGATACCCTCGACCTTAGTGGGGTTGAACTTGATATGGAAGGTACCGCCGCACTTTGAGCATGCGCGTCTGCCTGACATACGATTAACAATGTTCTCATCGGGAACATCAACGTCTACAGCATAATCAAGCTTGTCGTTGTTGTCCTTGAGAGCCTTGGTAAGTGCCTCAGCCTGAGGAATGGTTCTGGGGAAGCCATCAAGAACATAACCGTTCTTGCAGTCATCCTTAGAGAATCTGTCCATGATAAGCTCAAGAGTGAGCGAATCGGGAACAAGAAGACCCTGATCCATGAAAACCTTAGCCTTAAGTCCGAGCTCTGTACCTTCTTTAAGGTTTGCGCGGAAAATATCGCCGGTAGAGATATGAGGTACGCCATACTTAGCAGCAATCTGCTTAGCCTGTGTGCCCTTGCCTGCACCGGGAGCGCCTAACATAACTATTTTCATATGTATCATCTCCTATAAAAACGTCTGTCACCATTAAAAGACGTCCTGCAATGCTTAAAGGGACCGGGCATCGCCCGGCCCCTCTCACGCTTTCTATATATTACTTGTCAAGGAATCCAGTGTAATGACGTACTGCCATCATGGACTCGATCTGCTTCATTGTTTCAAGGATAACGCCAACAACGATGATGATTGATGTTGCAGCGAATGAAACAGCAACCTGGAAGATTCCGGTGAAGAAGATCGGAATAACGGCTACAACGCTAAGACTGATTGCTCCGATGAAGATAATCTTGTTAAGGATATCTGTGAGGTAATCAGAAGTAGGCTTACCGGGACGAATACCGGGGATGAAGCCGCTCTGCTTCTTAAGGTTGTTTGCAATCTCTATGGGATTGAAAGTAACTGCTGTATAGAAATATGCAAAGAAGATAATCAGTGCAATATAGATCAGCACACCAAGAGTGTACTTGAACTCGCCTTCGCCTGTCTTAAACCAGTTAGACTGAGTAAAGAGATAAAGGATCTTTCTCCATACGGTTGTTCTTGAACCGGTTACACCAAAGAATGATGAAATAATAACAGGGAACTGGAGGAGGGACATTGCGAAGATTACGGGGATAACGCCTGAAGTATTAACCTTAAGAGGAATACTTGAAGCCTGTCCGCCAACCATCTTACGTCCCTGGATCTTCTTAGCGTACTGTACGGGGATTCTTCTCTCAGCATCCTGAAGAAGAACGATCAGAACGATCATAGTAATGATGATAACAGCAATTACTACTGCGCCGATGATACCCATAATTACGCTTGAAGCACCTGTAACGAATCTTGTAATAAGAGTCTCAAGGTCTTGAGGAAGTCTTGCTACAATGTTAATTAACAGGATGATGGAAATACCGTTGCCGACACCCATCAGAGTGATCTTCTCACCTAACCACATAAGGAATGAAGTACCTGCTGTGAAGGTAAGAACGATGATAGCTACCTCTACGAAAGTGGTCTCGCCACTGATTAAGTAACCTGAGTTACCGAAGCTGATAGCCATTGCGGTTGACTCAATAACTGCGAGAGCGATAGTTAAATATCTTGAGATATTGTTGATCTTCTCGCGGCCGTCCTCGCCATCCTTGCTCATCTCTTCGAGTCTGGGGATAGCGATTGTGAGCAGCTGCATAATAATAGATGCATTGATGTAAGGTGAAATATTCAGTGCAAAGATTGACATCTCTGTGAATGAACCACCTGTTAATGTATCAAGGAAACCGAGGCTTAACTGGTAAGTCTCAATCCAGGTCTTAAATAAAGCCTGGCTGATTGCAGGTGTAGGAATTAACGAACCGAGACGGACGATAACTACACATGCAAGTGTAAATAAAACTCTCTTGCGGATCTCAGGGACCTTTAAAGCGTTGATGAATGTTTTAAACATATCAAATCACCTCAGCTTTTCCACCAAGTGCCTCAATCTTAGCAACAGCTGATGCGCTGTATGCATTTACCTTTACGTTGAGCTTCTTAGTTAACTCTCCATTTCCAAGAATCTTTACGCCATCCTTGGGATTGGTAACGAGGCCGATCTCCATAAGGCTTTCAATTGTAACATCAGCGCCGTCCTCAAATCTGTTGAGCATACTTACGTTGATAGTGATGATTTCCTGTGTATTTCTGTTGCGGAAGCCTCTCTTAGGAGGTCTTCTGAAGAAGGGGTTCTGACCACCTTCAAATCCTACTCTGGGAAGTCCTGAACGTGCCTTCTGGCCCTTATGACCATAATCGGCTGTCTTACCGTTTCCTGAACCATGACCACGGCCCTTGCGGAAGTTGTTGCTCTGCTTTGAACGCGCAGCAGGTCTTAAATCTGATAAATTCATTTTTTCTCTCCTTCCTTAGCCTGATTAGATTTCTTCTACCTTAACCAGATGTCTAACCTGATTAATCATTCCCTTGGTAGCTGCATTGTTAGGAAGCTCGTTAGATGAGTTAACCTTGCCAAGTCCTAATGCTTCTACTGTCTTCTTATGCTTCGGAAGAGCTGCGATAGTAGACTTTACTAATGTAACCTTAACTTTATCTGCCATTTTAATATCCTCCTAACATTAATCCATCAGCTGCTCAACAGAGATGCCGCGTGCTGCTGCAACCTGCTCAGGAGTCTTTAACTGGCTGAGGCCGTTGATTGTAGCAAGAACTACGTTCTGCTTGTTGTTTGAGCCAAGTGACTTTGTACGAATGTTCTTGAAACCAGCAAGCTCAAGAACGTTACGAACAGGACCGCCTGCGATGATACCGGTACCTTCGGGGCTTCTCTTCATAAGAACAGTAGCACTGCCGAACTTGCCGATGAAATCATGAGGAACGCTGCCGTTCTCATCAAGAGGTAACTCGATGAGGTTCTTCATAGCTGCTTCCTTGCCCTTGCGAATAGCTTCGGGAACTTCTGCTGCCTTACCTAAGCCGTAACCAACGTGACCCTTCTTGTCACCAACAACTACTAAAGCGGTGAATCTCATGTTACGACCACCCTTTACAACCTTGGTTACACGCTTAATAGTAACGACTTTATCTTCTAACTCTAAACCGTTAGCATCAATATTTGTACGCATGTGTTGTCTCCTCCTATTAGAATTCCAGTCCTGCTTCTCTAGCTGCCTCAGCTAAAGCCTGGACCTTACCCTGATAAATGAAACCGCCTCTGTCAAAGACAACAGTCTTGATGCCCTTATCAAGAGCCTTCTTTGCAATTACCTTTCCAAGGTATGCAGCAGCCTCAACTGTATTTGTGTGCTCAAGCTCTGACTTAACATCCTTATCTAATGTAGATGCAGCAACGATTGTGTTACCTACTGTATCGTCAATAATCTGTGCATACATATGAGAGTTGCTTCTGAAAACTGCTAAACGAGGTCTTTCAGGAGTACCGGAGAAACGATTGCGGATTTTCAGATGCTTCTTCTCACGAATTTCTGTTCTAGATTCTTTCTTAAACATTTATCTTTCCTCCTTACTTCTTACCTGTCTTGCCGGCCTTACGTCTGATTACTTCGTCAGAGTACTTAATACCCTTGCCCTTATAAGGCTCAGGACGTCTCTTGTCGCGGATCTCAGCTGCATACTGACCAACCTTCTCTTTATCGATGCCCTTGATGATGATCTTGTTCTGATCAACTGAGCTCTCGATACCCTCAGGATCTTCCATAATTACAGGATGTGAATAACCAAGTGTAAGGTTAAGCTTCTTACCTTCCTTAGCTGCTCTGTAACCAACACCGTTGATTTCAAGAGTCTTCTCATAACCTGATGTAACACCAACAACCATATTGTTGATAAGTGTTCTTGTAAGTCCATGTAATGACTTCATCTGCTTAAGATCGTTGGGTCTGTTAACGATAACCTCAGCACCCTCAACCTTAATCTCCATCTCGGGAGCAAGAACTCTTGAAAGAGTTCCCTTGGGTCCCTTAACGGTAACTTTATTATTTTCTGCTACCTCAACAGTAACACCTGCAGGGATAGCGATTGGCATCTTACCTATACGGGACATGCCCGTACCTCCTATAAAAATTGGTTAAATTATGTAAGCAATGCGCTTACTTTTCTCCTATTAGTTACTTAAGCTATTACCATACGAAGCAAAGAACTTCGCCGCCAACGTTAGCCTTGCGAGCTTCCTTGTCTGTGATAACGCCCTTGTTTGTAGAAATAATTGCAACACCGAGTCCGCCAAGAACCTTGGGGAGTTCCTCTGAGTTTGCATATACACGAAGACCGGGCTTAGAGATTCTCTTCAGACCTGTGAGAACCTTCTCGTTCTTATCCTTGCCGTACTTAAGTGTAATGTGAATGTTCTTGAATGCGCCGGCATCAACGAGCTCAAAGCTCTTGATATAACCTTCCTTAAGGAGGATCTCAGCGATGGAGATCTTCATCTTTGATGCAGGTACATCTACTGTATCATGTTTTGCAGTGTTAGCATTACGAATTCTTGTAAGCATATCTGCAATGGGATCGCTCATTGTCATCTTAAATATCCTCCTTCTTACCAGCTTGCTTTTCTTACACCGGGAATCTCGCCCTTGTAAGCTAACTCACGGAAGCAGATTCTGCATACTCCGTATTTACGTAAATAAGCATGAGGACGACCGCAGATTCTGCAACGGGTGTACTCTCTGGTAGAGAACTTTGCGGGGCGCTGCTGCTTTAATTTCATTGATAATTTTGCCATTTAAAATTCCCTCCTTAGTTCTTTGCGAAAGGCATGTTGAAGAGTCTTAAGAGCTCACGAGCCTCTTCATCAGTCTTAGCTGTTGTAACGAAGCAGATATCCATACCTCTAACCTTATCAATCTTGTCGTACTCTACTTCAGGGAAGATTAACTGCTCCTTGATACCAAGTGAGTAGTTGCCTCTGCCATCGAAAGCGTTAGGGTTAACGCCTCTGAAGTCACGTACTCGAGGAAGTGAAAGATTGATCAGTCTGTCCATGAACTCATACATCTTCTCGCCACGGAGAGTTGTCTTACATCCAATTGCAACGCCTTCACGAATCTTAAAGTTAGCAACTGACTTCTTAGCCTTGGTGATAACTGCCTTCTGGCCGGTAATCATTTCCATATCCTTAACAGCGTTCTCGAGAACCTTAGCATTCTCCTTTGCCTCACCAACGCCCATATTTACAACGATCTTCTCGATCTTCGGAATTTCCATAACGTTCTTGTATCCGAACTTCTTAACCATTGCATCTCTTACATCTGAAAAATAAAAATCTTTTAAACGAGCCAATTTCTTGTGACCTCCTCTCTCAATTAATCGATAACATCACCGGTTGACTTAGCAACGCGTACCTTCTTGGATGCTCCGTCCTTGCCTTCAACGAACTTGAAGCCAATTCTTGTAGCCTCTCCCTTATGAACGTACATAACGTTGGACATATCAATAGGTGCTTCCTTCTTAATGATGCCGCCCTTAGGATTCTCCTGGGTAGCCTTGGAATGCTTTGTAACCTGGTTAACGCCCTCAACAAGAACCTTCTTGCCATCAACTACTGCGATAACCTTGCCTTCCTTGCCCTTATCTTTGCCGGCGATAACCTTAACGGTATCACCCTTCTTAATCTTTAATGTTGCCATGTCGGTCCCTCCTTATAATACTTCGGGAGCAAGAGAAACGATCTTCATGAACTGCTTCTCTCTGAGCTCTCTAGCTACGGGTCCAAAAATACGTGTTCCCTTGGGTGTAAGGTCGTCCTTAATGATAACAGCAGCGTTCTCATCAAATCTGATGTATGAACCATCCTTACGATGTGCGCCCTTAACGGAACGTACAACTACTGCCTTAACAACCTCGCCCTTCTTTACAACGCCACCGGGTGTTGCGTCCTTAACAGAAGCAACGATAATATCACCGATGTTAGCATATCTTCTGGTTGAACCGCCCATTACACGGATGCAAAGGAGTTCCTTTGCGCCTGTATTATCGGCAACCTTAAGTCTGGATTCTGTCTGAATCATGAAATACTCCTTCCTGACTAAAAAGTAGATTATTTAGCCTTCTCAACTATTTCGACGAGTCTCCATCTCTTGTCCTTTGAGAGAGGTCTGGTCTCCATTACCTTAACTCTGTCGCCGATCTTGCACTCATTATTCTCATCATGAGCCTTTAACTTGTATGTTCTCTTAACGATCTTGTTGTAGAGGGGATGCTTAACGTTATCAACAACTGCTACAACGATGGTCTTGTCCATCTTATCGCTTACGACCTTACCGGTACGAACTTTTCTAAGATTTCTTTCCACAGCTATTCTCCTTTCGATTACTGAGCTTTCTGCGAGATGACAGTCTTAATTCTGGCGATGTTCTTTCTAACCTCATTAATTCTGCTCGTGTTATCTAACTGATTAGTTGCGTTCTGGAATCTTAAATTGAAAAGCTCCTTCTTAGCAGCTACTAATTCTTCAGTTAACTCTGATGCGGACTTCTTCTGTAAATCCTCAACGTACTTATTACTCTTCACTGCCGGCACCTCCTTCTAAATCTGCACGAGATACGATCTTGCACTTTACAGGGAGCTTGTGAGAAGCAAGACGAAGTGCCTCCTTAGCGATCTCCTCTGAAACGCCTGCGATCTCAAACATAACGCGTCCGGGCTTAACTACTGCAACCCAGTACTCGCAAGTTCCTTTACCGGAACCCATACGAGTCTCAGCGGGCTTTGTTGTAACGGGCTTGTCAGGGAAAATCTTAATCCAAACCTGACCACCACGCTTAATGTAACGTGTCATAGCAACACGGGCTGCCTCAATCTGGTTTGACTTGATCCATGCAGGCTCAACTGCAACGAGACCGAACTCACCATTTGAAATGAAATTGCCTCTCTGTGCCTTACCCTTCATAGTTCCGCGGAACTGCTTTCTGCGCTTAACTCTCTTAGGCATTAACATATTACTTCACACTCCCTTCCTTGCGGGTGTTCTTCTTTGAAGGAAGTACCTCACCGTGGTAGATCCATACCTTAACGCCAACCTTACCGTAGGTAGTGTCAGCCTCTGCAAAACCGTAATCGATATCTGCACGAATTGTCTGCAGCGGGATGGTTCCCTCACTGTAGAACTCTGAACGAGCCATATCTGCTCCGCCAAGACGGCCTGAGCAAGCGGTCTTAATACCCTTAGCGCCTGACTTCATGGTTCTTGCCATAGTGCCCTTCATAGCACGTCTGAAAGAAACACGGTTCTCAAGCTGCTGTGCAATTGACTCTGCAACAAGCTGTGCATTGTTGTCAGGTCTCTTGATTTCTTTGATCTCAAGGTTAACAGCCTTAGTTGTGTGCTTGCCGATCTCAGCCTTAAGCTTCTCGATCTCAGCTCCGCCCTTGCCGATAACAACACCGGGCTTAGCGGTATGGATGGTAACCTTAACCTTGTCAGCTGCGCGCTCGATCTCGATCTTAGCAACGCCAGCGCTGTATAACTTCTTCTTTAAGAACTTTCTGATATTGTAATCTTCAATCAGATTATCAGCAAAATCGCTTTCTGCATACCACTTGGAATCCCAGTCAGCGATAACTCCGACTCTTAAGCCATGGGGGTTAACTTTCTGTCCCATAATTATTTGCTCCTTTCTGCGAATTATCTCTCATTGAGCACGATTGTAATGTGGCTCATTCTCTTTAAGATTCTATATGCTCTACCCTGAGCTCTGGGATGGATTCTCTTCATTGTAGGTGCATCGCCTGCGAAGCACTCCTCAATGTAAAGCTTTGATGCGTCCATACCATTGTTGTTCTCAGCATTTGCGATTGCTGACTTTAATAACTTCTCAATTACTGATGAAGCGTATCTCGGATTGTAAGCTAAGATTCCGAGAGCTGTAGTAACATCCTTGCCTCTGATTGCATCAAGAACGAAGCATGCCTTCTGAACAGATACTCTAGCGTATGAAAGCTTTGCTGAGGGTCTTGTGTCCTTGTTGGCATTACGCTCTCTCTTGATCTGGGATCTATGTCCTTTAGCCATGGATGAATCCTCCTTTTCTTATTCAAGCGGTCCTCCGCTTATATTCTTCCAGCCTGCCGCTAAGCGGCGGCTATAACCGTTATGTTACTTATTATTTAGACTTCTTCTCGTCCTTGCCGTGTCCCTTGTAGGTTCTTGTTGCTACGAACTCGCCAAGCTTATGTCCAACCATATCCTCTGTTACGTATACCGGAATATGCTTTCTTCCGTCATGAACAGCGATTGTTAAACCAACGAAATTGGGGAAGATTGTCGAACGACGTGACCATGTCTTAATGACGGTCTTGTAACCTGACTTAACAACCTCATCAACCTTCTTTAACAGATGTGCATCTGCGAAGGGTCCCTTCTTTAATGAACGTGCCATAAGGTTCAACCTTCCTTTCTTTACTTGCTAATAGCCTTACCATTCTTACGACGAATGATCAGCTTATTTGACTTGTTGTTCTTCTTACGTGTCTTAAGTCCAAGAGCAGGCTTGCCCCAAGGAGTTGAAGGACCGGGACGACCGATACCGTTCTTACCTTCACCACCACCATGAGGATGGTCGCAGGGGTTCATAACTGCACCACGAACTGTAGGACGGATACCCATATGACGCTTACGTCCAGCCTTACCGATGTTAACAAGGTTATGCTCGCCATTACCTACAACACCGATTGAAGCACGTGCCTCGATGGGAACCATTCTCATCTCACCTGAAGGGAGACGAAGGATTGCATACTTGCCTTCCTTAGCCATAAGCTGAGCAGCAACACCAGCTGAACGAACAAGCTGTCCGCCGTGGCCGGGATAAAGCTCAATGTTATGGATCTGAGCACCAACAGGGATTCTGCTTAAAGGTAAGCAGTTACCAAGTGTTGCTTCTGCGTTGTTACCGTTCATAAGCTTGTCGCCAACCTTGAGTCCCTCGGGAGCAAGGATGTATGACTTCTCGCCGTCTGCGTAGCAGATAAGTGCGATATTAGCTGTTCTGTTAGGATCATACTCGATAGCCTTAACGGTTGCGGGGATGTCATCCTTAAATCTCTTGAAATCTACGATTCTGTACTTAACTCTGTATCCACCACCCTGGTGTCTTACAGTGATCTTACCCTGATTGTTACGGCCGGCGTTCTTCTTAAGAGTAACAGTGAGTGACTTCTCAGGTACTGTCTTTGTGATCTCCTGGAAATCAAATCCGGTCATGTTTCTTCTGGAGGGTGTATAAGGGCTATATTTCTTAATTCCCATGATAAATCTCCTTTTCTATAATGCTTAAGCAATACATTTTCACGAATGAATTTTTCTACCTAAGCCAGTTAGTAGTTACTTAGAATAAATCGATCTCAGCTGAATCTGCTGTTAACTGAACGATTGCCTTCTTAACCTTTGAAGTCTTGCCGCTTGTCATGCCGCGACGACGTGTCTTGCCGTCAAGGTTGATTGTGTTAACACTTGCAACCTTAGCACCTGCGAACATCTTCTCAACTGCTTCCTTGATCTGTGTCTTGGTAGCGTCGGGATTTACTGAAAAGGTGTACTTCTTGTCTGACATCATAGCCATGCTCTTCTCAGTAACGATGGGCTTTAAGATAATGTCATAATACTTTAAATCTGCCATTATGCGTATACCTCCTCAATCTGCTTGATGGCGTCCTTAGAAATAACGAGGTTGCCATACTTAAGAATGTCAAATACGTTTAATGCGTTAGATGTAACTGTTGTAACCTCGGGAATGTTACGAGCTGAAAGGATAACGTTCTCATCCTTCTTATCCATAACAACGAGTGCCTTCTCAACACCAAGCTTGCTGATCATGTTAGCCATGTTCTTTGTCTTGATCTCGTCGAAGCTGATTGCATCAATAACGTAAATCTTGTTGTCTTCTACTCTTGAAGTGAGGGCTGACTTAAGTGCAAGTGCCTTCTCCTTCTTGTTCATCTTGAAACCATACTCTCTGGGCTTCGGAGCAAATACAACGCCGCCGTGTCTCCACTGAGGAGATCTTGTAGATCCCTGTCTTGCGTTACCATTACCCTTCTGTCTGAAAGGCTTTCTTCCGCCGCCGCTTACTTCAGCGCGGGTCTTTGCTGACTGTGTTCCCTGACGCTTGTTAGCGAGCTGGGAAACAACTGCCATATGCATTAAATGTGTATTAACGTCAACACCGAAGATTGCATCGTTGAGCTCTAATGAACCAACCTCAGCACCTTCCATATTGTAAACTTTAACTGTTGCCATTTTTAGGTTCCTCCTTTCTTAAAGCTCTTAGTTTGCTTTCTTAACGGTCTCTTTAAGAACGATCATGGCCTTCTTAGGTCCGGGAACAGCACCCTTAACAAGGATTACGTTGTTCTCTGTATCAATTCTTACGACCTCGAGGTTCTGTACTGTAACCTTAACATTACCCATCTGACCAGGCATATGCTTGCCCTTGAATACACGTCCGGGTGATGTAGCAGCACCGTTAGAACCTGCATGACGATGGTACTTTGAACCATGCTTCATGGGTCCGCGGCTTAAGCCGTGACGCTTGATTGCACCCTGGAATCCCTTACCCTTTGAAATACCGGTTGCATCGATCTTGTCGCCTTCTGCGAAGATGTCAACCTTAATCTCCTGGCCAAGTGAATACTCAGCTGCGTTTTCAAACTTGAACTCTTTAAGAAATCTCTTACTTGAAACACCTGCCTTAGCGAAGTGTCCCTTGCGAGGCTTGCTAACGAGGTTCTCTCTGATCTCGCCGAAGCCTACCTGTACTGCCTCGTAGCCGTCGTTCTCGATTGTCTTAACCTGTGTAACAACACAAGGACCGGCCTGGAGTACTGTAACGGGTGTCAGAACGCCGTTCTCACCAAAGATCTGGGTCATACCAACCTTGGTAGCTAAAATAGCTTTCTTCATTTTGTTTTTCCTCCTAATAGTATCTACAGCGGATCACACAAGGTGATCATTCTAGATGGTAATCTACAGCGGATCGCCGAAGCGATCATCCTAGATGGTCCAAACAGGAGTTATGTTTTCCGGCTGCTGTGTTGCCGGTGCGTTTCTATCCTATGTAAACCTTAGGGTTGATTACTACCTAATTAAGTTACGTGACATCTTTAAGCTGATGTCGGAGCTTTTGCACTTAAGTTATTATACGAATAACCGTACGCTTCGTGCTTCGCACTCTCGCGTACTAACCCATTCACAACTTTCGCGCTGTGCGCTTCGTTGTTCATGTGTTTCTTCGTTCAACAATCGAACAACTCTGTAAGCAAGCTTACATCTTGTTCGCTTGTCTCTCTTAGTTATTCTTCATCTTGATATCGATGAACACACCTGCAGGCATCTCGAGTCTTGAAAGCTGCTCAACTGTCTTCTGGTTAGGTGCGATGATATCAATAAGTCTCTTATGAGTTCTCTGCTCGAACTGCTCTCTTGAATCCTTGTACTTGTGTACTGCACGAAGAATTGTAACAACTTCCTTCTTAGTAGGAAGCGGAACAGGACCGCTGACCTTTGAGCCTGACTTCTTAACAGTCTCAACGATCTTAGCTGCAGATGCATCGATTAACTGATGATCATAAGCCTTAAGTGTGATTCTCATTACCTGATTTGCCATAAAAAAAGTCTCCTCCTTTTCGTACTTTTGGTTCTAAGTACAACAAGTGGCGACTGTACACTCACCCGTGTGTTTCGCGCATCCTCCAAAGTGAAAACCGGCTCACAGGATCCGGTTGCTACTTGGTAACACGTGAATTTCTCACGGTTTATCTGCTCTGGGCAGAAATTAAATTGTACAGTGACTTGTCGTCAGTTTTGTAAACTTGACATTCGCTCCACGGAAAACCGACCCCGCTTCATTCTCTAAGGAATGACAGCCACGTCGCAACCTCACGCTTCTACGCTATCAACTCACAGCAGTCAGTATTATACTCCCCTTTTTTCTACAATGCAAGCACTTTTTTTATTTTCTAAAACTTTTTTAAAATGCCCTATTTTAGCACATTTAACGTGTATTTTATATTTCAAAAACATGTTGCATGAAGTGACAATAACGTATATTATATTAATTAAGGAAAGTTTTGTTTTTAGGAGGTTTTTATGGCTATTACCATTCTTGGTCTTACAGCAATAGCAATTATACCTATCGCATTCAGCGGCGTATTCGCTTTATTAATCAAAAAGACGAACTTCGGCAAGCTTAATCCTGCTCTTCTTCAGATTATAATAGGTATAGCTTTTGGTCTGCTCGCAATACTGGGCACGGAATACGGTATTGACGTAGGCGGAGCCAAGGCCAATGCCCGTGACGCGGCACCTCTGTGCGCAGGTCTCCTGTTCGGTGCGCCCGCAGGTATTATCGCAGGTACGATTGGTGCAGTAGAAAGATGGTTTGCTACCCTTTGGGGCGCAGGCGCATATACAAGACTCGCCTGCACAATATCGACCTTCATTGCAGGTATTGTCGGCGCAGCCATTCGTAAGTTTATTTTCAACAACAAGCGCACCTCCTGGTTCTACACTCTGGCCGTAGGTCTGGTAACCGAAACCTTCCACATGCTCATGATCTTCATCACGAACATGAACGATATACGAAACGCTTTCACGCTCGTTCAGAAATGTGCTTTCCCCATGATAACAGTCAACGCCCTCGCTGTAATGTTAGCTTCAATTATTGTTGACTGGATCAAGGGCACTCACAGAACGAAGGCTGTCAAGAACAAGCTCGCATTCCTGCTCCAGCGCGGTCTGTTCCAGGCAGTGCTCTTAGCCTTCCTTGTAACAAGCGGTTTCACGTATGTTCTTCAGAGCCATGTATCAAGGAACGATACAAGACAGTTACTCTCTCTTAATATAGAAGATGTTATCCTCGATATGCAGGATATATTCGAAGACAGTAGTTATACAAACGGCGAGAAGTTAGGCAAAGCCATAAACGATGTCGCAGCCAACCGTCACCTGGGCAACGGCGGTAGCATAATGGTTATGGACAGTAACTGCAATATAGTAAGCCACATGCGAGGAAGCGACCTGACAGGTGCTTTCACTTCAACTATCAAGCCCGAGATGCTGTCGACCAATCCGGATAACGTATTCTCACTATCCATAAACGGCAGTCCGTATTTCGCAATGTATCAGAGATACGAGGGCTACTACATTCTGGCACTGTATCCTGAGAATGAAGCTGTATTCTCAATGAACATCACCGTATACATCAATCTGTTCATGGAAATAATCGTATACGCAATCCTGTTCATACTTATATATATAGTGACCAAGAAACAGATCGTAGACAATATTGAGACAGTCAATAACTCTCTTGCCAAAATAACCGACGGTAACCTCGACGAGGTTGTCAATGTCCGCACCTGTGACGAGTTCGTGTCTCTGTCGGACGATATTAACCAGACCGTCGACGCTCTTAAGAAATATATCGCAGAGGCCGAAGCGAGAATAGACAAGGAACTTGAGATTGCCAAGACCATTCAGTTCTCGGCTCTGCCCTCCGTAAGTCCTAACTATGACAACCGCGAGGAGTTCGATATATGCGCAGGAATGTTCCCCGCCAAGGAAGTCGGCGGTGATTTCTACGACTTCTACTATACTAACGCAGATCACACAAAGCTGGCCTTCCTTATTGCCGATGTATCCGGTAAGGGAATTCCCGCTGCCATGTTCATGATGAGCGCCAAGCCTTTTATCAAGACCTACGCCGAAACCGGTGCGAAGTTAAGTGAGGTATTCACTCACGCCAACGCGCATCTGTGCGCAGGTAATGATGAGGGCATGTTCGTAACAGCATGGATGGGAAGCATCGATCTTAAAACCGGTGAATTCGAATATGTTAACGCAGGCCACAATCCGCCCGTTATAAAGCGCGGCGACAAATTTGAATACTTCAGGACCAAGCCCGGTTTCGTTTTGGCGGGTATTGAGGATTTTGAGTACACCTCCGACACTATTAAGCTCGAGCCCGGCGACATCGTATTCCTCTACACGGACGGCGTCACCGAAGCCACCAACATTGACAACGAGCTGTTCGGCGAAGACAGGCTGCTTGAGACTCTTAACAATGCAGGACACAGGTCTGCAGCAGAGCTCAGCAATATCGTACACGATGCTGTTAACGATTTCGTTGGCGATGCGCCTCAGTTCGATGACATCACTATGGTATGCTTTGAGTATGTTCCCGGACACGTTGATGCATAAGATTTTCACATCTAATTATAAGAAGATTCTAATGTTATATTAATTTGTGTTTTTTTGAGGGGAATGATATACTTATATCAAGACGGGCAGGGTTAGTGCCCGCAAGGATAATAGGAGGAAGAAAGATGGGAATTTTAGTTAGTATCGCTATCGGTGCTTTATGCGGATGGATTGCAAGCAAGCTCATGAACAGCAAGGGCGGCTTATTATTCTACATCATCGCAGGTATCATCGGCGGCGCTCTCGGCAGCTTCGTTGCAAGTCTTCTCGGACTCGGTGCAACAGGCATGCTCGGACAGATTATCATCGGTGTTGTAGGCACATGCTTACTCATCTGGTTATGCCGTCTGATTATAAAGAAATAACGATAGGGCAGACTATCAAAGCCGGGACTTTTTAAGCCCCGGCTTTTTCTTTTTGGAAATAACTTCACTTTCACATTTTCGAATATTCTCAATTGATTTAAGGCACATATCCGTTATAATATGAAGTAAGAAATATTAAAGAGGAGGTAGTGATATGGAATTTAGCAAACTTATTGTTGAAAGACATTCTGCAAGAAGCTATGAAGCAGGTGTAGTTATTCCCGATGAGGATATCAGGGCAATTGTAGCAGAAGCTGAGAAGGCTCCCTCATGGAAGAACTCTCAGACAGCCCGATACTATGTAGCGAATACTCCCGAGAGTATTGAAAAATTAGCTGCTACCCTTCCTGCTTTCAATCAGTCAAGTTCGAAGAACGCAGCCCTTGTGGTAACTACATTTGTCAAGGACACCTCAGGTTTCACCGCAGGCACTGCAGACAACGAGCTCAGCAACAAGTGGGGTGCTTACGATTTAGGCCTTAGCAACGCATATTTTATTCTCGCTGCCAAGGACCACGGCTACGATACACTTATAATGGGACTTCGCGATGCCAACGCCATCCGCGAGGAATTCAAGATTCCCAAGACAGAGCAGATTACCGCTGTTATTGCTTTAGGCAAGGCTTCTTCAGAAGGCAGCTGCAAGCCCAGAAAGGATGTCAGCGAAGTACTCAAGTTCCTGTAAGCAAGTATTTACCGGGATGTATACGAGCCGAATAACAGCTGTTATGCTTCTATTCGGCTCGTTTTGTAATATCTGCGTTCATTCAGCTGATAAGGAGAAGACTATGAAGCCAATCACTAAACCGGAGAATCTGGATGAGGGAATCCACGCACAGAACTACCAAAGTGCCTATGAAGCTAAGCAGATTACCGCACAGTCACTGATTTTCACGGACGGAAGACCATACATATCACTTGACGGCGAGTGGAACTACGCCATAGACCAGTACGACACCTGCCTGCGTCAGAAATGGTATGAAGAGCGTTACGTGGACGACCGCGGATTCAGCCTGCCGACAGACTATTCCTTCGACACATGGCCCATTATGAAGCTGCCCTGCTGCTGGAATATGGAAAGCGACCTCTTGAAGCTGTATGAGAGCGTTATGGTCTATACCCGTACGTTCACTTATAAGCCCTCCGGTGATAATCGCGTCTTTCTAAAAATAGGTGCTGCGAACTATGTATGCAGACTGTTCTTAAACGGTAGCTACATAGGCATGCACAGAGGCGGCTCGACTCCTTTTATGACTGACATAACTGATCTTCTTTCTGAGACCAACCGCATAATTCTCCAGGTCGATGCCACAAGAAGGCCTTCCCAGGTTCCGACAGAGAACACCGACTGGTTCAACTACGGCGGAGTATACCGCGAGATTAAACTGTACGAAGTACCTCGTACGCATATCAGTTCCTTTAAAGTAGTTTTGGCTGACGATAAGAATTACAACAGGATTAATGTCAGTATCAGTCTTAATGATACCACCACAGGTTACGCACATTTCTCGATTCCCGCGCTTGAAATTAATAAGGGCATATGGATTTCAAACGGTCAGGGTGAGGCAACTATTGATGTTGAGGGTTTGAAGCTATGGTATCCCGACAGTCCCAAATTGTACGATGTCGAGTGCAGCTTCGGAGATGATTCTGTTTCCGACAGAGTAGGTTTCAGACATATAAAAGTAATCGGGCGTGAAATATATTTGAACGGCCAGAAGATATTCCTCAAGGGAATCAGCACACACGAAGAAGATGTCCTGCATGGCAAAGCCCTCACAGACGAAGACAGACATTCTACCATCGCTCTTGCCAAAGAGCTCGGATGCAATTTCATGCGTCTGGCGCACTATCCTCACCATGAGAATATGGCTAAACTTGCAGACGAAGAGGGTCTCCTTCTTTGGGAAGAAATTCCGGTCTACTGGGCAATCAGATTCAGCAGTCCTGAAACCTATGCCGATGCACAAAATCAACTTGCTGAACTTATTGAACGGGACTACAATAGAGCCAGTGTTATCATCTGGTCTGTAGGCAACGAGAATCCCGATTCAGATGAGCGCTTCAAATTTATGAGCAGCCTTGCAGATTATGCCCATGCTAAAGACAGCAGTCGTCTTGTATCTGCTGCCTGTCTTGTGAACTATGTTAAAAACCGAATTGAAGACAGACTTACCGCCAAGCTCGATATAATAGGACTGAACGAATATAAAGGCTGGTACGATCCCGATTTCGACAGCCTGCCCGTTATGTTAGGCAACTCGAACCCCGATAAGCCCGTAATCATTACCGAGTTCGGTGCAGACGCATTTCCCAGACTCAGGGGCGATGCTGATGAGAAGGGTAATGAAGACTGTCAGGAACTCATATACAAAAAGCAGACGAAGGTCTTATCACAGATTCCGTTTATTCAGGGCATGACCCCCTGGATTCTGTATGATTTCCGATGTCCGAGAAGAACCTCGAGCATACAGCTTTATTACAACCGCAAGGGACTTTTGGACGAGAAGAGGGAATATCACAAGAAAGCCTTCTATGTTCTGCAGGAGTTCTATAAAAAACATGAGTAGTATTGAAGTATGTTAATGCTATGCAATAAGAGCATTTAATATAAATATTAAAAGGGAGAAAGATTATTATGAAGTTTGAAGAGAGAAAGTTTCTGTTAAAAGACGGAAGGACCTGCATCCTGAAGCCCACCACACCTGATTACGCTGAGGAAATGATTGAGTACATGCGCGTAACTGCAGGCGAAACCGAGTTCCTGCTCCGATACCCGGACGAGGTTAATTTCACGGTTGAAGGCGAGAAGGATATTCTCGGACGTCTGTATGAGGATCCTTATTCCATCATGATGATGGTCACCGTAGACGGCAAGGTTGCCGGCAACGGCAGTATATCCGGCGTCGGTGCCAAAAGAAAGGTAATCCACAGATGCTCTCTGGCAATAACACTCTACAAGGAGTACTGGCATCTTGGTATCGGCACTGCCCTTATTAATTACATGACCGAGCTTGCCGCTAAGATTGGCTGGACACAGGTCGATCTTGAGGTCGTTGCTGAGAACACAAACGCTCAGGCGCTCTACAAAAAGTGCGGCTTCACCGAAACCGGCCGCCGCCACAACGCCCTCCGCTTCGACGACGGAACCTTCCATGACGAGATTCTGATGTACAAGCCCCTGTAATATAACGAGCTTCGCCGGGATGAATCCTCACCGGCAGCGGCTTCACTCACGCAGGCAGCTATCGCATTACAATTTTAATCACACGCGTGAATAACAAAAACGAAATATATAGAGACAAAAATGGCTTACATGGTCCCCGATAATACATCGACTTCCATGTAAGCCATATTATTACTATAAACAAACTGTTCTCCGTCAGAACTCGCATCTTCCGCTGGCACCGCAGGGAAGTGCAAGACCGTTGCATTCTACGGGAAGACCTATTTCATCAGCGGATACTGAGCTGCCCTCGTAGTTCTTGGCAACCAGAGTGCTGATAAGGTATGACAGAACTGCAGGCTGCAGACCTGTTGTATATGAATTAATCAGGAAGAATAAGGGCTTGTCGGTAAGAAGCTGTGCACACAGCTCAACAAACGGGTACAGGCTTTCTTCAAGCTTCCAGATCTCACCGCCGGGTCCGCGTCCGTATGAAGGAGGATCCATAATGATTGCGTCATAGTGGTTGCCCCTGCGTATCTCGCGCTCAACGAACTTCTTGCAGTCATCGACAATATATCTTATGGGTGCTTCAGCAAGTCCTGAAGAAGCTGCATTCTCCTTGGCCCAGCCTACCATACCCTTGGAAGCGTCAACATGTGTTACCTTAGCTCCGGCCTTGGCACAAGCTACTGTAGCGCCGCCGGTGTAAGCAAAAAGATTAAGAACCTTGATTTCACGCCCGGGCTCTTCCTTAAGAGATTTCTCAATCAGTCCTCTCATCCAGTCCCAGTTGACCGCCTGCTCAGGGAACAGTCCCGTATGCTTGAAACTGAACGGTTTAAGATTAAATGTCAGATCATTGTAGTTTATGCTCCACTGCTCAGGAAGATCAAAGAACTCCCATTCTCCGCCGCCCTTTGTGCTTCTGTGATAATGCGCATTAAGCTTGCCCCAGAGGGTCTTATCCTTAGGCGTATTCCAAATAACCTGAGGGTCAGGTCTAAGCAGCTTATACTTGCCCCACATCTCAAGCTTCTCGCCTTCTGAGCAGTCAAGGACACGATAGTCCTTCCAATTCTTAGCAATCCACATATTTCCTCCGATCTAAAATGCAAATCAAGACTCGCTCTGCTAATTATATACTGATAATTGATATCGTCAACCATTACTTAAAAAAATCCCTCCCGCTTTATGGGAGGGACTCAGTTTTAGTATGAAGCTTTCTTTCTGTACTGGCCGTAAATCTGTTCCTCGTATACAGTCACATTCTTGCCTCGCTCCTTGCCCTCGAACAGTGAATCCTCAGCTTCGTCATAGAGCTCTGAGAAATCAGCCTCGCTCTTGGGGATGCAGGATGCAACACCTACGGTAACCGTTACAAACATATTCGATGCACGGCGTCCGTGAGCTATGCGCTTGCGCTCGACATTGGTACGGACCTTCTCGCCGAGAGTGACAGGCTCCATATCATTGCCGCCTTCCATGTATACCAGGAACCTTCCGCCGCTAAGTCTGCAGATTGTATCAGTGTTTCGAAGAACAATCTGTTTAACAAGCTTGGATACTTCCTTGATACACTCATCACCGTAATCCGGTCCGAAGGAATCGTTATACTTGCCCATCTCATCGATATCCACCATAAGTAAGGATATTCGGCGTCTGTTATTGATGCAGGCAGGAAGAGCTGCGTAAGCCCTCTTCTCAAGGCCCTTGCGGTTGAGCAGGCCGGTGAGCGAATCGATTGCTTCACCGTCCCTTACCTCACGCTCATGTTCCATCAGCTTGAAGCGTTCCATAAGTCTTGTGTAGCTGAGTCTCGACATAGTGAAAAGCATTCCGACGGATACGCACATATTGAATATCTCAATACCGGTAAGGTTAAACTTTAATGCCATGAATACCGAGTATACCGCAAGCAGTACCAGATAATAAATCTGCTCTGAAACACTGATTGCAGGAACGATGAACAGCGCTACAGTCATGGTCGAATAGAACGAGAAATCCGCGCCGCTAACCTTGTCGGCATATATGATTACAAACGAGAATAATTCAAACAGCAGCCAGAACGATCTGGATACCATCTTGGACAGAGGAATGTCTCTTACGCGCACTGCATAATAAGAAACTACAACGCCGATAGCGGAGAATATCTCGAAGCAGATAAGCACTCCGTGCTCAATCTCAGCGAACTCTGAAGTCGAGTTTTTCTTGAGAAGAAGCATAACAGGAACGATTGCAACGCATGCCAGACATGCGAAGAAGACCCGTCGGATATTCTCTAAGACGAGCTTCTTATTAATCTTATTCTGTTCCTGTCTTACGAAACTGCCTGCCATTAATTGCTCCTTGCGATTCTACAATTGTTGACCGCAAACTCTTGTATTTTGAAGGTTTAGACACCCCCACATATAGAAGTTTAGCACACCTGTAGAACGCATGCAAGAAGCTATTGTATAAATATTTAAAATTTTTTGATGAGATTTACAAAAGTTTGCGCAAGAATTCACCTGTAAACGACTTTTTGTTCTTCGCAACCTCCTCAGGCGTGCCCTGTGCAACCACTGTGCCGCCTCTGAAACCGCCCTCCGGGCCTATATCTATGATGTAATCGGCACACTTGATTACGTCAAGGTTGTGCTCTATTACTACAACTGTATTACCCGTGTCGGTCAATCGCTGTAGAATCTCAATAAGTTTGTTGACATCATCAAAGTGAAGACCTGTCGTAGGCTCATCGAGAATATAGATAGTCCTGCCTGTACTGCGCTTGCTAAGCTCGGTAGCAAGCTTAACTCGCTGTGCCTCGCCTCCCGAAAGTGCCGTGGACGGATGGCCAAGCTTGAGGTAGCCCAAGCCGACATCGTTCAGCGTATCAATCTTTCTCGAAATCTGAGGAATATTCTCAAAGAAGTGAACAGCCTCAGATATGGGCATATCAAGGACATCAAAGATGCTCTTGCCCTTATATTTGACATCGAGAGTCTCGCGGTTATAGCGCCTGCCCTGACATACCTCGCAGGGAACATATATATCCGGCAGGAAATTCATCTCAATCTTTATAATACCGTCTCCGCTGCAGGCCTCGCAGCGTCCGCCCTTGACGTTAAAGCTGAAGCGGCCCTTGTCGTAGCCCTTCATCTTGGCATCGGGCGTCTGTGCGAACAGATCTCTTATAAGGTCAAATACACCTGTATAGGTCGCGGGATTTGACCTGGGTGTCTTGCCGATAGGCGACTGGTCAATATTAATGACCTTGTCGAGCTGCTCAGTTCCGAGAATATCGTCATGGTCACCGGGTGTAATGCACTTAGCTCTGTTAAGTGAGCGCGCAAGATGCTTGTAGAGAATCTCGTTGATAAGTGATGACTTACCTGAGCCTGACACACCGGTAATACAGGTGAACACACCTGTAGGTATATCAACATCTATATTCTTAAGGTTATTCTGTCTTGCGCCCTTGATAGTAATGTATCCCTTAGGCTTGCGGCGCTTCTTGGGCGTAGGGATTGAAAGCCTTCCGGCAAGGTATGCGCCGGTAATCGAGTCAGGACAGTTCATGATGTCCTCAACAGTACCTGCAGCAACTACTTCGCCGCCGTTAACGCCTGCCTTAGGGCCTATATCGACGATATAGTCTGCCTCGCGCATGGTGTCCTCATCGTGTTCAACTACGATAAGGCTGTTACCGAGGTCTCGCAGCTCCTTAAGCGCGTTAATCAGCTTGCCGTTGTCCCTCTGATGAAGTCCGATACTGGGTTCGTCAAGAATGTAAGCCACTCCTACAAGTCCCGAACCAATCTGAGTCGCAAGTCTTATACGCTGTGCCTCGCCTCCGGAAAGTGAAGCGGTCGCACGCGAAAGTGTCAGATAATCAAGACCTACGGATACAAGGAATCCAACTCTTGCCTTAATCTCTTTGATAACAAGTCCGCCAATCTGCTTCTGCATATCGGTGAGCTGAAGTGACTCCATGTACTGCTTCAGTTCAGTGATAGACAGGTTGGTGATCTCATATATATTCTTGTCTCCGACCGTAACCGCAAGTGCTTCAGGACGAAGCCTTCTGCCGCCGCACACGTCACAGGGAATAATCGTCATGAACTGCTCATATTCCTGCTTATTGCTCTCGGAGGTCTCTCTGTAGCGGGCCTTGATATTGTTAATAATGCCTTCAAAGGTAATATCGTAATCACCCTCGCCACGCTGTCCCTTGTAATGGATGTGGTGCTTCTCGCTGCCCGTTCCGTACATAAGGATGTCGTGTTCTTCCTTAGTTAAATCTCTGAACGGTTTCTTAAGGTCAATCTTGTGGTCACGCGCAACAGCATCAATAGTCACGCGGCACCAGGAGGTCTTATCGCACAGCGACTTCCAGCCGTTAAGAGATATGTTGCCCTTCTCGATAAGGCTCTTGGAATCGTCATCAATAATCAGTTCCTCTGAGAATTCCATCTTGGAACCAAGTCCGTGACATGCAGGACATGCTCCGAAAGGATTGTTGAAGGAGAAGGTTCTCGGCTCCAGCTCATCAATGCTGATTCCGCAGTCAGGACATGAGAAGGTCTGACTAAGAGACATAGGCTCACCGCCGATAACATCGACAATTGCAAGGCCTTCAGCGAGCTTTAAGCAGTTCTCCAAAGAATCCGTCAAACGCTTCTCGATACCCTCACGGATAGCAAGGCGGTCTACGATGATGGAAATATTATGCTTGTTGTTCTTCTCGAGCTTAATTTCTTCAGTAAGCTCATACTGATGGTCATCAATGAGAACGCGCACATAGCCGCTCCTCTTGGCCTGCTCAAGCACCTTGGTATGCTCGCCCTTACGGCCGCGCACTACAGGAGCTAAAAGCTGGAACTTGGTACCCTCACTGAGCTTCATAATCTCGTCGACCATCTCGTCGACAGTCTGACGTCTGATCTCGCGCCCGCAGTTAGGGCAGTGGGGAACACCGATTCTCGCATAGAGCAGACGGAAATAATCGTATATCTCAGTAACAGTTCCGACCGTCGAACGGGGATTGCGGTTAGTCGACTTCTGGTCTATGGAAATAGCGGGCGGAAGACCTTCAATAGACTCCACATCCGGCTTCTCCATCATGCCGAGGAACTGTCTTGCGTAAGAGGACAGAGACTCCATATATCTGCGCTGTCCTTCCGCATAAATTGTATCAAAAGCGAGCGAAGACTTACCCGAGCCGGACAGTCCTGTCAGTACGACAAACTTGTCTCTCGGGATATCAACGCTGAGATTCTTTAAGTTGTTCTCCTTCGCTCCGCGAATCTTAATGTAACTTGAAACCATAAATGCTCACCTTAATAAACTGTCAATATCCAAAGGCCTGCAGTCCAGACCCATTACTTACCCTCATATAAAAGCTTCTTAACTTCCATCCAGCGGTCTCGCAGTTCTGCCGCAAGTTCGAAGTTGAGTTCTGTCGCAGCAGTCTGCATATCTTTCATAAGCTTACGTCCGTAAGTCTCAAGCTCCTTGTCAGACATCGACTCAATATCCTTTGTCTTGCTGTAGCTGTCCTTGTCAACCTTCTTGGTGATGCTGATGAGGTCACGCACCTTCTTCTCAATGGACTTAGGCGTAATGCCGTTCTTCTCATTGTACTCCGCCTGTATTGCGCGTCGTCTGTTGGTCTCGCTGATAGCCTTCTTCATGGAATCAGTCATAACGTCAGCGTACATAATGACATGTCCGTCCACGTTACGCGCAGCTCGTCCTATAGTCTGAACAAGTGACGTCTCAGAACGAAGGAAGCCCTCCTTGTCCGCATCGAGAATTGCCACCAGACTGACCTCAGGGATATCAAGACCTTCTCGCAGAAGGTTAATTCCGACCAGAACATCGAACATGTCAAGACGCATATCTCTGATAATCTCTGAGCGCTCCAGCGTATCGACATCAGAATGCAGATACTTGACGCGGATGCCGACATTCCTGAGATACTCCGTAAGATCCTCAGCCATGCGTTTTGTGAGTGTGGTGACTAAAACCTTCTCCTTCTTGTCTGTGCACTTGCGAATCTCACTTATCAGATCGTCAATCTGTCCCTCGACGGGCTTCACCGTAACCTCGGGATCCAACAGTCCCGTAGGTCTTATGACCTGCTCGGTGCGCAGAAGCTCATGCTCTGCCTCGTAAGGTCCCGGAGTCGCCGACACAAACATGACCTGGTCCAGCATCGACTCGAATTCCTCAAAATGCAGGGGTCTGTTGTCGAGCGCCGAAGGAAGTCTGAAGCCGTAATCAACCAGCACCTGCTTGCGCGCGTGGTCGCCATTATACATACCGCGGAACTGCGGCAGTGACATATGTGACTCATCGACAATCATAAGGAAATCATTGCCAAAGTGCTCCAGCAGCGTGTGCGGTGTGCAGCCGGGCTTCAGTCCTGCCAGATGCATCGAGTAATTCTCGATACCCGAGCAGATGCCCGTCTCGCGTAACATCTCTATATCAAAATTAGTTCTCTCGGCTATGCGCTGTGCTTCAAGCAGCTTATCCTCGCTCTTAAAATACTTAACGCGCTCCTCAAGCTCTGCCTCGATATTCTTTATTGCAGTCTTCATGCGCTCCTCGGGAACAACATAGTGTGAGGCAGGGAATAACAGGATGTGCTCCATGTGAGCCTTAACTGTTCCCGTGAGAACATCTATCTGTGATATTCTGTCGACCTCATCGCCGAAGAACTCAATTCTGTACGCATAATCATCCGCAGCGATAGGGAACACCTCCACAACATCCCCGTGGACTCTGAAGGTACCTCGGTGGAAATCCATCTCGTTCCTCAGATACTGCATGTCAATAAGTCTTCGAAGAACCGCATCGCGGTCCGCCTGCATACCTGGGCGCAGGGACAGGGTCATCTCGGTATAGTCTTCCTGAGCAGCAATTCCGTATATGCACGAAACGCTCGCTACAATAATGACATCACGTCTCTCGGCAAGCGCTGCAGTCGCCGAGTGTCTCAGTCGGTCAATCTCGTCGTTGATGTCCGAGTCCTTCTCAATATAAGTGTCGCTCGAAGGCACATATGCCTCGGGCTGATAATAGTCGTAATACGACACGAAATACTCGACCGCGTTCTCAGGGAAGAATTCCTTGAACTCGCCGTACAGCTGCGCAGCCAGAGTTTTGTTGTGCGCTATTACAAGTGTGGGCTTGTTAAGCGCAGCGATAACGTTCGCCATGGTGAAGGTCTTGCCTGAACCCGTTACACCCAGAAGAGTCTCAAACTGGTTGCCCTCCTTAAAGCCCTCAACAAGCTCCTTAATCGCCTGTGGCTGGTCGCCTGTAGGCCTAAATTCAGAATGTAGTATAAACTTATCCAAGCAGTCTTCACCTCCTATCTGTCGATTACAGTTCAAAACAGGCCGTCATGTCAGGGCCTGTTTCATAATAAAGGGGATGGTCTCGGAACCATCCCCATATCGTCCGTTTATGCTGAAATTATAGCACACCCCCGTGCCCATTTCAACATGATTTCAGAACAAATTTTCGTTTTGCAAACATACGTTGCAATATCTTGTCATCTACGCCGCCAAATCACTCGGACAGATCGCCGCCCTTGTAGGGAGGGCATCCCTGCTTGAGCCACTTGAGATAGCCGTTGATATAGATGTCAATATCGCCGTTGAGAACAGCGTCTGCGTTGGCAGAGCTTACGCCCGTGCGGAGGTCCTTGATCATCTTGTAAGGCTGAAGGAAATAAGAACGGATCTGTGAACCAAAGTTATTGTCCTTAATCTCACCGCGGATGTCGGCTGTCTTATCGAGGTTCTCCTGCTGCTTCAGGATAAGGAGCTTTGACTTCAGAATCTGCATAGCCTTGTCCTTGTTCTGATACTGTGAACGCTCATTCTGACAGGATACAACAATACCTGTGGGGAAATGTGTAATACGTATAGCGGATGAGGTCTTATTAACCTTCTGTCCGCCTGCGCCTGATGAACGGAAAACATCGATACGGATGTCATCGTCCGGAATATCAATATCCAAATCCTGCTCGATGTCAGGCATTACATCGCATGAAACGAAGGAAGTCTGGCGCTTGCCCTGTGCGTTGAAGGGCGAGATTCTTACCAGTCTGTGAACGCCGTGCTCTGACTTAAGATAGCCGTAAGCGTTCGTTCCGTTAATCTGAATAGTTACTGACTTATAGCCCGCTTCATCGCCCTCGAGGCAGTCAAGAAGCTCGATTCCAAATCCCTTGGACTGTGCCCACATGCTGTACATACGATACATCATGCTCGCCCAGTCGCAGGCCTCTGTTCCGCCGGCTCCTGCGTGAAGTGTAAGGATTGCGTTACAATTATCAAACTCACCGTCAAGAAGGGTTGCAAGTCTCATCTCCTCGAAGCTCTTGGTAAATGCCTCGAATTCCTCCTCAACTTCAGGAACCATAGACTCGTCATTCTCTTCCTCAACCATCTCGATGAGTGCGTAGAGATCATCGTTAGAAGCCTGAAGCTCCTTGAATTCCTGAACGGTATCCTTAAGGTTCTTGAGCTCCTTCATGTATCCCTGAGCCTTGTCCGCATCATTCCAGAAGCCTTCTTCCTCCATGATGCCTTCGATCTCCTCAATTCTGAGGCGCTTGTTCTCAAGGTCTAACGATGCTCCGAGTTCCTTAAGAGGCGCTGTGTACTGATTCAATTCGTACTTAATCTGATCCAGTGCTACCATAAAAAAACCTTTCTAAAATTAGTCAAATTTGCCCTGACCCATACAGCAATACTTAAACTTCTTGCCCGATCCGCAAGGGCAGGGATCGTTGGGATATACCTTATTGTTAGCGCGGCGCTTGGGTGCATTGGCAACAGTGTCATCCTTGTTGGTACCTGTCTCCTTGGCAACCTGCTCACGCTCAATCTTTCTCTCGACCTGAGCACGCAGAAGCATACGAACCGTATCCTCCTCGATGCCCTCGATCATCTCCTGGAACATATCAAAGCCCTGAATCTTGTATTCATCAACAGGGTTACGCTGTGCAAATGCCTGAAGGCCGATACTTGTGCGCAGCTGGTCCATATCATCAATGTGGTTCATCCACTTTGAATCGATTGCCTTAAGAAGAACGACACGCTCAACCTCACGGAACTCGTCCTTAATCGGGAACTCAGCTTCCTTAGCTTCGTAGATGCGTACAGCTTCTTCCTTAAGTCTCTGCATGAGCTTGTTCTTCTTGCCGCTTGCAAGCTCCTCTTCCGTCAAGGCAATAGGTGCAGGATAAGGGATAATGGGCAGGAGCAGTTCATTGAGCTCAGTAATATCCCATTCCTCAGGAAGCTGTTCGTCTGAAATACAGCTTGATACCGCGCGCTCAACATTCTCCTGAACCATCTTAAGAATGGAGTCACGCATGCTCTCGCCGTTAAGTACGCGGGCACGCTCAGCGTAAATAATCTCACGCTGCTCGTTGTTGACCTGATCGTACTCGGTCAGATTCTTACGGATACCAAAGTTGTTATTCTCTATCTTCTTCTGTGCACGCTCGATAGCGCTTGAAAGCATTCTGTGGTGAATCTCCTGACCGTACGCAATACCTAAGTTCTTGAAGATAGTCATCATCTTCTCAGAACCGAACAGACGCATAAGGTCATCCTCGAGGCAGATATAGAATCTTGACTCACCGGGATCGCCCTGACGTCCTGAACGTCCACGCAGCTGGTTATCGATACGTCTTGCCTCATGGCGCTCTGTACCGATAATTCTGAGTCCGCCTGCCGCCTTAACCTTCTCGACCTCAATCTCATGCTCGCGGATGAGTCGCTCTTTCTTCTCCTGCGGAATATCGTCGCTAAGATCAAGGCTTCCGCCGAGCTTGATATCGGTACCACGGCCTGCCATGTTGGTAGCGATTGTAACAGCACCTAAGTGGCCTGCCTCTGCTACGATCTGAGCCTCCATCTCATGGAACTTCGCATTCAGTACGTTATGAGTGATGTTACGTTTCTTGAGCGCGTAGCTGATCTCTTCCGAAGCCTCAATTGTGATTGTGCCGACCAGAACGGGCTGGCCCTTCTTATGGGACTCAACGATGGCATCGATAATAGCTTCGATCTTCTCTTTATGAGTTGTATAAACGGCATCCTCGTAGTCCTTACGGATAACGGGTCTGTTGGGCGGAATGGTAACAACGTCCATGCCGTAGATCTCCTGGAATTCCTTGTCCTCTGTGATAGCAGTACCGGTCATACCGCACTTCTTCTCGTACTTGTTGAAGTAGTTCTGAAGAGTGATGGTAACGAGGGTCTTGGACTCACGCTGAACCTTAACATGCTCCTTCGCCTCGATTGCCTGATGGAGACCGTCTGAATAGCGGCGGCCGGGCAGGATACGTCCGGTGAAGTCATCAACGATGAGAACTTCATTGTCCTTAACAACGTAATCCTTGTCGCGGAACATAAGGTAATGTGCGCGCAGCGCAAGAATAATGTTGTGCTGAATCTCAAGGTTCTCAACATCTGCAAAGTTGTCGATATGGAAGAACTGCTCAACCTTCTCAACACCCTGCTGGGTAAGGTTGACGGTCTTATCCTTCTCATTGACTACGAAGTCGCCGGACTCTGAGAAATTGTCCTCGCCGAACTTGGCAGCCATAATTGTATCCATCTTGGTGAGCTCTGTCTCCTCGCCCTTAACGAGCTGACGTGCGAGAATATCGCACATCTCGTAGAGCTTGGTGGACTTGCCCGACTGACCGGAAATAATCAGAGGTGTTCTCGCCTCATCGATAAGTACGGAGTCGACCTCATCGATTACTGCGAAGTGCAGTCCGCGCTGAACCATCTGTTCCTTGTAAATAACCATGTTATCACGCAGATAGTCAAAACCGAATTCGTTGTTTGTTCCGTATGTAATATCCTTGGCATAAGCCTCTCGGCGCTCGTCTGAGTCCATGCTGTTAAGGATGTAGCCGCAGCTGATTCCGAGGAATTCATAGATGTGTCCGTTGTTCTCAGCATCACGCTTAGCCAGGTAATCGTTAACCGTAACAACGTGAACGCCCTGACCTGTAAGGGCATTAAGATAAACAACCAGCGCAGAGGTAAGGGTCTTACCTTCACCGGTGAACATCTCGGCGATACGTCCCTGATTGAGCACTATGGCACCAAGGAGCTGTACGTGGAATGCGCGCATTCCGAGTGTGCGGACACCGGCCTCTCTTGCAACCGCATAAGCCTCAGGAAGGATGTCATCCAGAGTCTCGCCCTTAGCCAGTCTGTCCTTGAATTTATTGGTCATACCGCGGAGTTCTTCGTCGCTCATGGCCTGCATTGCAGGTTCAAGCGCCTCGATCTTATTCGCAGTAGCTGTAATACGCTTAATCTCGCGCTCACTCTTGGTGCCGAATATCTTCTGCCAGATACTCTTATGGTCACCGACGTGTGCACTGATTCCGTCATATGAACCGTTCGCTGTTGTCTCTATAATAGCATCATCGACTGTTACGTTCTCAGTCAAATTCTCTTCGTTCTTACTCATTGTTCCTCCGATTGCTATCAGTAATATTCTTCCCATATGGGCATAGTAGTGCCTATACAAAAATGTATTCTACCATTTTTCAGTGCATTATTCAACTTAATAAATTGTGAACAAATTGGGAACAAAAAGGACGTGCCCCTATGGACACGTCCCTAAATACTTTGGTAAATGCTATTCAGTTAATCGGGCTCAATCAGTCCGTATGCTCCGCGCTTACGCTTATAAACTACGTTGACCTCATCGGTCTCGCTGTTTCTGAATACGTAGAAGCTGTGACCGAGAAGCTCCATCTGTACACATGCCTCTTCGGGATCCATCGGCTTCATTGCGAATCTCTTAACTCTGTCTATCTGGATTGAATCGTCCTCGTCGTAATCCTCCTCTAAGAATGCACGGCTTAAGCCTTCGCCAGCCTGCTTGGAATCAATGATCTTGTTCTTATATTTTTTAAGCTGCTTCTCGATGATTTCTTCAACCATATCGATGGAAGCGTACATGTCCTCGCTCTCCTGCTCTGCACGAATGATGTTGCCCTTAACAGGAATGGTAACCTCTATCTTCTGTCTGCCTTTCTCAACACTTAAGGTGACATGAATCTCAGTGTTAGGGGTGAAATACCTCTCAAGTTTGCCGATCTTGTCCTCAACCTGACTTCTGAGTCCTGTGGTAACATTGATGTTCTTGCCTGTGATAATAAACTGCATACAATCACTCCTTTGAATATTTAATTTGCAAAGGGCGCACAGCGAAATCCTCCTATAAAATTCGCATTTTGTGAGGTTCTTTACATGATTAGATTGTATCACATAATAGCACTTTCTTCAAGATGATTTTGCGACTTTTCTGTAAATTCTCGTAGTGATTTGAATTGTCTGAAACCTCGAAACTTCACAAAAAGTTGTAATATATATTTGCCCTAATTTCAAAATCAAGTCTGATTGTCTATTTTGTTCAAATTTATCACTTGCTACAAAACAGATATTCGAACTTGACAGGTTTTTGGCTTCACTACAACTGTGGTGTTTTTCTGTTGATAATGTGGATAACTTCGTGTATAACTCACTTTTCCCCTAAAATCAACGTTTTTCCTGTGGATAACTTTGACTTATCCACAGCACTTCATGTGAAATGAGTACAATGTTCAATTTCCGTTTTTGTGCAAATTGCACAAATGTGGGTATTGTCAATATGCTTACATAAAAAAACAATTTTCAAACTTCATTCACATACTGTAGACTTCATTACTATCTCTTGTAACTTCCATAACAGTTAGTTACAATTATGGATGTAGACATCATCAAAGGAGTTATTTATGAAAACATTTGACCTTGTTATTATCGGTTCCGGCCCCGCCGGACTTTCTGCCGCTGTCTATGCAGCGCGCGCAGAGCTCGATTTCATTGTTATAGAGCGTTCCTCTGTCTCAGGCGGACAGGTACTTACGACCTACGAGGTCGATAACTACTTAGGACTTCCCGGGCGCAGCGGCGCAGACCTTTCGAATGCATTCAGGGAGCACTGTGACAGGCTCGGCGTGAACTTCGTCACCGATGAGGTCAAGAGCATCTCGAAGGGCGAGGAAGGCTTCACCATAAAGACCTGGGACGGCGAGACTTATTCAGCGAAAAACATTATCGCTGCGACAGGCGCTTCGCACAGACTTCTCGGATGTCCGGGTGAGGAGGAGCTTGCAGGCGCAGGCGTATCCTACTGTGCTACCTGTGACGGTGCTTTCTTCAAGGGCAGGGACGTAGCTGTAGTCGGCGGCGGCGATGTAGCTGTTGAGGACGCTATATACCTCTCAAAAATATGCTCCAAGGTATACTTAATTCACAGACGCGCCGAGTTTCGAGCTGCAGCAAGCCTTGTTACCAAGGCGCGCGCGATTCCCAACATTGAATTCGTCACCGATTCCGTAGTTAACGAAATCAAGGGCTCAGATATGGTTGAGAGTATTCTCATAGAGAACAAACAGACAAGATCCTGCAGCACGATTGACGTATCAGGAATCTTCATTGCCGTAGGAATTGACCCTGCGAGCGAACTGTTTAAGGATCTGTGCGACACCAACCCCGCAGGCTACATCATAGCAGGCGAGGACTGCAGAAGCTCCTGTGAGGGCTTATACGCAGTAGGCGATTTAAGAAGCAAGCCCTTAAGACAGATTATCACGGCTGCTGCCGACGGAGCCAATGCCGTGACAGCACTGTTAGAGACAATGTAATAATTCATAATAAAAATCGGGAGGACTATCAGGGGTCCTCCCGATTTCTATGTAAAACCTACATCACTTCGTGAAACTTTTAAATTAATATTTACCACAAAATCCGCGCTATCCGGTCAGATATCCAAACTTAGTTGACCTTCATGGTAAGGATTGTGATATCGTCGAACTGAGGAGCATCCTTAACGAATTTGTTAACGTCCTCGAGCAGTCCGTTAAGCGCGTCCTCTGCATCCAGCGAAGTACTTCTCTTAGCATATTCCATAAGGCGCTCCTCGCCGTACAGCTCGTTGTTGGCATCAGTTGCCTCGGTAACACCGTCTGTGTACAGAAGCAGTGCATCGCCCTTCTCAAGCTTAATCTCGTGCTCCTTATAAACCTCTTCCTCAAGTACTGCAACTACAAGGCCGCTCTTGTCGGTCAGGTACTCGCAGTCACCGTTCTTACGGCAGACAATAGGAGGATTATGACCGGCGTTGACGAATCTTACAATACCGGTCGAGGTCTCGATTACGCACGCCCAGACGGTTACGAACAGACCTGCATCATTGTTCTCACACAGCTGCGCATTGGCATTGGTGATGGCCTCGCCGATTGAACGGCCGGCCTGCAGCTGGTTCTTGATGATGACCTTCGAGACTGTCATGAACAGTGCCGCGCCTACGCCCTTGCCCGAAACATCGGCCATTACGAGCGCTACGTGGTTCGCATCTATCTGGAAATAATCATAGAAATCGCCGCCGACTTCCTTGGCAGGAATGTTCTTAGCGAAGATATCAAGCTGTGCGTGATTGGGGAATGCAGGGAATATGCAGGGGAGCATGCTCGCCTGAATCTCTGTTGCAAGGTTAAGCTCGGTCTCAAGTCTTGAGGTCTTGTTGGCAACCTCTGCCTGAATCTCAATCAGTCTGCGGCCTCTCTTGGCCACCTGCGAGCAGGCAATTGCTACAACCGAGAACTGGATATATCTGGGAAGCAGATCGCCTATAAGATACTCCTTGGCGTACTTGGCCCAGGTGAAGTCTACTGCCTTGACAGCTTCGCGAAGATTTGTCTCGACATTAAGAGTCGTACCCGGTGCAACCTTGACTATATTTAAATTAACTATTCCGTATTTAGTGTTTAAAAATCCGGTAAGAATCATGGCAAGAGCAGTTCCTAACGCTACTTTGCCGGTCAGCTGCTCATCATAATAACGCACGCTCAGAAGAACAGGGAATACAATAATCATTGTAACATTGTGTCCGAGCGAGGTGGTCATAATAATGCACATTGCAAGGATACCGCCGAGCAGCCAGTACTTTAAGCCCTTCTTCTCACCGCGGAACTTGCTGTTAATTGCACAGATGGGTGCCTCAATAGCTAAAGATATAAGAACTGCAACTCTCATCTGGTTCTTCGGTGCTCCGAAGATTCCGTACTCATTAAGCGCCAGGCTCACAAACATCAGCAGCATGATAACTGCCATTGATGCTCCGACCATGATGTTCGCAGCAATTTCGTTGACCTCTTTGACATTGCCTTCTGACATTCGGACATTGATTTTGCCCATCAGATCGTCTTTGAACTGCTTTATAGTATCCATTAAAATACCTGCCTTTCACGCATAATTCATCGTATTAAAGGCATTATAAAGCACAAAGCGTCACAAAAGCGTCACACTGCGGCCCTCTTAATGATATCAATTGCCTTCTTGAGCACATCCTTTGGAATATTGAGTGCAGGCAGAAGTCTCACCTTGTCCTTGGCCGTAAGGCACAGAACCCCCGCCTCCATGCAGGCCTTCACAACATCTGCCGCAGGCTTTTTTGTCTTGATTCCAATCATCAGTCCAAGACCGGTCACTGCCTCAATTCCCGGAGCGTCCTTAAGCTCGTCCCTTACCATCTGCGCCTTCTCGCACACTTCATCAAGAAGCTTGTCATCAATGCGGGAAATAATGCTTACAGCGCCCGCTGTGGCAATCGGATTGCCGCCGAAGGTCGAACCGTGGTCTCCGTGTCCCAAAACGTTCGAAACCTTCTCAGAAAGCATCGTAGCTCCCAGAGGAAGGCCTCCTCCGATGCCCTTGGCCGTCGATACGATGTCGGGCTTAAGCTCGAAATTCATATATGCGTAGAGCCTGCCGGTTCTTCCGTTACCCGTCTGAACCTCATCTACAATCAGAAGTATATTGTTGTCATCGCACACCTTCTGAACAGCTGCCGCGTATTCCGGGTCAATCGGAATTACACCGCCCTCGCCCTGGATGCACTCTATCATGACAGCTGCGACCTTATTGTTCTTCACCGCCGCGTTAAGTTCTTCAGCATCACCGTTTGTAACGTGAATAAAGCCCGGTGTAAGAGGCTGAAACAGCTCATGATAGTGTTCCTGGCCTGTTGCTGCAAGAGTGGTCAGGGTACGGCCGTGGAAGCTGTTCTTGAGGGTAATAATTGTCGAGTATTCGCTGCCCTTGTGCTCAGCGGCGTATTTCCTCGCAACCTTGATTGCGCACTCGTTGGCTTCGGCGCCTGAGTTCGAGAAGAACACCTTGCTCATTCCGGTCTTGTCACAGAGCAGCGACGCGAGCTTCGCGCAGGGCTCGGTGTAATAGAGGTTAGACATGTGCTGTACCTTGTCAAGCTGCGCGATAACGGCCGCCTTCCACGCATCATCGCCGATTCCGAACGAAGTGACGCCGATGCCGGAGCCCATGTCGATGTACTCCCTGCCGTCTGCGTCATAGACGAGGGAGCCTTTGCCGCTCACTATTTCCACGGGGAAACGATTATAAGTGCCCGCAACATACTGCTTATCCATTTCTATCGTAGTCATGATTTCTCCTATCCGTGCGCATTCTAACGCACATGTCACTTATCTTAGCCGCCTGTCTGCCCTGTCACTTGTCTGACTTGCCGCTTGTCACCATGGTTCCTGCGCCCTCATCGGTCAGAAGCTCCATGAGGATTGAGTGAGGAACGCGCCCGTCCATGATTACCACGTTCTTGACGCCGTGGCCAATCGCCTCGATACAGCACTCGACCTTCGGAATCATTCCGCCGCTTATAGTGCCGTCCGCGTACAGCTCCTTGGCCTCCTCAGGCGTAATTTCGGGGATGAGCGTTGAGGGGTCGTCCTTGTCCTTAAGGATTCCGGCGATGTCAGTCATCATGATGAGCCTCTCCGCCTCCAAAGCGCCCGCAATGTGCGCCGCAGCGGTGTCACCGTTGATATTGTAGGTATTGCCCTGCTTATCGCAGCCTACGGTGGAAATAACGGGTATATAGCCCTTCTCAAGCAGATCGTTGACCGGCTTGATGTGAATCTTGGTTATGTTGCCGACATAGCCGAGCGCCTCGTCCTTAATCTCAGCCTCGATGAGCCTGCCGTCCATGCCGGAGAGGCCGATTGCCTTGCCGCCCTTCATTTCCAGGAGATTGACAAGAGTCTTGTTGACCTTGCCGGCGAGCACCATCTGCACGATGTCCACGGTCTCCTTGTCAGTGACCCGAAGTCCGTTCACAAACTCAGGCTTCTTGCCGAGCCTGTCCATGAGCTCGTTTATTTCAGGGCCGCCGCCGTGTACGAGCACGACCTTCACGCCGATGAGCCACAGAAGGACGATATCCTCCATGACCTGCTGCTTGAGGCTCTCGCTGACCATCGCGTTGCCGCCGTATTTGACCACAACGACCTTGCCGTTGTAGCGCTTTATGTAGGGGAGCGCCTGGGTCAGGACCTCAGCGCGCTCGAGATTTGTTAAAGTATTCATCGCAATTCTCCGCTAGTTCACTGTTTCTCTGCTTCTATCTGTTCTTCGCTGTGCTGTCTGTCAGGTACGGTAGTCGCCGTTGATTTTGACATAATCATAGGTCAGGTCACAGCCCCACGCGGTGGCCTTCTGCTCGCCCATGTTGAGGTTAACCTCGATTGTTATTTCCTTCTCAAGAAGAATCTTCTTAGCCTTCTCCTCAGAGAAATCAACGCCTGCGCCGCCTTCGCACACGCTTATGGTTCCCGCCTTGCTGGTAAATGCAACGTCCACCTTGTTGACGTCTACCTCCGCTCCGCTGTATCCGATTGCGCAGAGCACGCGGCCCCAGTTAGCGTCAGCACCGAACATTGCAGCCTTCAGAAGGCTTGAACAGATGACTGACTTGGCAACAGTCTTCGCTGTTTTTATATCTGCCGCGCCACTTACCGAGCACTCGAGAAGCTTTGTTGCGCCCTCGCCGTCGCCTGCGATCATTCTGCACAGATGAACGGTGACTGTGTTAAGAGCCTTCATAAACTCGCCAAAATCTGCGTCCTCCGCGGTTATCTCGCTGTTGCCGGCCATGCCGTTGGCAAGCACCGTAACCATGTCGTTGGTGGAGGTATCGCCGTCAACGCTCACCATGTTAAATGTATCCGCAATATCTGAATCAAGCGCCTTTTTGAGCATCTTAGGGCTTATAGCGCAGTCTGTTGTAATGAACACGAGCATGGTTGCCATGTTCGGATGAATCATTCCGCTGCCCTTGGCGATTCCGCCGATGTGGCAGCTCTTGCCGCCCACCTCGAACTCAACCGCAACCTCCTTGCGGATAGTGTCGGTCGTCATGATTCCCTCAGCCGCAGCCTCGTCATGCTTGCTGTCAAGCGAAGCAATAAGTGCTGTCATTCCGTTCTTAATCGGCGTGATATCTAAAGGCTGACCGATAACACCCGTAGACGCAACCACGATGTCATCCGCCTTGATTCTGAGCGCGTCTGAAAGCAGGCTGCTCATGGCCTCCGCAATCTCGATTCCGTTTGCGTTGCAGGTGTTGGCATTGCCGCTGTTGCAGATAACCGCCTGAGCGATGCCGTTCTCAAGGTGCTTCTTTGTCACCACAAGCGGCGCTCCCTTGACGAGATTGGTTGTGTATACGGCAGCTGCCGATGCGGGCACCTCGCTGTAAATAAGTGCCAGATCCTTTTTGGTCCTGTTCTTCCTGATGCCGCAGTGCACGCCGCCGGCACTGAAGCCTTCTGCAGCACAGATTCCTCCACTGATTAATTTCATAATCTTTACCCTCCTGAATGTTGCTTTTCTTACTTTCCTATACTTACTTTCCTTTACTTACTGTCGTTTATTTGATTTCCTTTATTTACTTCCCTTTACCTGCTTCGCTTTGCTCTCTTTCAGTTAGTTACAAGGCCTTCCTTCTCGGCTACGCCCAGCACGATGTTCATGTTCTGGATTGCGGCACCGCTGGCGCCCTTGCCGAGATTATCGAATCTTGAAACAAGAAGAATTCTCTCATCGTTGCCCTGAACACTTATCTGCATCTCGTCGCTTCCGGACATCGCAGCTGCCGAGAGGAAGCCGGACTCATCCGCATTTCCCTCAAAATAGATACAGCCCGTGTGCTCTGTTTCTGCGTCATCGCCTTTAGTGCCATAATATGCTTTGTAGACCTGCCCGATGGCTTCAATGGGGCTTACTGCGCCCGCCACGTTCTGAAGCTGCGATGCAAAGATTGGAACCGTGACCTCCATTCCGCTGTAGAAATCGGCCACTATCGGACAGAAGCACGGCGCCTCACTGAGTCCCGATACAATCTGCATCTCGGGTAAATGCTTATGCTTCTGCGTAAGCCCGTACTGTCTCGGCGCGTCATAGAGCGCGGGTACTTCCTCCCCTTCGTACTCCGCAATCATCTTCTTGCCGCCGCCCGAGTAGCCCGTGAGCGAGAAAGCGTTAAGCATCGCGTCCTTCGGCAGGATTCCCGCCTGCACAAGCGGCGCCACAAGAGCTATAAAGCCGCTCGCATGGCACCCCGGATTCGCAATCCGCTTCGCTGTCTTGATCTTCTCCTTCTGCCCCGTAAGCTCCGGCATTCCGTATACCCATCCCGGTGCGGTTCTGTGCGCCGTCGAGGTGTCAATGACAACCGTTTTGTCGTTGTCTATAAGTCCTACCGCCTCAATCGCCGCCGCATCCGGCAGGCACAGGAATGCGATGTCCGCCTTCGCGAACGCTTCCTTCCTCGCCTCTGTGTCCTTGCGCTTCTCCTCCGAAAGGATAATCAGCTCGATATCCTTCCTCTCTTTAAGCCGCTCATATATGCGAAGCCCGGTCGTTCCTGCACTTCCGTCAATGAAGACTTTATTCATCTGTACTCTCCCTTTTCTGTTCGTTTCCGTATGTCAAGAAACGGTGTAATCGATATTATGTGTATTTATACATTTTCCTTTATATTTATGCATTATTATACATAGATAATGCAACATTGCAAGCATTTTTGCATAAAAAATCTTTTTATACACAATTCTTATTTTGTGACAAGGGGTCTGACCCCCTGTCACAAAAAACCCCGCAGGTGAACCTGCGGGGTTTTAAAAATATAAGTGAGGTATTCGTAAGAATTAGTCCATTGTAATGGTGGTACCGGTCTTGCCGTTGATACCGTCCTTAGCCTTCTCGAGGAGTGTGATGAGAGCGCGGCGTCCGGGCTTAGAAGCTGCGAAATCGCAAGCTGCCTGAACCTTAGGAAGCATTGAACCGGGAGCGAACTGGCCTTCCTCGGAATACTTCTTAGCCTCAGCGATGCTCATATGATCGAGATTCTTCTGATCGGGCTTGTTGAAGTTGATTGCAACCTTCTCAACTGCGGTAAGGATGATGAGGTAATCAGCGTCAAGGTCACGAGCCATAACTGCTGAAGCAAAATCCTTATCAATAACAGCTGCAGCACCCTTGAGGTGATTGCCCTGAAGGGTAACGGGGATTCCGCCACCGCCGCATGCGATAACGATCTCGCCGCTGTCAACGAGCTTGCGGATTGCGCTGATTTCAACAATCTCAACGGGCTTGGGAGAAGCAACAACACGGCGATAGCCGCGGCCTGCGTCTTCCTTCATGGTGTAGCCGTTCTCGGCTGCGAACTTGTCAGCCTGTTCCTTGTTCATGAACTTGCCGATAGGCTTGGTAGGATTTGGGAAAGCGGGATCGTTAGCGTCAACTCTACCCTGTGTAACCATAGATACAACGGGCTGGTTAATGCCACGGTTAACCATTTCCTCACG
>X415_White_Rhinoceros__coassemble_34_pt1 | contig 41193 bp, 33 predicted proteins | sample X415_White_Rhinoceros__metabat2_high_PE_001 | metagenome-assembled genome bin X415_White_Rhinoceros | reverse complement strand
GTTATATGTATAATCTAATTATCGCGATATGATTTCTAAAATAATACCTCACAATATTATTTCATGAAAGGAGTTTCTTTTATGGCTACTAATCATCCTCATGTTGAGCAGATCACTGCCAACGCAAAAAAAGAACACCACAACCACGTTAACGAGGTTCTTAAGTTCCCTTCAGGCGATGCCTTCGAGAAGGACTTAAACAAGCTCATGGAGTCTGGCGAAGGTGCTCCGATTATAATTGCTGTTTATGATCTTGACAATTTTATGTGCGTCAATGACCGGTTCGGCCATGATGAGGGCGACCGTGTGCTCATTGCTGTCGGCCAGCATTTCGAGCAGGGAGTACCCGAAGGTGCACAGATGTACCGCTTCGGTGGAGACGAATTCGGCATCATATTTAATTGTGGAATGGAGAAAGAAGAAGTGTTCTTACTAATGGAATCATTAAGAAGCAGCCTTCAGCTTACTCTTCCTGACAAGAGCGAGCTCACAGTTTCTATCGGAATTGCAACCGCCTTTGAGGACGCCACCCGCGTTCCCGAGCTCATCCGCAAGGCAGAAAGTGCCCTCTTCCGTGCCAAGTCAAACGGCCGCAACAAAATAGCTCTCGCCAAGGAAGAGAAGATGGTTCCCAAGACCAGCCATTATACTAACGATCAGCTCTCAGCCCTCACTAAGCTCAGCAAGCGTGAAGGCGTAGGCGAAGCAATGCTTCTTCGCGAAGCACTCGATATGCTTCTCAAAAAGTACGATTTATAAAGGAGTGTCCATGCAGGAGAGCGAATATATCTTCAAGCGCAGCCGAAGTGTTGCCATCGTAGTTCGTGACGGCAGGATTCTTTTAGAGAAGGTCTTCTATTTCGGACGTTATTTCTACACTGTACCCGGAGGCGGAATAGAGGACGGCGAGACACCCGCCGAGGCAGCAATACGTGAGCTTAAGGAGGAGTGCAATGTCGACGGAACTATAGTCAGACCGCTTGCGGTCCAGTATAAGCCCGAAGGTGACGGTGCCGCTTACTCCTTCGAAGTAAGCATTCCTGATGACCAGGACCCTACTCTCGGCTTCGACCCCGAGCAGCCTGCGGACAATCAGGCATTAAAGGAAGTACTTTGGATGTCCTTAGACGAAATAAGCGAGAAGGACCGCGCCTTCCTCTGGTCCTACGGACTCCTCACCGTAGGCAGCTACTTTGAAGAGATCAAAACCTGGGGCGACGAAATCTCATATCCCACCAAATAAACGTATCAGTATAAAACAGAGGCAAGGGACTATCCCTTGCCTCTGTTTTTATGTTATCATCTCTGTATCATCACTTAGGAAGGTAACATTATGCTTGCTTTACTTGTCAACACAGCCACAATTTTAGTCGGCAGCCTTATTGGCCTCATCGTAAAAAGGAAGATTAATTCCAAAATAACCGACGCAATCATGATTGGAATCGGCGTTCTCTTCGCCGGAATTCCCATAATTCTCTACGAAGGCATCCTGATTCTGTTCTCCGCTACGCTGTCGCCTGTTCTTGGCGACTCCGTAATCTCAGCCTTCTCCTGCATGGGTGCAATTCTCACTCTGGCCATCGGAACCAATGTCGCCGGAGTCACAAAATTCAAGGTCGTTAACTATATTCCAAGCCTCATCATAGCGCCTGTTCTGGCCTATTTGATCAGCTTATTTTAAGCTGTGCATACAATATTTACCGTTTAAAGAAAGCCTGAACATGTCATGTACAGCGTTTTGGCTATGAGAAGCTTACTTCACTCTATTATCCGGCGGCCAAGACACACTTATCAGGCAACAAAAAGAGGCGTGGGAAAATGATAAATCATTTTCTCACGCCCTTTTCGTTCCCATTTGTATATATAACCCTTGTAAGTTGATTGTCATCAGTATAAATACATTGTGTCCGAATAGTCCTTCGACTTCTTAATCATCGAAGTCTTCTTCGAACTGCCCATGTTAAACAGGCACATATCGTAGGTACAGTCGATAGAGTACCATTCTTCCTTGTCTGCATCCCAGACCTCAGTCCATGCGTGATATGCCTTAACATTGGGAGTGTAGCCCGTAACAACTCTCGCTTCAACGTCAACGCTTCGAAGCATAGCCGCGAACAGCGAGCTGATATCATAGCAGATTCCGAGCTTGCGATCAAAGGTCATCGCATTGTCGGGTGTGTAATATGAAGTAGCAACCTTCACATCTAAAAGCTCATAGTCATAAGCGAAATTCTGAACGATGTAATTATAAATCTTTTTAACCTTGGCCTTGTCGGTCTTGCACTTCTTGGTAAGCGACTTAGCCTTCTTGATAAACTGCTCGCTGGTCTGATAATCAACAATCATGTTAGCGACATCGAATACTTCCTGTGCCTTAGCCTCGCTAAGGGTAACAGTCTTAGACTTAAGAACTGCTGCCTTGCCTGTCGTAAGAACCTTGCACACGCGGATTACGTAATCTCCGGGGCCCTTAGTCAGTGGAATGTTAACAACGTTCTTGCCCTCAGTCAGCTTGTAATAATATCTTGCAGCCTCATGAGCATTCTTTGTGTTATCAATATTCTCGCTCGGAACATCAACCAGAATAAGAATCGTAGTATCCTTATCAACGGTAAATGTTACCTGTACCGTGCCGTTATCATTGTCAACGAACACGTCATCACTCATCGTGGTCGCCGCAAACGCAGGCATCTCAGACGGTATAATCATTGCAAGTGCCAAAACCAGGCACAGAACCGCTCTGATTCTCTTCATAGCTGATCCTCCTTTCGCTAAATTCTTGTGAAGCATCTGTGGTAAATATATCGTCAAAACTAACCCGTAATAAACCCTTTTGGTAAATCCTATTACAAAAGCTCTCTTTTAACTGTCTCGGGGTTCACGCAGTAAGAATATGCAGTCTCCTGATCGATAAGGCCCTGCTTATAGAGGTTAACAATGCTGCTGTCCATGGCAACCATTCCCTCACGGCCCGAGGAGTATATAGCTGAATCAATCTGATGAACCTTGCCCTCACGGATCATGGTTCTGATTGCGCTGTTAGCATACATAATCTCAAATGCAGGTACAACTCCGCCGCCCTTCTTAGGAAGAAGTTGCTGGGAAATGATGCACTTAAGAATCATCGAGAGCTGTACTCTGATCTGCTGCTGCTGAGAAGCAGGGAACACATCAATAATTCTGTCGATTGTATTGGCTGCGCCTAAGGTATGGAGTGTTGAAAGAACCAGATGTCCGGTCTCTGCTGCAGTCATCGCTGTCTCCATAGTCTCAAGGTCTCGCATCTCGCCGATGAGGATTACATCGGGTGCCTCACGCAGTGAAGCGCGCAGCGCTGATGAATATGATTCTGTATCAATAGCAATCTCACGCTGAGTAATAATACTCTTGTCATGTCTGTGAAGGAACTCAATGGGATCCTCCAGAGTAAGAACGTGACAGTCTCTCGTGTGATTGATTTTGTCAATAATATATGCAAGTGAAGTGCTCTTGCCGCTTCCGGCTGTTCCTGTTACAAGAACGAGACCCTTTTTAAGCTGTGCGATATCAAGAATGCTTGAAGGAATATTCATGCCCTCAAAAGCAGGAAGTCCAAAGGGAACCGCACGGAGCACTGCTCCGAAGGAACCGCGCTGCTTGAACACATTAACTCTGAATCGTCCCGCACCGTCAACCGATACTGCGAAATCGTCATCATTGATGGTATCGGAGAAGGTTCTCTTGGCCATGTCATACAGCTGGGCAACCCAGCCTGCAGCAGTCTCTTTGACGATTCCGGTATTAGGCTTATTATCCTTGCTAACGCCGTAGTCAAGGTCCTTAATTCTTACAATCTGTTCGCTTATCTTAAAGCAGACGGGCTGTCCTACTACCAAAAACACATCAGATGCTTTCTCTTGAACTGCTCTCTGCAGTAATTCTACGAGGCTAATCATATACCTTCCTCCATCACTCAATAATAATCGGGTCTACGAGATCGAATTCTGAGAACGAGTAATCATCGACTACCGTATTAATCAGTCTGTGTGAGACTACCTTAAAATTCGAATAATCCTCATCGCCATCAAGCACAACTTCCATTGAAACCGTGTCGTTTAAGGGAACCCTGATTGTAACAGTACCATCAGAAACAGTCTCCACATAATCAAGCCTGCTTATGGCCGCTTCTATACTTTCTGTGCTGCCACTGCCTTCGACCGCTTTGACACTCTGTATTGTTTCTTCTGCTATAGAATCGACTTTATAGTAAGCTTCTACCGAATCTCTTGAAGTTCTTGCAAGCTTTAGTCCCGAATACGCAGCTCTTATTGACAGAATTGCGAACACCGAAAGTCCTAAAACCGTAAGAAGCAGAATGATGGATGGTCCGCCGATATTAAGTTTGAAAGGTATTTTTTGTTTGTTTTTAGCCACCTTGCGCTCCTATCCTATCACCTATTTGTTACAAATTCAAGGTAAATATGTGTCAACTTTGTATCTTTTGTAACTTATCGTTATCAAATGCCCTTAATATATAGTCAGATCTTCTATATTCCTACCGCATAAAATACTGATAAGCGGGTTGTCCTTAGTGCCCAAAGCCTTGTCAAGATCAATAACTTCAACAGAAAAAGCATCAAATATATGGTATCCGTCTGAACGCTCATACTCTGACTTAACTGTCATTTTATACCTGGCGCCTAAAGTCTCAGGCCTTGAATCGTAGCCTCCGTATACATCTTCAACAGTCAGAACCTCATTCCAGTCCTTGTCATAGTAACGGGTATAATCGTACTCGCCCCCGTTCTTCACTTCCTCGGCTGCGTTCCTGGCAAGTATCGTAGCATGACTTATAGCCACCGATTCACCCTTAAGTGAATCCGCGGCCACATACATACGCATGATTGCAACACTCACGATTGCAAAAACAGCGATGATAATAACTGCTTCAATCAGAGGCAGTCTCGCGCTGCCATTCTTCTTACCTGCCATACTGCTCCATCCTGTGTCTGCCTAAGGCATCGCACAAATACACCTGATTACTCACTTCGAAGATATGTAACGAGCATCTCCTCATCACCTGCCGCATTGCCTGCAGAAAGTGTAATCTTACTGCCGTCTTTCTTCATATCAAACGAATCTATCTCAACAACCTTAAAGCCCGAATTCATCTGCAGCTCTTCCTCAGCATACTGAGTGAACTCATAAAGTGCTCCGTCCTTGTGGTAAATAACCGTCACAAACGGGTCTCCCTCGATATCCTCGAGTAAGGTCAGAGCTTTGATTCCGTCACATTCAACTATATCAACGGCGCCCTCGGCGTCGAACTGATTAATCTTGGTAGCCACATACGAAAGTGAAGTACGCAGCTCAAAATTCTCGTTGGCAGCCAGAACAACATTGTTGTACACCTGCATGCCTGTCGATACTAAAACAAGTGCCGCTATTGCGAACAGCGCAACGATGATCAGAGTACTTGCGGCATTAACAAGACCGCTTCTTGACTCTGTCTGTCCGTTGTCAAACTTCTGCATACCGCACTACTCCTTTCTAAACGATTCGCTATCTCTTTCTAAACACTGCGATATTAGGGCTTACATTGGAAGCCACGCAGTCATAAACAACTCTGAAATGGTCGTAATCAATGTGAAGATTGTAATTATCCTCAAGATATTCAATGCTTGAAGGGTATCTGCCCTCATCCGCGTAGCACTGAATCACAGCCCTGTGCACGGCAGAATAAGTTAACTGCCGATCCTGCTCAAGACTCATCTCGTTAAATCTGTAAACGCCGAAAATAAACACGCCGAGCATTGCCGCACATATAATAAGCGGGAGAACAATGCTCTTCCAGATGTATCTCGGTCTGTTCTGTCTGAGATTCTTCATACGTCTCCAATCCTGTTTCAAAAGCCTTAGTCAGGCCAATACAAAGCTTAACCTATAGCGGAAATCATGCTTACTAAAGGAAGCATAACTGACAGAAGTACTGCTCCGACCATAAGTTATAAAACTACAACAAGAACAGTCTCAATAACCGTTGTGGTCTTGGCGAGAGTCTCGCCTGTCTTCTCGTTGTACTGCTCAGATAACTTAACAAAAATGGAATCGGTCTCACCGGTCTTGGCAGCGACGCTCACAAGTCTTGACTCCATGCCTACAATCAGGCCGCTTCTTCTGATGGCCTCATCAAGCGGAAGTCCGTCGTCATACAGTCTTAAGCACTCGGTAATTCTCTCCTTAACTACCTTGTCCTCTGCCGCTGCTGCCTCACGCTCAAGTGCGTCATGTGCCTCCATACCCGAAGCGAGCATAAGTGCCATCGAGGAAATAAACTTGCCGGTAGCCACAAGGATCATGACCTTGCGGATAGGCTTGATTGCCTCACCGACCTTCTTCAGAGCCTTCTTGCCTGCTCTCGTGCTCGCAAAAGCGAGTATTGCCACTGCAATAAGGAACAGAACGCATACAACAATGGCAACCACGCGACCTGCCACAAGTCCCTTGTTCAAAACGCTCTCAGTTGCCTGTGACACGTCGGAGCTCAGCTCCTCAAACATGCGCTCGAACATGGGAAGTATCTTCCACGAAAGAATAACCATGATAGCAGTCATTACGCCGAACAGGATAAGCGGATAAGCAACTGCGCTCTTGATGCCGGCCTTGATTTTGCTGTCACGCTCATAGTAATCAGCAAGTGATCTCATGACCTGCTCAAGGCGCCCCGTCTTCTCACCGACATGGACCATATGCACCATGTACTCCGGGAACGCGCCGGTCGACTCTAACGCGCTGTAGAGCGGAACGTTCTCTCTTACCTGATCGTCAATCTGCTTGAGAACGGCCTTGGTCTTCGAATCCTCCATCTCGCTGTAGAGCATGTAGGTGCCCTCATAGAGGGAAATACCGCCGTTTAAGAGCATTGCAATCTGGTCGCAGAACATTGCGACCTCATCAGAATTGAAAATCTTCTTCCTTGCCATGATAATATCTCCGTATCGCTAATCCTTATTACACCCAAAAATCTAAATCACAGTACCTCTGTGATAGTAACGTCACGCTGTTTTGACAGGTCAACAAAAATATCATCGACCTGAATAATGGGCTTCGAAAGCTCATTCTTGTTAAGCAGGACAATCTTACCAATCTGGTTGTTCGAAAGTCTTACCGTGTGGTTCATGAACACTTCGGTAATCTGCTCCAGAAGCGGAACAAGGAATTTCGGATCATATTTGGTAAATGTATCGCTCTGCATGTGCTTGACTACCTCAAACGGACACATCTTGGGTCTGTATACTCGGTCACTCGTCATCGCATCGTATACATCCGCAATCGCAACAATCATGGCGAAGCTCTCAATCTCATCGCCTGACTTGCCGTAAGGATAGCCTGAGCCGTCAGCTCTCTCATGATGCTGCAGCGCAGCCATCTTGATTCTGTCATCAATTGTCTTGTCCCTGAGAATCTCATAGCCCTTAAAGGTGTGAGTCTTAATAGTCTTGAATTCTTCCTCTGTAAGGGACGAGGGCTTGAGAAGGATTTCTTTAGGGATAGCGGTCTTGCCGATATCGTGAAGAAGTCCTGCAAGGGTCAGTGTTCTAAGATCTGCCTCGTCAAGTCCGAGCCATCTGCCGAAGCAGTTGCTGATCAGAGAAACATTGACACAGTGCATATATGTCATCTCATCGTAATCGCGGATGCAGTGAAGGAGGTTAAACAGCCTTGTCCTGCTGCCGCTCTCTTTAATCATGTGGTCAATATCCGCAATAAGAGCATCTATATCGAATTCGGCGCCGTCGTTGACAACGGCTGAAACCGCGCTCTTTAAGGTGCCGACTGCTCTGTCGTAATTGCGGGTGAACTCCCTGAATTCAACGCTGTCCTTAAGCTGCTGTGTCAGGGTCTGTGTAGCCGTGCTCTTCTCATCGATGTAAACCGAAACAGTATCGATGGAATAAAACATAATTTTGGATATCTTTTGGGCATCAAGAACAGAACCGGAGTTAAGAATAACCTGGTTGTTTCTTGAGTAAATATCACGTGCCAGGACCATGCCCGGAGTTGCTCTGCTGATAAGTATCTTCTCTACTTTTCTTCCCGCCAAATCATTACTCATTACGCGTTCCCCAACCTTTCGTAATTAATGTTTTGTGCTACACAAATTGCAACATTATAATTTTAACATAACAATATGTATGTTTCAAGTATGCCCGATTGTGAAGATGCCACTATTTATAATACTTTGCGGCCTCTTGGAAATTGCTTCTGAGAGCATTTGAATTGTTAACGCTTTTGACTCCGTTTGTCTTGCCTGCAACGAAGGCCTCAAGCTTCTTCATGTACTCCTCCTGAGTAATCTGCCCGTCGGCAACCCATGTCAGTCCCTTCTCCCAGCTGGCAGTGAGCTCCGGATTAAGCAGAGCCTTTATTGAGGCGTTCACGACCTCGTATATCATCTCGCCCTGAAGTGTGGGCGTAATAATCTGAGTTTTGGTATTCAGATTCAGATAGCTTATATTGACTAACTTCTTGAGAATCTCGGCGCGGGTCGCACTCGTTCCGATGCCGCTGCCCTTAATCTGGGCGCGCAGGTCCTCATCCTCGATTAACTGTCCCGCATTCTCCATCGCAAGAATCATGGAACCTGAGTTGTAGCGCTTGGGAGCAGCCGTCTCGCCCATCCTTATGGTGAACGAATCAACCGGCAACATCATGCCCTTCTTAAGCTTCTCAACCTCCTCGAGCATGTCTGTTCCGAGTTCAATCTGCTCTTCTTCCTCAGAATCGCCCTTCTTGTCAGAGTCATCACCCTTTTTGTCGGACTCGTCCTCCTTAGCAGGCTGTCTGACCTCGCCCGCCTTGTTTCTGTAGGCGCCGCTGCACTTAAGCCAGCCCTCCTCAACGAGGGTTTTAAAGTTGGCGAAGAACTTCTCATCGCCTATCTGAACCGTAAGTGCCACCTTCTTGTAGATTGCAGGCGGCAGGAATATGCTTAAAAATCTTCTTCCGATGACCTCATATACCTTACCTGCAAGCGGCTTTAGGCTGCTTAGATTATTAAAGCCCTGACCGGTCGGAATAATTGCGTAGTGGTCAGTTATCTGTTTATCGTTAACATATTTTGTTTTGGCTATTCCTTTGTATGAGCCCGTGGTCAGAATCTGCTCGGCAAACTCTCTGAACTGTCCAATGTTTTTAAGTCCGCTTATATTCTTGTCAATCTCTTTGGCAACCGCTGTTGAAAGAACTCTCGCGTCAGTTCTCGGGTAGGTTACGAGCTTCTTCTCATAGAGTTCCTGAACTATGTTCAAGGTCTCGTCAGGACTGATTTTAAACAGCTTTGAGCACTCATTCTGAAGCTCGGCGAGGTTAAACAGAAGCGGCGGATTCTTGGTCTCTTTCTTCTTCTCAAGACCCACGATCTCACCCATAAGACCCTCGTCACATTTGGTCTTATATCCGATGGGCGTCTCATCCTTGCCAAGAACATCCTCATAGGTGATGGCATCCTCCGACTTAGCGGACACCTCACCAATCATCTGCCTGGCAGTCTTAAGCTCCTTGAAACCGTTATCCTTATACATGTACGGGGTATTGTAATACTTGGAACCCTCTACTGCCCTGAATTCCGCAGGTCCGACGTGAAGTCCGGCGAGTACCCTGTAGAACGGAGTCTTCTGGAAGGCTCTTATCTCGCGCTCTCTTCTTACTACCATGCCAAGTACGCAGGTCATAACGCGTCCCACGGAGATTGCTCCCCTCTTCTCGGCGCCCAAAAAATTCTGAACTGCGTTACCGTACTTAAGAGTCAGCACTCTCGAGAAATTAATACCCATGAGATAATCTTCCTTGGCGCGCAGATAAGCTGCGTCAGAGAGGGAATTGTACGCACTTAAGGGCTTCGCTTCCCTAATTCCTCTAAGAACCTCTTCCTCTGTCTGCGAGTCAATCCAGACTCTTCGCTTATCCTTTGTGTCGGGTACCCCGGCCATAGCGTCAACAAGTCGGTAGATATATTCTCCCTCACGTCCCGAGTCGGTGCAGACATATATTCTCTCGACATCAGGCCTGTTCAAAAGCCCCTTAACGATGCCGAACTGCTTTTTAACGCTGTCGATAACCTCATATTTGTACTCGGTGGGAAGAAAGGGAATTGTGTCAAGACTCCATTTTTTGAGAGCTGCGTCATAGACTTCAGGGTAGCTCATTGTGATAAGATGGCCGACACACCAGGTAACAACGCTGTTCTCGGATTCGAGGTAACCGTCTCTCTTTGAGAAGTTGTCTTTGAGTGCTTTGGCGAACTCATTGGCCACGCTGGGCTTCTCTGCTATATATAAATATTTGCTCATTAAAAATCCTCTTTTATTATAATGTAAATACGCAAATCTTTTCAGTAAATTTACAGAATTTAGTGTAGCAGAAATACAACTTTCCCGCAATACCTATAAATAATTTATCGTTCAAAAATTTTTTTGTTAAAAATGCAAATTTTGTATTGCCATTTCGTCAAAATTTTTGTATTATTTTCACATGGGTCAATGGCCCCACGGAATCTTCCGTGCAAATTATTTAGGAGGACGTATTATGAAAAAGTTTCTTGCATTACTTCTTGCAGTAGTAATGGTCTTCTCACTTGCAGCTTGTAGCAAAGACGCAAAAGAAGACAAGTTCAAGGTTGGTGTTATCCTTGTTGGTGATGAGAACGAAGGTTATACATTCGCTCACATCGATGGTATCAAGAAGGCCGCATCAAAGCTCGGCATTGCTGATGATCAGATCGTTTGGTTCTATACCATTCCCGAGTCTGAGGTTTGCTACGATAAGTGCGTTGACTGCGTAGAGCAGGGCTGCAAGCTTGTCATCACAAACTCATACGGACATCAGAGTCACTGCCAGCAGGCTGCTTCCGAGTATCCCAACGTTCAGTTCGTTGCTATGACCGGTGATACAGCTTACAAGTCAGGTCTCACAAACTTCTCTAACGCATTCAACCAGACATACCAGTCACGTTATGTATCAGGTATCGTTGCAGGTATGAAGATCAAGGAACTCATCGAAGCAGGCAAGCTTACCGACAAGAACTACGATGCTGACGGCAACGTTAAGGTTGGTTATGTTGGTGCATTCCCTTACGCTGAGGTTATTTCAGGTTATTCAGGATTCTTCCTTGGTATCAGATCAGTAGTTGAGAACGTAGCTATGGAAGTTTCTTTCACAAACAGCTGGTTCGATATCGTTGCTGAGCAGACTACAGCAGAAATGCTTATCTCTGACGGTTGCGTAATCATTGGACAGCATGCAGACTCTACCGGTGCTCCTTCAGCTTGTGAAGCAGCTAACAAGGCCGGCACAGTTGTTTACTCAGTAGGCTACAACATCGATATGTTATCAGTAGCTCCCACCGCAGCTCTTACATCAGCTACCAACGACTGGTCAGTATATTATACATACGCACTCGGCGCAGCTATGAAGGGTGAAGACATCGTTACCGACTGGTCAGAAGGTTACGATACAGGCGCTGTTTGCATCACTCCTCTTGGAGCTTCATGTGCAGCAGGAACAGCTGAGGCAGTTGCAACAGCTGAGGCAGCTATCAAGGCTGGTACACTTCATGTATTTGATATCAACACCTTCACAGTAGGTGGCGCTAAGCTTGATCATGCATTCTGCTATGACTCAGACGGTGACTGGGCATACGATCAGGTTGAGGGTATTGTAGACGGTTACTTCAACGAGTCTAAGTTCTTATCAGCACCCGCATTCAACTGGGATATCGATGGTATCACAAAGCTTAACTAATCAGTGATTTTACCGAGACCGAATCGCAAGATTCGGTCTCTTTTTTGTTCAAAAAACTTTACTTTTGACCTTTGGTATGTTATTATAATTTTTGAGCAAAAAACAAATTTTTTTTGGTACTTTTTGCTAAATCCATACAGAAAGGTGGCTGCCTCTTGGAAACTACAAAATACGCGGTTCAAATGCGAAACGTCACTAAACGGTTCGGTTCCGTTACAGCGAATAACAAGGTTAACCTTGAGCTTGAGAAGGGCGAGATACTCTCCCTGCTCGGTGAGAACGGAAGCGGCAAAGCTACACTTATGAATATGCTTTCGGGAATTTATTTCCCGGATGAAGGACAGATCTTTATAAATGGCAAAGAGGTCTCAATCGCTTCTCCCAAGGATGCATATACATACGGCATCGGAATGATTCATCAGCACTTTAAGCTGGTTGATGTATTCACTGCTGCCGAGAATGTCATCTTAGGTCTTGAGGACGGCGACAAGTTCGACCGCAAGGCTGTTTCTGCCAAGGTTCGTGAGATTGCTTCACGTTACGGCTTCTCTATCGATCCCGACAAGAAGATTTATGAGATGTCAGTTTCTCAGAAGCAGACCCTTGAAATAGTCAAGGCCCTCTACCGTGGTGCTGAGATTCTTATTCTTGACGAGCCCACAGCAGTACTTACGCCTCAGGAGACAGACAAGCTCTTCGCCGTTATGCGTGAGATGAAGAAGGATGGCAAGTCCATCATTATCATCACTCATAAGCTGAACGAGGTTATGGAGATATCCGACCGAGTTGCAGTTCTTCGTAAGGGCGAATACATCGGCTGCGTTCCCACAGCTGAGACTAATCCCCAGGCACTTACCGATATGATGGTAGGACGTGCCACTACACTTGATATTAATCGTCCCGATCCCGTTAATCCTCAGCCGAGACTGGTTATCGAGCATCTTACCTGCCTTGACAAGGACGGAGTTAAGAGACTGGACGATGTTACATTTACCGCTAATTCAGGCGAGATTCTTGGTATCGCAGGTGTTGCAGGTTCAGGTCAGAAGGAGCTTCTTGAAGCTATCGCAGGACTGTATCCCGTAGCAGAAGGCTCTATCAAGTACACTCCCGAAGGAGGCGGCGAGAAGAGCCTCGTTGGTCTCGATCCCCTTGCAATCAAGCGTGAGGGCATCGCAATGAGCTTCGTTCCCGAGGACCGTTTAGGTATGGGTCTTGTAGGTACCATGGGTATGACGGGCAACATGATGCTCCGCTCATGGCGCAAGGGCAAGGGTGTATTTGTTAACACCAAGGACCCCAACGAGCTTGCAAAAAATATCTGGAAGGATCTTGAGGTCGTAACACCCTCTACTTCATTCCCTGTACGCCGTATGTCAGGCGGTAACGTACAGAAGGTTCTTGTCGGACGTGAGATTGCTTCCGCACCTTCAGTACTTATGACTGCATACGCAGTTCGCGGTCTTGATATTAATACCTCATATACTATTTACAATCTGCTTACTGACCAGAAGTTAAAGGGTACCGCAGTTGTTTATGTAGGTGAGGACCTGGATGTTCTGCTTGCTCTTTGTGACAGACTTGTCGTTCTGTGCGGCGGCCAGGTTTCAGGCGTTGTTGATTGTCGCAGCATCACCAAGGAAGAAGTTGGTCTGCTGATGACTCAGTACAGGAAGGAGGCTTAAGAATATGTCTAAAGAGAATACAGCATATGAGCCTTTCATCCGTATTTCCAAGCGTGAAGGCATTACAAAAGCTCAGTCATGGGGCGTAAGACTTATCGGTCTTCTCCTCGCGCTTCTTGTTTCAGGTATCGTAATCGTTTGCATCGTTCACATCAATCCTGCCAAGGTTTATGCGACCATGATTCAGGGTGCTTTCGGAACCAGCAAACGTGCATGGGTTACAATCCGTGATACGATGACTCTTCTGTGTATCGCAGTCGGCCTTGCTCCTGCGTTCGCAATGAAGTTCTGGAACATCGGTGCCGAAGGTCAGGTACTTGTAGGCGGTATCGCAACCGTTGCCTGCATGAAGTACTTCGGCAACCTTCCTACAATCGTTCTGTTCCTTGTAATGATTATTACAAGCTTACTTGCAGGTGCCATCTGGGGATTCCTTCCCGGCTTCTTCAAGGCTCACTGGAACACAAACGAGACACTGTTCACCCTTATGATGAACTACATCGCAATCCAGCTCACATCATTCATGGTAGCTAACTGGGAGAATCCTCCCGGATCAAATACCGTAGGTGTTGTTAACGGCGATTCCAAGATTGGATGGCTTCCGAGCTTATTCCACAAGGTTCCCAACCAGGACTTCGGCTGGAACGTTGTAATCGTTCTTCTGGTAGCAGTTATCGTATTTGTTTACCTTAAGTATTCAAAGCACGGATATGAGATTTCAGTAGTCGGCGATTCAGTTAACACCGCCCGCTATGCAGGTATCCGCGTTAAGAAGGTATACATCCGCACAATGGCTCTTTCAGGTGCTATCTGCGGTCTGGCAGGTTTCGTAGCAGTATCCGGTGCTTCACATACAATATCCACCGATACGGCAGGCGGACGTGGTTTCACCGCTATCATCGTTGCATGGCTTGCCAAGTTCAACACATTTACCATGATTCTGATTTCAATCCTGATTGTCTTCCTCGACAAGGGAGCATCACAGATTGCATCAGCATACGGAATCAACGAGTACGTATCACAGATTATCACAGGTATCATTCTCTTCTTCCTGTTAGGCTGTGAGTTCTTCATCAACTACAACGTCAAGTTCCGTCATAAAAATAAATAAAGGAGGATATCGTCATGACTGGTTTATTAACATTGTTCCACAGTGCCGTTGTATTCGGTACAGTAATTATGTTCGGTGCGATCGGCGAGATCCTCACCGAGAAATCCGGTAACCTTAATCTGGGTGTTCCCGGAATCATGTATATCGGAGCTATTTCAGGTCTGACCGCTTCTTTCTTCTATGAGAACGGCAACCCGAACCCTAACGGAGTCGTATCCGTAATCCTGTCACTTTTGGCAGCATTCATAGCAGCCTCACTTGCAGGTCTGCTGTACAGCTTCTTAACTATTTCACTCAGAACCAACCAGAACGTTACCGGTCTTACCCTCACCATCTTCGGTGGCGGTGTTGCCAACTTCTTAGGCGGTATGCTTCAGAAGTTCTCAGGCGGTGTCGGACAGGTATCAGTTGCTGCTGCTTCAGGTACATACCGTAAGTACATCACTGCAATCGCAGGAACCGACACAAGCCATCCCCTGTACGCTATCTTCGGATACGGCTGGATGACCTATATCGCTATTGTAGTTGCGATTGTTATGTTCATATTCCTCAACAAGACACGTACAGGTCTTAACCTCCGCGCTGTCGGTGAGAATCCCGGAACTGCTGATGCAGCAGGTATCAACGTTACCAAGTACAAGTACCTCGGAACCTGTATCGGTGCCGGAATCAGCGGTCTTGGCGGATTATACTACACCATGGACTACATCAAGGGAACATGGGCTAACGACGGTACAATCGAAGCTCTCGGCTGGCTCGCTGTTGCACTTGTTATCTTCGCTACCTGGAGACCCATCAATGCAATCTGGGGCTCATACGTATTCGGTATCTGCTACTGGGCATTCCTCTACATCAGCGGAGCTAACCGTTACTCACTTGAGTTATTCAAGATGATACCTTACGTAGTAACACTGTTCGTACTTATCCTCGTTTCACTTAGACGTAAGAAAGAGAATCAGCCCCCGGAGCATCTGGGACTGCCTTATTTCCGCGAGGAGAGATAATTATAAGCAACCGCAGGGGACGTTCACACGTCCCCTGTTTTACTAAATAACGGAGGTCGTACCTATGCGCACTCTTCTGATAAAAAACATAAGAACTGTTATTTCATGCGATGATAAGGACACAATGTACGAGAATGCTGATATTCTCGTATGCGATAATCTTGTTAAAGCGATTGGCAGTGATATAGCTGATAAGCCCGAATATGCCGCCCTCATTAAGGACAGCAAAAGTGCAGGCACACATGAGGAGCTTGACGCCACGGGAATGTACTGCTATCCCGGTCTTGTTAACACCCATCACCACCTGTACCAGGTCTTCTCAAGAAACCTGCCGAAGGTTCAGAACATGGAGCTGTTCGACTGGCTTAAAACCCTGTATGAAATATGGAAAAATCTTGACTGCGACGTCATCCGATACTCTTCCCTTACGGGAATGGGCGAGCTTATGAAATACGGCTGCACGACCTGCTTTGACCACCACTATGTGTTCCCCAAAGACTCAGGCGACTTAATCGGTGCGCAGTTTGGCGCAGCTGACGAGTTAGGAATCAGAATGTATGCCTCCAGAGGAAGCATGGACCTGTCCAAAAAGGACGGAGGTCTGCCCCCTGACAGCGTAGTTCAGACAATAGATGAGATTATGGCTGACTCAGCCAGACTGATAGAGCGGTATCACGATGACAATTACGGTGCAATGCACAGAATTGCCCTTGCGCCCTGCTCTCCCTTCTCTGTTTCAGCTGACCTTCTAAGAGAAAGTGCCATTCTTGCAAGACAGTATAAGGTGCGCCTTCACACGCATCTGTGCGAGACTAAGGATGAGGAGAATTACATGCTCTCGCGTGAAGGCATCCGCCCTCTCGAATACATGCAAAGACTGGGCTGGATCGGTGACGATGTATGGTATGCCCACGGCATTCATTTTAACGACGAAGAGCTTAAGCTTCTCGCCAAAACAGGCACAGGCGTAGCCCACTGCCCCGCTTCCAACATGAAGCTCTCATCGGGTATCGCAAGGATTCCCGAAATGCTCAAGCTCGGCGTGAGAGTCGGACTTGCAGTCGACGGAAGCGCTTCCAATGACGGCTCAAGCCTCATGGAAGAGATGCGCACCGCATACCTTCTCCACCGCTTAAACAGCTCGCGCCTTGCTCCGAGCGGCTATGACATTCTGAAAATTGCGACCCGCGGAAGCGCAAGTCTGTTAGGACGTGATGATATTGGAAGTCTTGCTCCCGGCAAATGCGCCGACTTATTCTTAGTCGATTCAAACCGCCTTGAGCTTGTGGGAGGCGAGTACGACCCCTCTTCTGTTCTTGCTACCGTCGGACTTCGTGCTCCCGTCGACTACACTGTAGTTAACGGCAAGATTACCGTAGCGCACGGCAGACTCACAGGCATTGATGAAGAGCAGATAAGCATGGAAGCCAATAATAAATGCAGAGAATATCTTAGCAGATAAAACAAAGAACCCAAAAGGACTGTTTGTATCTTCCGATGATAAATTAAAAAGGACCCTTTTTAGGGTCCTTTCTCTGTACCGACAAGTTATCACTGTCGCACTGCTCCATTCTCCAAAAATCTTCTTGCAGCCTCGGCATTCTCAGGCACCGTGTCTTCCAAAGTACACTGTATATAAGGCTTGTCCTTCTCGATAAATTCTATGAGGTCCGTATAATCCATGATTCCGGTGCCTGCAGCACAGGACACCACCTGTCCGTTCACAAGGTTGAAATCCTTGACATGAACGACTGCGACATCCCTGCCTAAGACCTCAATGGCATTCTTAATAACCGCCCTATAGTCCTTCACATTGCTCTCGTCTATAAGATTAAGCGGGTCTAAGATAATCTGAAGATTAGGTGAATTAATCTCATCGAGCACCCTTCTTGCGCGCTCTGCGCTATACATAATGTGCTTCGTCACGGGCTCGAGTGCGAATATCACGCCGCACTTCTCTGCATATTCAACTACAGGGCGCACTCTCTCAATAAAAAGCTTCAGCGATTCCTCGCTTCTGCACGCCTCTTCAAAATGGTAATCAACATTGGGCGCTCCCGTCTCGCTGCCTACAACACCGCAGCCGAGGAGCGATGCGAATCTCATGTGTGCCTTATAGCGGTTCACGGTAGCCTTAAGTGCCACAGGGTCAGGTGTGGCAAGGTTTAAGTAACAGCCTAAGACCGCGATATCCAGATTGTTCTCCGCAAACACCTTTTTTAAGTACATGGCAAGTCCCGGAGTCAGAGCCTCATCAGAGGTCGAATAGTTATCAATCAGTTTGGCAAGCGCGATATGCGCGCATTTGAAGCCCTGTGCGCGAGCTGTTCTAACTCTTTCTTCAATTGTTCCCGGCGCCACATCGTGAAGCCTTATGCCGACCTGCATTCTTGTATCCATATATAGTCTCTCCTAATTGCAGCTCAGATACGCTGCCCATATCCGCAAAAATTACAGCAGAACGTTCCGCTGCAACGTCTATAATATCGCGAAACCGGCGTTCAGTCAAACTGTCTGCACCTGCTATAATCTTTTTGGGGTAAATATCCGAAATATATATAAATGTAGGTAAATACGGCAAAAAGCGAGGATAAGGGATAACGGAGTACTCTAACGGGGGATGAATTATGAATTTCGTCAACAACAGGCTTATTAATGGCACTGATGTGCTCACAGGCAATTTAAGTGTTAACGGCGATGCCGCTTCAGAGGGCGGTTCTGCCCGCGCGGGCGTGCAGGCTGCTAAAGGTGAGGACCTCATGAAGCAGCTCATGGACAATCTTGACACTACCAACAACCGTCCTGCGCTCGAGATGATTCGCCAGGCCTTAAAGGAAGCAGGGCTTCCGACGTCCAATGACAATATGCGCCTCGTAACCCTCCTGCTCGCTAACGAAATGCCCATTAATAAAGAAACCCTCAGAGAACTCGTACAGGAGCAGAAGGCATACCCTTCCGCTTCGCCCGAAGCACTTGTCTCAATGCACAAAAGTGACATTCCCATTAACTCGGAATCAGTTACGACCATTACGGAAGCCTTAGAGAACGTCCGCGTATTCTCCGGTAACGCCGAGAATCTCGCTGCTGCCATAGAGAACGCCCTGACCGCTTCTGAGAATACTGCAGGAAGCGCAGATACTGCCGCCACAGCAGCAGGCGCAGAGACACAGAACATCCCTCAGGACCTTGGAAGCGCCTTACGCGAAGCTGTCTTTGAAGTCGTAGCGCTCCTCGGCTCTGCAGTTAACGAAGTCCCCGCAGAAGCTGCTCCCTTAAAGCTTGATCAGAATATCTACCGCATCGTAGTTGAGACTACGCCTGCAACGCTTCCCGATGAGCCTGAGACCGAGGCCGGAGGTGAGACGTTAAACGGTGAGTTCACTGCCAAGGGCGAGGGCGAAGGTTCCGGTAACGCACTTGGAACTCCCACCGGCGACTCTAACCAGGCAAAAGCAGAAGCAGCCTTCACAGATAAGGATGTATTTGAGAACACCGCAGAGAAGTCACAGGATTCTCCTGCTGCTTCTCCTGCTGCTTCTCCTGCTGCTTCCAAAACAGTTTCTGAAACAGTTTCAAATGCAGCTTCCGAGAAGCAGGCTGTCGAAGCTAAGAGCGCTCCCGAAGTTCCTACAAGCGAGCCACTTCAGCCTGAGATTCAGGCACTCAGAGACCGCATATTCGCCGCTTCTCCCGCAGAAATAGGCAAGCTCGTGAAGCATCTTCTGTCCGCAGATTCCAAGGATCTGTCTAAGGACAGCATAAGAAAGCTCTATGAGACTTCAGAGCTCTTGTTTGGCAAGATACGCGAGGCCGCAGAAGCACACGAAGGCGGGCAGACCGTAAGCCACATGGCCCAGAAGGCATCGGAGGACCTCAAGCTCTTAAACCAGCTGAACAGTCTCTATCCGCAGGTCGAACTGCCTATTAAGCTTCCTAACCCCAATGCTTCGGGAAGTCTGTACGTGTATGCAGGCAAGAAGAAGACCAAGGACAAAACCGGTTCGGCAACTGCGCTGCTACACCTTAGCATGCCGTCACTCGGTCCCGTCGACATCAAGCTGTCCCTCACGGGCAAAAGGCTCAATATGAGCTTCTACACCGAGGAGATGGCAGGAACTTATCTCAAAGCTGATATAGGTTCGCTCGAGAAGAATATTTCCAAGCTTGAGCTCATAGTCAACACCGTATTCAAGGACAGAAAGGCACTCACTCCAGACCATAAGGACGAAATCAAAAAGAACGGTTCCCTCTCTCTTCCGGCAGGCGATAACACAAGACTAAGCTTCGATATCAGGGCATAAAGGCTATGCGCTTGTAATTAGGCCGTTTCTGTGATACGATACAATCGTAGAATACTTTATGATTCGAGAGGGGCCTATCATGAGCAAGCGCGATAATCTGTACATTATTCAGAAACCTGAGAAATATAACTGGACCAATATTTTAGTCGGCATCTGCTTCGCAGTTGCCTGTCTGGCTTTAGGTCTCGCCCTTGCGATTAATCTGAGACCCTTATACACCTTAAGCATCGGCAGATACGACATCGAGGCCGAGAGCGGCCTGAGCCCCGTAGTTATCAAGGAGAACTATAATGCCCTTATTGACTACTGCAGCCCCTTCTTCACAGATGAGCTCTCGTTCCCCTCTCTCCGCTCATCAGAAAGCGGCTTAAGCCATTTTGCTGAGTGCAAGAACATATTTAACGGCATTTATCTGGCCGGAGTCATTGCTCTTGTCATTACCGTCATTGCCTTCATCATTAAGAGACATTGCGGCGAGTACAAGCATTTCCGCGCCTGTGCAATTATAACTGCGGCGCTGCCGATTGTCATAGGCACGTTCGCACTCATTAATTTTGACGCTTTATTCCTTATATTCCATAAGCTCACCTTCAGCAACAATGACTGGCTGTTTGACCCTGAGACAGACCCCATCATTAACCTTTTACCTGAGGCCTACTTCATGGACTGCGCACTCGTTATTGTGGGCGTGATGCTTATCGGCGCTGCTGTATCACTGGTTATCTATTTTGTGATGAAGAAGAAGAACAAAACCGTTAATCTTCTTCCTCATAAGAAGAATTATTACTACTAATCTAAAACTAATTGCCCATGAATCAAATTCTGTACTGTGAAATCAACGCGTTTTGCGTATTACTACTCTGTATCTTCGGATACAAGCTCTGTCAGATTAAATCTAAAGACAGACTCTTCTTTGGCATGGCCTGCTACTCGGAGGCTCTTGTCTTTTTGTCCAATGTCGTTATTTCCTTTATAGACGGCAACAGGTCTGTATCTCTGTTTCTCGAATATTTCATCAATATTCTGTTCTTTGTTTTCACGATGTATGCCGCCTATATGTGGCTGAGATTCGAATCCGTCTTCCTCAGAAGCAAGGATTTCGAACCCATCACACGCAGGCTCTTACTCATCCCGCTGTCAGTCTCGCTGCTACTGAATCTCGCTTCAATAGGGACCGGCTGGATATTCTATATTGATGAAACCAACAGCTACTGCCGCGGACCGCTCTATCCCGTTCAGGCTGTCATAACCTTCGCTTACATCATCGGTACAGTCTTCTACGGACTGTTCTTTGTATTCCATCGCAGCAAGAAGGCACTCCAATCGTCTTCGCTTATGCTGGCTTCCTTCGGCTTTATATCGTTTATCGCAGGAATAGTCGAGACCCTGTTCCAGGGTGTCCCGCTCGTCTGCATAGCCGTTACAGCCTCGCTTTTGTTAGTTATTTTTAAGCTCTGGGATGATCTTGGTGTAACGGACCGTGACATAATGATGGCAGCCATCAAATATGCTTATCCCGTAATCCTTTATGCCAATCTGACCAAGGATGAATACCACATAATATCAAACAACCTGTACGGAGTGTCGTCCGAGGGCAGCTCCGGACGTTTCACGGACATAATCAATTTCTTATGTGCAAGAGTTCCCGAGGCGGACAGAAGCAATGTCTATGAGCATTTGTACCCTATAAACCAGATAGCGGCGCGCGAGCACGGCAAGACCTCAATAAGCATCAAAACAAGGTTTATGGGCTATGACGACAACCTGCTCCATTGGCACAAGATTGAAGCTATTTTCGTAGACAACAAGATTAACCACGATATTATCGAGACCGTTCTCGTTCAGAATATCGATTCAGAGATGGCGCAGGAGATCCAGCTGAGAGAAGCGCGCAGAAACGCTGAGGATGCGAACCGTGCCAAGACCACGTTCCTCTTCAACATGAGTCACGACATCAGAACTCCCATGAACGCTATTATCGGATTCACTGCCATGGCTGAGCGCAACCTGAATAATCCCGAACGCGTTGACGACTGTCTGAAAAAGGTCAAGGTATCTGCTGACCATCTGCTCAGACTGATTAACGACATTCTCGACATGGCCCGAATCGAGAGCGGCAACGTTAAGATTGAAGAGAGCTTCACGGATATCCGTCAGTTCTCAACCAATATCAAGGAGATTGTCGAACAGTCAGCGAAGCTTAGCAGACTGTCGTTTGATATTATTTTCGGCAACATTACACACGAGCATGTATACCTCGATCCGCTGAGACTCAATCAGGTGCTCTTAAACATCGCATCCAATGCTATTAAGTATACAAAGCCCGGCGGTAACGTCCTGTTCACCGTAAGGGAGCTGAGCGAGCGTCATCACGACCGCGCAACCTTTGAATTCATCATTGAAGACAACGGCGTCGGCATGAGCCGTGAATTCGTAACGCACATATTCGATCTGTTCTCAAGAGAGCGCAACTCAACGCTTAGCGGTGTTGAGGGCACGGGACTCGGAATGGCCATTACCAAGCAGCTCGTGGACATGATGGGCGGCAAGATTTTGGTAGACAGTAAGCCCGGCGAGGGAACAAGCGTTACAATTACACTTGATTTCAAGCTCTCAGGCGGCGAGTTTATCCCTCCCGATAAGGAGCCCGAATTTGACCCCGATCTTTTAGTTAACAAGCGTATTCTTTTGGTTGAGGACAACGAATTAAACCGTGAGATAGCAGGCGAGATTCTTAAGCTTAAGGGCATGACCTTTGACGAGGCGGTCAACGGTGAAGAAGCTCTCAAAATGATCGACGAAGGCATAAGCAAGTATGATATGGTCCTTATGGACATCCAGATGCCCATAATGGACGGTTACGAGGCAACTAAGGCAATCCGTAAGCTTCCTTACTTAAGGGCTGCCTCACTGCCGATTATCGCGATGACAGCCAATGCCTTTGACGAGGACAAGCAGCGCGCAATTGAGGTCGGAATGAACGACCACATTGCCAAGCCTATCAACACGGAAGTGATGTTAAGAACTATGTGTAAATATATTTAAACATAAGGCATAAAAAGTGCATATCATTGAAAATGGGACTGTAAAAACAGTCCCATTTCATTTAATACTTGATTATTCGTTAAGCGGATACTTGTCTGTGAGTGCCTTAACAATGGCTGCAGCCTCGCTATGGTCACCGTCGGGATTCTTGAGCACGATGCCGATTGCCTTGGCAACCTGTACCATGTCCTCCTCCTTGAAGCCTCTTGAAGTAACTGCGGGAGTTCCAAGACGAACACCGCTTGTTACGAAGGTAGACTGAGGATCATTGGGAACCGCATTCTTGTTAACTGTGATATTAACGCGTCCGAGCAGCTCCTCTGCAAGCTTACCGGTCATGCCGATATTCTGAAGATCCATAAGCATCAGATGGTTATCAGTTCCGCCTGATACAAGCTTGAAGCCCTGCTTCATGAGCTCGTCTGCTAAAACCTTGGCATTCTTTATAATCTGAGCTGCGTACTCCTTGAACTCAGGCTGAAGAGCTTCCTTTAAGCAGACAGCCTTAGCTGCGATGACATGCATAAGAGGTCCGCCCTGGATTCCGGGGAATACGGCCTTGTTGAGCTTATGCTCCTTGGCGAATTCTTCACTTGAAAGAATGATGCCGCCTCTGGGTCCGCGAAGAGTCTTATGAATAGTAGCTGTAGTAACGTGTGCGTAGGGAATAGGGCTCATATGTAAGCCTGAAACAACAAGACCTGCGATGTGAGCGATATCTGCCATGAGGTATGCTCCGCACTTGTCTGCGATTTCTCTGAAACGCTTGAAGTCGATAGCGCGTGCATATGCGCTTGCGCCACAGATAATCAGCTTGGGCTTGCACTCCATAGCAATTCTCTCTACTTCGTCATAATCGATGAAGCCGTTGGCGTCAACGCCGTAAGGTACGCAATTGAAGTACATACCTGAAAGGTTAGCAGGCGATCCGTGTGTTAAATGTCCGCCGTCCGCGAGGCTCATGCCCATGTAGGTGTCACCGGGCTGAAGAAGTGCTGTCTCAACTGCCTGATTGGCCTGGCTGCCTGAATGAGGCTGTACGTTAGCGTAGGTACATCCAAAGAGCTGCTTAGCTCTCTCGATAGCTAAAGTCTCAACTTCGTCCACGAATTCGCAGCCACCATAGTAACGATGTCCGGGATAACCTTCAGCATACTTGTTGGTAAGAGGGCTTCCCATTGCTGCCATAACTGCCTTGCTTACGAAATTCTCAGAAGCAATCAGCTCGATGTGCTGATTCTGTCTGGTGATTTCGCGGCTGATACTCGCTGCAATATCAGCGTCAACCGCCTTGATCTCGTCATACGTGTACATAAAAATTCCTCCGCTTAAAACTAATCTTTACTTCCTGTTCTTTCCTTACTTTAATACTTTAAAGTATTAACAGCGTAAATGATATATGATAAGCGGAGAAAATGCAAGTGTCTTATATATTATTTTTTGCACAAATTTGATTAATCATTCCCTCATAGCCTTTGTATTTGCTCTTAAGGGACTCAAGTTCATTCATTACGGAGTCAATTGAGCGCACGCTATAGTCAAGCTCTGCGCGCAGCTTGCCACGTCTTCTTGAGATAACCTCCTTGTAGTCAGCCATCTCGCTCCTGTCTAAGAATACCTCAGGCTGACGTACCCATTCCTCAGGCTTCTCCATTCCGGCATCCACAAGTGCGAAATTAAGGCGCTCCGTGTAGCTGTTAAGAAGCTGGGTATTCTTCATGTAGCGCTTCTCTTCCTCGCGGATATGAACGTATTTCTCCCACAGGGACTTGAGCTCAAGATATGAATTCACACCGTATTTCTCATAGGTGTAATCAAGATAACCCGTGGTGTTGACGTATTTAATCTTAACCTTATTAAGCAGCGAGTTCGCGCGGTTCATCATGTAATCGCTCTTCTTCGAGGCGGTGTTGCACTCGCCTATAGTGTATACATAGTACACAATATATACCAGAGCAGCCACTCCTGTGATAAAGAAAGGAATAGCGAAGTCCTTGCCCGTGCTGTCCGAAAGCACAAACAGCAGAATAAACACAACGATTACGGAACAGATAACCACATAAGACAGCTTGTTTAAGAAGACCTTCTTGCCTATCGCATGATCCTTCTCGTAGGATATGCTGCCCTTCTCGCCCTCAAGGTTGCGCATGTCATCGCGTACCAGTGTCAGATATTCCTCTTTCTTATGAATATCCTCCAAAACCTTAGGGAAATCATCCTCGTACCGCTCCAGCGTATGATATGCCACGTTAGAAATCTTTCTGCCGCCGCTCTGGAACCTTATGCGCTCCTCGTCGAGGCTCAGTACCATGCGGGCCGCATCAGCGATGTCCGCACGCTCCTCTTCATTAAGCTTCTCAAAGCGCTGTATATCGGACAGATACTGTGTTACCTGAGCGTACTCAAGCTTCGTATCCTCCTGGCGTTCCTTTAAATAATTGACCTGCTCACAAAGCTCGTCTACAGCCTTAACTATCGACTCCTCCGACACTCTCCGTTCGCCCTTACTGTAGGAGAGCGCTTCGTCGACCGTCATCCACTTATAGACGGATTCCTCTTCCACACTTTCTTCAGTGCGTTTCCTTGAAAAAAGCCCCATATGCTCTCCCTTCCGTTATTCTAATGCCCTGGCACGATAGCTGTGCTTAAGCGAAGCGATAATCTCGCCTGATAATCTGTCAAATTCGGTTGTTCTGCCCTGCTGATAGAGCACCTTAAGTCTGTCTATCTGATCAAGCTCGCCGCTCATCTCAGCCTTGTCTGCCGCATCCGCGAGCTCCTCCTCAAGCTTCTGCGCCATATTGCTGTTGTCCAAGAGTCTTAAAGCCTCATTTATATACTCACTCTCGCGATGCGCGAACTTGAGCGCGAAGAAATACATCTTCAAGGACTGGGCTGAATTGTTGCGCTCGAAGGCTTCGAGGAACATGTTGGCAGCCGTGTCGTAATGCGTCGTCTTGGCCTCAATGACGCCTATATTATGCAGAACATTACCGTACTCCACGGGTGTAAGTGCTCCTATGTCATTCGACGCTGTAAGTGCCTTGTACTCTCTGAGAGCATCAACAAGATAGCCCTGAACCATGTACTTGTCTGCACGGCGTTTAGCCCGCCCTGCAGGTGACATCTTGGACAGCTCGTCTATCTCCCTGCATATATCGTTTATTTCGTTCTCGTCGAAATAATCCGCGCTGCAGAAAATAACCACAAGCCTGCTCTTTAAATCCGATTTGGTTAAAATCAGCTGTTCAAGCAGTGTACCTCTCTCAGTAAGTCCCAACTCATCTCTTATAAATAATGCCATCTCACGGTCAATGACCGACTCATCGAGCATGTCAATCTGGTTCTTAAGGCAATAGCAAAGCTCCTCGATCGTATATACCTTAACGCCCGAGGTTTTGACTACATATGGCCTGTTGGCTTTTTTAGACGCACACAGAATGACTTTGCCCATAGTTAGATTTTAAGTACCTGCTCCCATATTTTGTGATTAGTTTTGTATATCTCTCCAAAGCCCGCATCGCGGACTGTGATAACACATGTATCCCTGTTGGGGAATCTCAACCGCACATTCAGCCGGCTTGTGCGGTCGTCACGAAGAACCAGCGTATCAAGTGTCATGATAGCGCAGATAAAGTCCTTCTTAAGTACATTATGAACAATAAAATCAAGTTCATTGGTTCTGTCCATAATTACTTCTATCTCAGCCCCTGCGTCGCTACAGTGCTGACCAATCTTGGCAAGCTCCATCTCAGAGTACTCACCGTCCTTCATTACTCTTACGGATATCGAACTCTTAAGCACCTCATCATTGACGAAGAAATACGGGTTCTCACCCTTGCCGAACAGGAGTGATGCGGCGTAGCCCGCGCCTTTGACGTACAGATTCTGGCCTCTGAATATCCTTCGGCCGTTGCACAGCTTCTTCAGAATGTCATCTGCCCACGCACTTTCGAAGCCTTCGCCTGTAAAATATAATCCTGATATAATTTGTTTGAAAAGTATTGAATTTGCTGTATTCTCGAAGGCAAACTGCAGTCTGTCAGCCTCCTCCGGAGCCAGCATTTTGAAGTTTATTTTGTCTGTTATGTCCTGTTTTTCAGCCACAACGGTAATCGGAGTGTTCCTTCTGCCAAAGCTTAAACGGTAGAAGGTGAAATTATCCCTTCCAAAGTCAAACAGACCGACATCGTTGATCCAGATATCCTTATTCTGGGATACCACATAGTACATAAAGCTCTCAAGATGCGATATCATCTGAAGCGATGCGTCTCTTACGCCGAGCGTATCAAGCGCAGACCTGACATTCTTTCTGAAGCTGTCATTAATGCGAGGCGAGGTGACCACCATTCCGGCTATCTTAGTCACACCCGTCTTGGCCTTAAAAGCATTCAAAAGACGCCTCATGAATCTCTCGAGAATAATGTCCGCGGGATAATCCTGATCAAAAACAACAGTATTGGAGTCCTCACAGGCAATTGTGGCAAGACCGCTTATCTTGACGCAGGTAGGCGTCTCAACAAGCCCCGCTGCATCCTCACCGTACATCCAGTCGCTGTTGCCCGCGAAAGCCGCGAGAACCGTGGGAATTCTGAATTTCGAGCTGTCCTTTGAAAGGCTCACGGAAAAAAGCTCTCCTGCTTCAGTAAAGTAGCAGAGCTGCGTATATTCATCCGCAATGTCCAGTCCGACAAGGACCGCCTTCTCTTCTTCCATAAGACCTCTCTAATTTAATGTTTCTATTAAATGCTTCTATTTAACGCTTTTACTTAATGCCTTACTTAATACTCTGTCTTCACGTCGCTCCTGCATCAGTCGATAATCGGTACAAACAGCCTCTTGCTCATGTATTCGTTCCTGACATAAGTCTCCAAAAGCTTCTGCATCGTCTTGCCGTCGTTCATCTCCTTCGACGTAATAACAAGATTCAGCTGATGATAACCGTTCTCCTCCTCATCAATCATCTCGGGGTCGAGCCTGATTTCGTTGGATTCGGTTATGGTGTAATTCGAAGCATCCTCCTCGGTGATGTAGTACTGAAGCACTTCATCGTAGAATACAACGAACTCGCTGACGAAGATTCCGTATCCTAAATCCTTCATGTCAGCATCAATGTATGAGTCATCCTCCTGCCCGGTATTCAGACAGTAGTGAATTCTTACCTTGCGCTTTGGATCAGTGTGATATTCGACATACTGCTTGTCGCGCATGCACTCAGGAATGGGTACAACGCCTTCAAAATACTTGAAGAACGGCATTATCACGCCCTTCTGTTCCATATTGTTAAGCTGTACTGCCACAAAATCCCTGTCATGTTCATTAAGCTCTCTGGACATACTCAGATACTTAAGACATGCCAGCATGCACAGATCGTTCTGCTCATACAGCGACTCACGCCTCATAAGCTCTAACGTGGTCTCGCTCGGAACATGCTCTCTTACCAGATATTCGTAAGCATAATATGTAAGGAACGCCCTGATAAGCTTTCTGTTACCGCCGTGATCATAATATCTGCGGAAAATATCGCCTGCAAAGCTCGCATCCGACTCCGTGAACAGAATCTGGCTCAGAAGCCTCTCTTCCAAATCATCCGCAGGCACTCCCATATCAAGGGCAGCCTCTAAGAGCTGGTGCATGTCCTCCGTGTTGCCGTTATAGAACTTAACCAGATACTCCAGAATCACGCGGTCATGACGCTTCTTCTTGAAGGTCAGGAAGCTTAATGTGGTAAATATATCTGTTCCGACTCTCGAATCATTCGTCTCAATCATTCGTCCCGCAAGCTTGGCAATACGCTTGACATCAACTCCTGTTGAGCCGTACAGCTCCATATTCCTTACTGCGAGGCTGTATAATTCCCTGAGAATCATGAGGTCGATCATTCTGACTCTCTCATGCCCTGAAAGGAGCGAGAGATCAATACCGACGAGGAGGTCCTCCATTAAGTCGCCCTCAAGATTGTCATAGTAATATTCTATTAGCTCCTTCTTGCCCTCGAGTTCGAACTTCTTCTCAAGTCCCTCAAGTCTGACTACCTTCTTCAAAAGGTTAAGTGCCAGCTCAGAGTCACCGCGGTATCTCGCATTCTCTAAAGCAGCAAGCAAAGCTCTGTTGTCATCAGTGCAATTATCAAGACAGAACTTAATGAGTTCCTGGTTTGTGACAAGCTTTGTGAGGTTGCTCTCATCAAGAACAATACGGTTGCCGTGTTCGTCCTGTACGAACACTTCGCAGTTGCCGGTGAAGACATCAACCACTGCCTCATTGTCAGCAATCGGGTATACCGATTCCTCCTCTAACTCCTTATGAACTACCAGGACCTCTCTTGCTCCATTCCAGGGAACACTGACCTTAGTCTTAAAAACAATACCCGGAAGACAGGTCACAAGCTGAGGTGTAATATCCTTGGCTTTTATAACGTTATTATAGATATCAGCCAGATTCAGGCTTATTTGTCCCGCCTCAAGCTGCTGTAAACCAAACTCTCTTATCTGCCTCATAAGTGAAGGTGAAACCACCTCCAAGTTGGATTCAAACCTTATTACGTTGGCAAAATACATAGCCTTCGTCTCATCTGGAAGCAGACATTCGGTATCAAAATAGGAAATAAATGCTTTGGGGAGGGGTGAATCAGGTCTGTTACCCGCACTAAGAAGGCACGACTCATATAAATTCTTGATGTCTACCTGCTCAATTACACCTATGGACAGCCATTTGAACGCTGTTTCATTATGAATTTCTGCTCTTATAAGATGTAAGCATAATGCTTCAAGGGTTTCTACAGTTCTAACATGCTCCGCTGCTTTTATCAAAGTTGTCAGCATAAGCTTCGTAGTAGTCTTCTCCTTCGAAGCAAGATACGCAATATGAAGCAAAGCATTTTTGTTGAAGAGTTTGAATCTGATTCCGTACCTTGCAACCTGCAGATCGAACCCGTCAAATTCCTTCAGAACGCTCGGGTCATCGTTGGCAATCAGTGCTGCCTCAAGAAGTACGAACGGAGAATTCTGTCCGCCACCGACACTATTCCTTAGGGCGTTGTACCTGGTCCTCGGAGCAAGTCTGTTCCTCTTGTCGAGGTTCATATAGAGGACATAAACACGTCCGTCGTGACAGTTCTCATAGATATCCCTTATCTTCTCAGAGAGATTAAGTGACTCATTGGCATGCTCAATCCTGGCCATCAGATACAGGGCAATCGCATAATTAAAAGCATCGTCACCCCACTCCTCGTCCTCAAAAATCACGCTGAGAGCGGTTATCGCCTGAGCCTCTCTGCCGCTTTCTATCTGCATAAAGATTCTGATGAATCTGTCGAGCAGCGTCTCCTTGCGGTATATCTTTAAATTGTCAAGAAGCTTGGCCTCCTCGCTCAAAAACCTCGAGAGAGTGAAGGTCGAGCGTCTGTAATCGAGATAATTGCTGATAAGCTTGGACTCAATATGCTTAATCTTCCTGTGGCTTAAGCGCTCCTTAAGGTCCTTGCCTGCATTCTTCACTATTACAGGAATCTCAATTCTCTGTGTAATCGAGGAAATAATAATCTTGCCCAGATTAGTGCCGCCGTGCAGCTTCTCAGGGTCAATCGTATATGTGAGTATAAATGAATTGCCGTTAAAATCATCGCTCCAGATAATTTTGCGCTCAACCTCGATAAAATCGCCCACGGTCTCCGTCGTAAGCAGCAGAAATCCCCAGGTATCCTTAGTAAGAATCACTGTATCCGTGAATATCTCGCTCGTATTCTCGTAGGAAATCTCTTTTTTATTGCACTTAACATTGACCGGCATCTTCTTGCGCGTAGCAACAAGAAGCTCCTCCAAAGCAAGCGAAGTGTTGCCGGAGCGCAGAAGGGTCCTGTATAAATTGTCATACTTGGAGTCATAGAAAGACAGCGTGCGTCCGAATTCCTCTGATTTAAAGAGATTCTTGGCCTCGCTCCAGTCAGTCTGTGCCAAAGATGCGAAATGGAACAGATCGGAAGCCGGACCTATAGAGGTGTCGCATGCCGGTACGCGAACTCTGGCATGAAAAGGAATGTCGAGCTCGCCAAGAGAAGACACTACAGTCACTCTTCCCTTAACAGAATCGTTTATATCCAGATGTGCAGCATCAAAACTGTATCTTATCTCATTATCTGAGCCCACAAAGGTCTCATTGTCAAATCGAAGCAGGGGGTCTGAGGAATATACAATACCTTTGAAAGAAGAGCCATCAGAAGCAGTAAGCGAAAAAGAGCCCTCACAAACCTTGCCCATCTCGACGGATATGCTGATACTTCCCACGGATGAGGTCAGTTCGGGCCTGTCGTACGAAAAAATCCCCTTCGCAAACAGATCTATCTTCTCCTTCATGTCGTCCCCCAACGAAACATTTCTTATATACCTATACATAAAAAAGTATAGCATTTCACATTTTTCATTGCAAGCGCAACTAGTGCGCCGCATGCCTCATAAAATGTGCAATCCGCAGGTTCTCTCGCAACAATCCGCAGGTTCTCCACACAAAGGAAGAGAGCGTAGATCTTGGGGATAATCTACGCTCTGATGTAAGGGAGGAGGAGTTATGTTACCGACAGTAATTGAGGGGTAGTCTGTCGGAACACTCCGTATTAAGCTTTTATGAGTTTGTTTCTCTGTTGATGTATACATTATTGCACAGAAAAAAAACTTTGTCAATAGGAAATTTCATATTTTTTAAAATTTTTTTCACTTTATGATTTTTGTGTGGTTGACGTGTTGCTGTTAGTGTATTGTTTGTGTATTTTTCGCATATTGTGATGTTTGAGAGAGAGGATAGAACGAAGCTGGGAGTAGGGGAGGGTTCGCGGAATTCGGCCTAATAAACAGTAAGCACTCTGCTCCGCTCCCACACGGGCACGGCGACATTCGGCATCCGTGCCTCATTGTCGCCTCGCGCGCCGTCCTTGGCGCGCGACCCTATGGAAACGTCTCAGAGTGCTACAGTTTCTATAGGCCTGCATTATGCGAACCCTCCCCTACTCCCATCTTCATTCATCCACCCCTCCTCAAACATCACAATATGCTCTACACCACAATTTATACACTGACAGCAATACCCAACACAAAAATCATAAACCGCATGAAAACAAATTTTAAAGAATACTCACCGCAGTATTCTCTATCTTCTGTCGTCCTTCTCTTCTTGCTTTTGATGAGAGCGAAGGCTATTGCTTAATATATTTATGAATTTCAGTGAAACAAACATTGCGCGGTCCTTTTTTGCTTTTATGACAGGCCGCAGTTTCTCATCAGTTCTCGGATTTTCAAATTTTGGGGACTGTATCACCCTTCTGTTCCATGTGTAGGACCTTAGAAACAATTAGCGCTGTGAGATATCTTCGTAAGGACGCGCGACACGGATGTCGCGCGAGGCGACCTGAGGCACGGATGCCGAATGTCGCCGCGCCTTAACGAAGATGTCGAAGAGTGCTTAGTGTTTCTTAGGTTCGAAACTCTGGAACAGAAGGGTGATGCAGTATTCCAAAATTTAAATTCGCGAACTGGCAGGCGACTTGAAAGCCTGTCAGAAAAGCATAAAAAAAGGACCGCACAATGTGCGGTCCAATGAAATTCTTTAAATATATTAAGCGATAGCCTTCTTAGCTGTTTCAACGAGGCTTGCGAAGCCCTGAGGATCAGCGATAGCGATCTCAGAAAGCATCTTGCGGTTGATATCGATGTTAGCAACCTTAAGACCATGCATAAGTCTTGAATATGAGAAATCGTTCATTCTGCATGCTGCGTTGATACGAGCGATCCAAAGCTTACGGTAATCTCTCTTCTTCTGCTTACGGCCAGCGAATGAAGCTGTAAGAGCTCTCATAACTGCCTGCTTAGCTGTTCTGTACTGCTTTGATCTTGCTCCACGGAAGCCCTTAGCGAGCTTTAATACTCTATTGTGCTTTTTCTTGGCATTTAAGCCACCTTTAATTCTTGCCATTGTTATTTCCTCCTATAAGCCGTAAATTACAGATAAGGCAGCATCTTCTTGGTCTGCTTCATGAGTGCTGATCCAACAAGTCCGGACTTTCTTAATCTTCTCTTCATCTTCTGGGTCTTCTTGGTAAGGATGTGCTTCTTTCCACACTTATATCTCTTAATCTTACCTGTGCCGGTCTTGGTAAAACGCTTTGCGGCTGCTCTGTTTGTTTTTAACTTCGGCATTACTTTGTCCTCCTTAAAATAGTGGTAATTATTTCTTCTGGGTCAGGAACATAATCATGTTTCTGCCCTCAAGCTTAGCTGCTTTATCGATGGTAGCAACATCCTCAAGGAGCTTCGCAAATGCGTCAAGAATCTCCTTACCGGACTGCATATGAGCCATCTCACGGCCTCTAAACTTCAGTGTTGCCTTCACCTTATCTCCGTGCTCAATGAACTTTCGCGCTTGATTTGCCTTAGTGTTCAAATCATTGTCATCGATGTTGGGTGAAAGACGAACCTCTTTGACTTCAGTAATCTTCTGCTTCTTCTTAGCTTCCTTCTCTCTGCGGATCTGCTCATAACGGAACTTGCCGAAATCAGCAATCTTGCAGACAGGGGGCTTCGCTGTAGGAGCGATCTTGATCAGATCAAGCTCAGCTTCTTTAGCCATAGCATAAGCTTCCTTAGCTGACATGATTCCTAACTGTTCACCGTTCTCACCGATCAGACGTACTTCCTTGTCTCTGATTTGTTCATTAATGAAATATTCGCTAATAGTTCTGCACCTCCAATGCTTAATTAGTATGGATAAAAAAATAAAGTGGACAGCAAACTATCCACTTAAAACTATCGCGATGATTACGCCCTATGGGGTAAATCGAAATATAAAACCCTGTCACTGCCCTGTGGGCGCTCGGGGTGAGAGTGGATACTCTGCTTTATATATGTGGACTTACGCCCACAACCTTGACTACTATACCATCTATGCGGTATTATGTCAACTTCTTTTTTTTATATTTAGTTCAATTATTTCCTCGTAGAATCGCGCATGAGAATATTGTAGCCGAGTAAGGTCTTTTTGCTGACATTTACCCCGTCAATAAGATTCAGAAGCGTGCTGCAGCTGAGCATTCCTGCTCCGACCGCGTCAAATTCCAGCGAAGTAATCGTGGGTCTGAAGTTCTCGAGGGTCGTGCTGTTATAGAAGGAGGCCACTCTCATGTCCTTCGGAATCTCAAGCTTCAGCGAAAGCAGGCGGTTGATGACCGTATTGCACACAGAATCATCCGTGCAGACGATGCAGTCCACATTCTGCTCAAGAACCTTGGCCAAGGCCTTCTCAACGCTGTCCTTGTCGCTGCTTCCCATGTACATGATTGCGTTGTCAGTCTTAAGGCCGCGCTCCGTATGGGCCTTTGTGAAGCCCGTAAGCCTGCTCTTATTAACTATGTGCTCAGTTCTGCCTCCGATGACCGCAAGACGCCTTAACCCCTCGTCCAAAAGCCTTCCGGTGAGTTCCCTGCAGGCCTCAACATGGTCATTGTCAATCTGAACCGCATCCGCGGCCGCTGAGGTGCCTATCGTGACAAAAGGGATGCCCTCGCTGAACAGGTATTTCTCAGCGAGTCCGTTCTCATAGGTTCTTCCTAAGATTACACCGTCTACCTTGTGGTTGTCCGCAAGCCTCTTAAGTCCCGAGATATCGTTCTCGTCCACGATGCAGAGAAGCACATCGTAATCAGCCTTGGAGCCTTCCGCGCAGATACCCCACATGCAGCGCTGGAAGAACGGCAGATCGATGAATTTCGAATCCGAAGGCATGGCAAATGCCAGGTTGTAGGTTTTGGACTGAGCGAGGCCCTTGGCTATGGCGCTCGGTCTGTAGTTCTTCTCGCTGATGTAGCTTAAGACCTTCTCTCTCGTTGCCGTTCCTATTCTTCCCTTGCCCGAAATTGCTCTGGAGACTGTGGTTTTGGATATTCCAAGGTCCCGTGCGATGTCGTCAATCGTGATTTTCTTATTATCCATACTCTTCTCCGTCTCTGTACTACATAATTGTCTGTGTCCCCAATTTGTAATTTTGGAGTAATTTGACTACGTCCCTAATTTGCATTGTTGGCTCTCTGAAGTTCGTAGAGCTTCTTGTAGATACCGTTCTGATTAAGCAGCTCCTGGTGGGTGCCGCGCTCTCTGAGCCTGCCCTTATGCATAACCATAATGCAGTCGCAGTGCTGTATGGTCGAGAGTCTGTGAGCAACCATGATGGTTGTTCTGCCGCTCATAAGTCTCTCTAAAGCCTCTGTGATGAGCTGCTCCGTCTCAGTATCGATATTGGCTGTCGCCTCATCCATAACAAGTATCGTAGGGTCATAAGCAAGCGTTCTGGCGAAGCTTAGAAGCTGCCTCTCACCGGCCGAAAGTGTTGAGCCGCGCTCTGTTACAGGCTCGTCGTAGCCGGCCGGCAGGCGCTTTATGAAGGTGTCTGCATTGGCAATCTTTGCAGCCTCCTCTATCTGCTCATTTGTTATGTCCTGATTTAATAATCTGATGTTGCTCTTGATGTCTCCGGTGAACACGAATACATCCTGCTGAACCTGTCCGATAGCGGCTCTCAAGCGTTTTGTGCTCATCTGTCTTATGTCAGTTCCGTCTATCAGAATACGTCCTTTATTGACCTCATAATAGCGTCCGACAAGACTTAAAATCGTAGTTTTGCCGGCACCCGTTGCACCTACAAAGGCAACTCTCTCTCCGGGCTCGATTACAAAGCTTACATCCTTAAGTATCCAGTCCTCGCCTACATAAGCAAACCATACATGGTCAAATTCAATTCTTCCGAGAACGGGCTTGTCCTCGTCCTGCGGCTCCTCAGGATCGGTAATCTTAGGCTTCTCATCGAGTACCGTGAATATCTTCTCCGCCGAAGCGAAGGCCTGCTGAAGCGTTCCGAACTGCTCTGCAAGGTCCTGTATGGGCTCGAAGAACATATTGACGTACTGAATAAAGGTATAGAGCACACCGACGGTAATTCCCGCGCCTAAAAGCTCGTTGTTTAAGAATACCAGATCACTGCCGCCCTTAATAATGTTGACCAGCGCTATGATTGAGAGGAAATAGATGCTGGGTCTGAATATACCGAATACCATAACCTCTCTGAAATTGGCGCGATAAAGGTCGTGGCTCTTGCGTCTGAACTCATCGTTCTTGACATCCTCACGCCCAAATATCTGAATAACCTTCATTCCGGAGATGTGCTCCGAAAGATAAGTGTTGATAGCCGTAATCTTGCTTCTCGTGATGCGGTAGCAGGTTCTCGATACCCTCTTGAATATTACCGTGAGAACCACGATAAAAGGCAGTAGAATGAACGCTCTGAGAGCAAGTCTCGCATTGAGCGTAAGCATAACCGCCGCAAGTCCTATAATCTTGACTGCATTCTTGATAAGTCTTACGAGAATGCCCGAGAACATCTCGCTGAGTGCCTCGACATCGTTCGTTACTCGGGTCACAAGCTTGCCTACAGGCGTTACGTCAAAGTATCCTGCATGGAGCTTATGAATATGGGTAAATACTTCGTTTCTGAGGTTAAATACTATGTCCTGTCCGGTCTTGCCCAAAAGCCACATCTGGCCCACATACAGGCCAAACATAACTACAATACAGATAAAATAGGTGATTCCAAGTCTTGCAATCATCGAATACTCTTCGCCGTCAACAAACAGGTCTATTACATCACCCAAAAGCAACGGGCAGTACAGCTCCAGTGCCGTCGTGCCAAGCATCATGATAAGTGCTATCGCCATCGGCAGTATGTACGGCTTTGCGTAGGACATCAGACGCCCGAATATGTGTCTGTTGTCATTTCCTTCAATGTGTTCGTTCATAAACGCTTACTCCGCTATATCTGCAATCATTTTCTCGAGCTGCTGCTTCTCATACAGCCTCTCGTATATTCCGTCAAGTTTCATGAGTTCGTCATGTGAGCCGTACTCAGCCATTCTGCCGTCTTCGAGTACCAAAATCTTGTCCGCATCCTGAATGGTCGAGATTCTGTGGGCAATAATAATCGTGGTCTTGCCGGCTCTCACTCTTCCCAGATTCTCAAGTATCTGCTCCTCAGTGTCGGTATCGACTGCAGAGAGCGCGTCATCGAGAATAAGAATCGGAGCATCCTTCATAAGTGCACGGGCTATCGAGGAACGCTGCTTCTGTCCGCCGGACATTGTTACGCCGCGCTCGCCGATGATTGTCGCATATTTCTCAGGGAACTCAATAATGTTGTCATGAACAACCGCTTCCTTCGCAGCCTCCTCAACTCTTTCGAGGTCATTGTAAGCCTTGTCCTGACGCTTAACTCTGTCAGTCTGGTCATCGTCAAGATACTCCGTTATCTCTCTCTGCGACTTCTTAAGGGTCTTAAGCGAGAACGAATCCTCCGGCAGATCAATCTTATCTCGCACGCCGAAGGCGATGTTGGCCTGAACTGAATCCGAGAACAGGAAATTATCCTGAGGAACATACGCAATCTGCGTTCTCAGCACTGAAAGCGGTATGTCCTTAATATCGTGACCGTCGAAGCTTATACTGCCCGACGTAGTCTCATACATTCTTGTGAGCAGGTTGGCAAGTGTTGTCTTGCCGCATCCGGTCTTACCGATGACCGCGAGCGTTGAGCCCTTCGGAACATCTACCGACAGGTCTGTGATTACCTTAGGAAGCGCCTCTGAGTAAGCAAAATCAACATTCTTAAGACTTATCTGTCCTTCCAGATGGTCAACAGCACTGTCCTTACCGGTGTCCACAATATCCGGCTGCGCAGTCATAATAGCTTTGATTCGCTTAAGTGCCGCGCTGCCCTGTGAGAAGCTTGAAACACTGTCTCCTACTGCTATCATGGGCCATACAAGCATGCCTATATACTGGTTGAAGGCAACGAACTGTCCCAGATCTATCTCACCGCGGTATACCATGAGGCCTCCGTACACCAGTGTAATAGCCCGGCAGATTCCGATAATCAGCTCAATTCCGGGTCCGAAGAACATGTTGAGCTTAATAACTCTCATGGCCTTGCCCCTGTTCTTCTCGTTGACCTTAACGAACTCGTCGAATTCAGGCTTCTCCTGCACGAACGCCTTGATGACTCTCACGCCCGAGAAGGACTCCTGAACGCGGTCGCTCATGTCTGAGAAAGCCTCGTTCTTCTCCATATAGTAGCGGTCTGCCACAGTGCAGTAATAGATTGCTCCGATAAGGATGACCAGCATCGGGATGCAGGCAATTAAAGTCAGCCTTCCGTTGACATACATGATCATCTTGGCAAGCACCATGATGGTCATAACCACTGCGTCAAACACAGAAATAACCGCAGGTCCGATAGCCATTCTGATAGAGGAAATATCATTGGTGAAATGTGCCATCAAATCTCCGGTTTTATGTTCATTAAAGTAATTCTGTGACAGGCCTGTCAGATGCTCAAAAAGGTCATCTCTCATGCCTCTCTCTATTTTTCTTGCGGTGACGAATAAGAACCATCGCCATCCGAAGCGTCCCATGGCCATGCCGAGTCCTATTAAAAGAATCATGATGCAGCATCGCCATACGTCGCTCTTATCAAATCCGCCCTCGCCTAAGCCGTTGGTAACCTCACCGGTAAGCTGCGGAATATAAATGCTCAATAAATCAACTATAAAAAGTACGATAATACCCATGAGGTATTTCCATTTGTACTTTTTAATGTACTTCCAAAGCATGTCCGTCCTCCAAATTAAACACTCTGTTACAGATTCGCGAGACAAGTCTTCTGTCGTGGGAAATAACTATAAAGGTGAGCCCTCTCTCCTTTTTGAGTCTCATAAGGAGTTCAACTATCTGTTCCCTGATGGTGACGTCAAGAGCAGACACCGGTTCGTCCAATATAATTAATTCTCGATTTAACAATATGCTCAAAGCGATAGAAATACGCTGTCTCTGACCACCCGACAGTTCCCATACATGTCTTTCGACAAGAGTCTCATCGAGCTCAACAGCCCCCAAAACCTTATTAATTTCTTCTTTTTGAGTGTCCTTGTCACGCACGCCACGAAGAAGCAGCGGTTCAGCAAGAATCCGGCCTACCTTCATGGCAGGGTTGAGGCTTGACAGAGGATCCTGGAACACAAAAGCAGGGGTCTTAGTGTTAAGTGTACATTCGCCGCGTGTGAATTTCTGAAGCCCCGCAATGCCCTTGACCAGAGTGGACTTGCCACAGCCCGAGGGACCTACAAAGCCCGCGCAGTCACCGCGATAGATATCAAGCGTAATGTCCTTGTTAACACGAACCAGCTTTTTGCCAAACATTCTTCCGCCGGCCACGTCTCTATAGTATACATTATAATCCTTCAAATGTACAAGTGTTGAATTATCGGTTGCGCAAACGGAAGTATCTGCCTTCCCGTTGCCCGCAGCTGTCTCCTCAAGGTATGATTTGTCAGCATAGGCAGCTGCAAGAAGTGCCTGTCCGTACTCGCTTTCAGGCGCATCAAAGCTTCCTTCGTTAATGCTTATTTCCTCAACAAACATGCCATCCTTCATCACCAAGGCTCTGTCACATATTGAAGATATGACCTCAAGGTCATGTGAAATAAGAATTACCGAGGTTCCGTATTTTTTATTGACTTCCTTAAATATATCAAGAATAACATGTGCGATGTCCGCATCAAGTGCCGTCGTAGGCTCATCAGCGATGATTACCTCTGCATGTGCGACTAAAGCCATCGCAATCATTACGCGCTGTCTCATACCTCCCGAAAGCTCGTGAGGATACTTGTTATAAAGCTCATCAGGATGCTCTAAGCCTACATCCTCCATTGCACAGATAACACGTGAGCGCTGCTGTCCCGCAGTAAGGTATGAGGCATGCAGATCAAGTACCTCGTCTATCTGCTCGCCTATGGTCTGAACGGGATTAAGGCTTGTCATGGGCTCCTGGAAGATCATTGCAATCTTCTCACCTCTGAACTTCACATACTCCTTCTCGGGAAGCTCTGTAAGAACCGTTCCGTCGAATATAATTCTTCCCTCAGTAATTACGCTGTCCTCAGGACCGATTCCCATTACCGACAGAGCCGTCATACTCTTGCCGGAGCCTGATTCACCGACTATACCTAAGATTTCGCCTTTCTCAAGTGAGAAACTGATTCCCTTTATTACCTCATGAATAACAGGCTTCTGCTTTGTCGAAGTATCCTCAATAAAGCCTACATGCAGATTCTGTACCATAAGCTTAGGCTGCTTTGTCAAAGCTTCTGCGCTGCCGTCTGCTTTAGTAGCTTCTGTCTTCTCACGCTCAATGCGCCTCTCATCTATAAGCTTTCTAATCTTTCTGAAGGTAGTAGCCCTAAGTCCGATATTCTCGCTCACAAGCGTCATTCCGAGAATCATAAGAATCATCGCAAGACTCGTAAGAAGCACGTACCAGGGTGCTCCAAAGATATAGACCTGTGCCTCGCTTAGCATTCGTCCAAGGCTCGGGTCAGGCGGCAGAACGCCAAGTCCCAGGTAGCTCAGTCCGGCTTCCGCAAGGATTGCGTTATTAAGACCGACCAGCACAGAAGACTTAATAACAGGAAGAGTATTCGGGAAAATATGAACAACAATGATTCTTATATCAGATGCTCCCATTATCTTCGCATTCGATACGTAATCCATGTTGCGCTGCTCCATGTACTCAGAGCGCATAATACGCGCAAAACTCGGAATAAACACTATTCCAAGTGCAATACATATATTCCAGGTTCCCTTATCTATAATGCTGACTACGACAAGTGCCAAAAGAATGCTCGGGAAGGAAGCAAGACCGTCGTTGACTCTCATCAGAATCTCATCAACCGCGCCTCCGTAGTAGCCTGTGAGTGCTCCTATTATGCAGCCGATAGTTCCACCTGCAAAAACCGTGAACAAAGCGATTAAAATCGTCGCCTTCGTGCCTTCGATAACCCTGCAAAAAATGTCTCTTCCGTAGTTATCTGTGCCAAACAGGTGATATATTGAAGGCTTTTGGAATATAGCCTCATAATTCATTGCATTCACGTCATAAGGATGCCAGAAAAACGAGAATACGACAGGAATAGAAATTAGAGCAAGAGCGATTAGCCCAATTATTAATCCGCGATTTAATTTTCGCATTTCGTGACCTCCTTATCTATTTTTATTTTAATTTCTTCGCATTTCGTGTATAAAATCAAGCTCAAAAACTGAGCATATTTTGCATGGTTAAGTTCTGGGGTCGAGGGCCTTGACGATATTGTCGACCGCCACGGTGACAAAAAGTACCGTTGTTGC